>MWWK01000270.1_pt1 | contig 10085 bp, 7 predicted proteins | sample 1047241 | NCBI WGS metagenome assembly MWWK01 (sample SAMN06349964, study PRJNA376086) | soil metagenome | isolation source: BG12-3 sample Antarctic (ecotone) soil | place: Antarctica | reverse complement strand
TGCTAGATTAATACCGATTCTAAGGGCTATTTTCCGTTTATTTTCATCAAGTCTGAAAAGTTTCTTTTCAGTATAGGTGTATTGGAGAGACCTTCCCGTTGTCTTTGTAAACGCATCAGTATACCACTGATTTACCTTTACGGTCCGAGTGTATCGATCATACTGATAGACATCCTGAAGAAGATAATTGCCAACTTCATCTTTTGGCGAACCTTTTAATTTGGCTCGAGCGGTCCTTTTGTTTCCACTAATTTTTGTATTTAAGATGTGAAAATAAGGAAACTCTTCAGCTTCAAAGTGACTACCATTGGTCTTAATAGCTCGATAGTGAAGAGAGAAAAGAAGGTCTTGAATTTTTATAACTTCTAAGCATTTTTCAGTTTTATATGCTCTATTCGGACCCTTCTTATATCCGGCCAGTTCCATTACTTCGGGAAGGTCAAAAACCATAATTCCATCATTATCCAGAGCGAATTTCTCCCCAATCAATATAAGCATTATGCCGAGCATCTTAAGTCCTGGGACACCAAAGAACTTATCTACATAGTGCTCAAGCTCTGCATGATTGAATTGAGGAGAATCCCTAAATAAGGAGCCACGTAGCTCTAAATACTGCATATAAGCAGGCTCCTTTAATATTGGTCTCCAAAGATTTTGCTCTACAATCGGGAGAAGTTTTGAATCCACATTTCCCGTAGAGATCTCTTTGGTTTGCCAATCACTCGATAGAATTGGCTTATTCCACAAATTGAATAAATGGCGACTAGGTTCATTGGTGGGAATTTTAACGTAGTTAGAGAAGTCCTCTTTTATAGCGATATTTTCAGGCGTTAGAGCTTCAGCCTTATCGAGGGGGATAAATACCCTTGATCTTGGCGTCTTGTTTTTGTTCTCAGGTAGTAAGTCTGCGGCCTCAGCTTCTTCTATAATTGCTTCGCGCTTGGCTGTCGGACCCCAAAGAATTTGCCATCCTGTGTATTCAGGCTGAGATAGAATTCTAAGGGTTTCATCCCACCACTTAAGGCGCGCCTCTTCGGAAGCATGCATCTTGGTTGAGTATCCCTTGAAGGTTACCAATACCTCTAAAGATGGGTCTGAGGGGTCGTCAGGTATAATTTGAGCGGTCTCGCCATTTCCTGTGCTTACTTCCGTAACCTCATTAAGGGTAAGTGCAGTCTTTATCGGAGGAGGCCAAGGCTTACCAGGCTTAAATTCTAAGCTTATAGTAACGGGAGGAACGAGATGATCGAGAGTAAGGTTAGCGACTCCCGTGCTTACTCCTAGATCTTTGGCTGTTACCTCACTTAGATAGGAATAGGCTGGATCGTTGCCTTCAGTTACTACACCTCGCGTCTTCTCGAAATCGGTGAGTATTTGTATTACCACCATCCATTGAAGCGAGAAGGTCCGGAAGAGAGCTTGGACCAACATCAAATCGGTGTACTTTCCGTTTTCGTTTCGTGCCGTGTTCATTTCGTTACCATGTTTAACATAATGGTTCTTTAGTATAACTAGATACTAGGGGCGCTTTCCTCCCGATATTAAGTTCATCGAAGTTCCTTTAGCTTCTCGCTTCGCTTCGGCTTTCTTCCTTGGCTTGTATTCCCGAGAAGTATTGGCTTCAAGGTACTGGTCTAAATCTCGGATCCTGAATCTTATGGAGTTCCCTATTCTCGCGTGAGGAAGTTCGCCCGCCTTAGTGAGCTTATAGATATACTTTGATGTCACGGCTAAATAGGCGGCGGCCTCTTTGACATCAAGGACGGCTGTGGGAATACCGTTTCGTTCAAGAGATATAGTTGCTGTGCCTTCTTTCACTTTACGGGCCTCCCTGAAGAAAGCTTCTCTTCCTTGCGATTAGGAAATGATTCTCCCTTAGCTTTTTCGAGACGCTCAATCTCTTTAGAGAGAGCTTGTTCAACTAGCTTCGCTAACGTGAGTCCATGAGACCAATAAACAACATCTCGAGCCTTATCCATGAGCTTTGCGCTTAGAACTACGGTGAGGGGGGCCTTTGGTTCTTTGGCGGGCTTCTCAATCGCTGGTTTGCCTAATCCTTTTGAGCTCACCTCTTCGGCGGCTTTCTTCCTATTGGTCAAATCATCCCAAGGGCTAACCTCTAATGCGTTCCTTCCTACTCTCTGCTTTGCCATAAACTTCCTTAACCGTTCATTACTTTCTTAGTGTCTTGAGAATTGCGAGCGATTACCTCACGAGCAAGAGCCAGATAATCCTGGGCTCCTATGCTTTTAGGGTCATAGTCCATAATTGATTGGCAGAAAGAAGGAGCTTCGGCGAGCCTGATGTTCTCTCTAATAATTGTTGAGTAGAGAGTTTCCCCAAACTTGCCTTTAAGCTGTTCGAATATCTGGGAGCAATGGCGATTCCTTGAGTCCATACGACAAGCAAGAACCCCTTCTATCTCTAGTCCTTGATTGAGCCCGTCCTCTCCTCTCAATATCTCAAGCGTTTCTAGAAGCTGAACAAGTCCTTCTAAGGCCATGAAGTGAGCTTCAACGGGAATTAAGATTGAATCGGCTGCAATAAGTGCGTTCTTTGAAGTGATCCCGAGGCTGGGAGGACAATCAATCAAGCAATAATCAAAACTATCTTCAGGAAGCTTTGCTAGAGCTCTCTTTAAGAGTTCATTCCTTATGAGGGAAAGTTTCTGATCCTCGGCTACAAGCTCAGTTAAAGCGGCAAGCCTTGGCCCTGAAGCTACTATTGAAACCCCCTTCGCTGATGTCTCTTTGATTGAGTCTTTAAGAGAAGCCCTTCTTAGGAATACTTCGAGCGAGCCTGGTAAATTCTCGGTAATACCAAGCCAAGAAGTTGCCGAGCCTTGGGGATCAACATCTATGAGAAGGACCTTGCTCCCCTTCTTCCCTAATGCGGCTGCCAGGTTCACGGCTGTTGTGGTTTTTGCACTTCCTCCCTTTTGGTTGGTGATTGCAATTGTCTTCATATCATCCTTTGTCCGTTTTTGGCTTCGTTTCGTAAAATAGATTTATACTTTTATTACTTGGTTTTAATTCGTTTAATGGAATTAATGCGTTTAGTGCTTTGAAATCGAATCTCTTGAAGCCTTTGAAGTTCCCTGATCGCTTTATACATTTGGCGCTCTATGGCCGTCTCATAGCGAAGAAGATTAGCTCCCGATGTTTCCTCTGGAACTAAGTTAGAACTCATTCTGGCCTCTGCTTGACCCTTCTCGAAGGCCTTATAATGCTCAAGCTCTTGTTGAAATGTCTTGAGAGCGTTCTTTAATCCTTGAGCCTGCCTTCTCTTCGTTAGGTCCGGCGAGATGTCCTTTAAAATAGAAGACCCATTTAGAACGATAGAGAATTGATCTCGTGCCCCCTCGGATATCCTCCCTTCCCCTTCAATCTCTTTAAGGCCTTGTTCAAGGCGTAGTACAATCTGCTTAAGGCCAACATCACTAAATCTGAAATCGCTGATCGAGATCTTTTTCCGTTGTTCTGGATCTTCAAGCCGCTCTTTAAGGCTGTCCCAAAAGTCTCTCTCGCGATCCCTGTCTGCGTGGCTAATTCCCTTTGAGCTCTTTTGAATCTCCCCTATCTCGGCTCGTTGGGCTCGGCGAAGTCTCCAATACGCCTGGGAAATCCTTTCAACCAGAATATGTTCAATTACTCCTCTTGGCCTGTACTCAAGAATCAAAGACGAGAGAATCTCCTTGTGGCCTTCCCCAGATTCCCTTGCTGCCCCTGTGGGAATAATGGCTTCCTTGGCTAAAAGCCCATGCTTTAGAGCGTTCCACCGTGATTGCTCCTTTCCCTCATTGGTAGTTGGTCCTGTGCTCTTGAGAGAGTTTCTTTGATTAGCTTGGCGCTTTTTAGGTGTTACGGTCCGTGTGATTTTTGCTTTCATGAAACAGTAGCCCCTACAAGCGAAGCCAGCGTTCCCTGAACATTTCGTTCTCTATCCCGATAGATCATAAGAGTTTGCACGTTCTTGTGACGAGAGAAGTCGAGAACTTCCTCAAGATCTATATTGTTCGCTTGAGCAAGCTTACAAGCTTGAGTGATAGCACTATGGCGAAGTTTGTGGGGTGAGAGCTTGACCCCTAATCTCTTTCCCAGCGCCGAGACTAAGAGAGTTAGTCCAATTGCGGTAAGCCTTCCTGGGTTCTTCTTTGCTCGGTCAAAATCGGTGAAGATCGCTCCCGATGTCTTCTTGCTTAACTGAATCCAAGTGTTGAGCGCCTGCTCAGATTGCGGAGAAAGACAAAGCTTCTCCTTTTGTGTTCGACCCTTTCCGAGAATTGAAATCTCATGCGTGTTGAAATCAATGTCTTCAACATCAAGACCTAAAACCTCAGCCCTCCTTAAGCCTAAATCGTACATTAAGCGAAGTGTGGCGATGTCTCGAGCGGCTTTGAGCTTTGAGAATTGTTTAGAGGTCGTCTTTAGTAAGGCCTGAAATATTTCAGGGGAGATTCCGCTTGTGTCTCGATAGGCCTCAGTCTTTTCTCCCTTAACTTCAAGGCTCCAAGTGATTAGCCCAATTGTGCGCGCGAATTTTATCAGAGAGCGAAGGCTAGCAAGCCTTCGATTGATTGTATTGGACTGAAAGCCTCTTTCCTTAAGGCTTGCCCTATACTCGAGAGCTATTGAGTTCGCATTGCCAAGAGTTTGATTGCATAGGTAAGAGGGGATCTCTTCGATTGAACTCAATTCAAGAAAGGCTCTGAATTCCTCTAGGTCTCTTCTATAGGCTTCCGTAGTGGTGGCCTTACGTCCTTCCATAAAAGAACTAATAAGCCGAGAGAGCTTCTCCTCGTCGCTCAACCTAGTAGGGGAGCGATTTTTTAATACTGCTAAAGCCTTAATCGCCATAAATACTTTTATTAATCAAAAAACTTCTATTATATTAAACACCTTATATACTTTTAATACAAGTATTTATTTAAGTTCCGTAATCCTTTAAAAACAAAGGCTATGTCTCTTTGCCCAATGGGACCAGAGGTAATTATTGGAGAGCTAGATTTGATTGGGCGGTTAAAAAGCCTATCTTGGCTTAACTACTTGGAGCACTAATGACACGATCCCTTCTTATTCTCGTCCTTTCGTTATTTGTTACGACAACTGCTTTTGCTGCCAATAGGCCCGCTGGCAAATACAGAGGGACTCTCGAACTCGTAAACTACGTACTTGAGGGGTTCTCGATAGATTTAAATCGGATAAGCCAGGTAAGGCCGATTGTTCAGATTAGCAACATCACATCCAATAGTTTCCGCGCAATATTTCGGGATGACGCCACTCAAAGATTCATCATTACAACTGACCCACGATACCCTCGAAGCTACCTTGGATATGTTTCGGAAGACGTTCTCAATCAAGGAATTCTTTGTCGCCATACTCGAACATTCGCCATGTTCAAAAAGCCTGTTGGAAAGAGACGTCAATTCACCCTGGACAGACAATATGTCTGCGCAGATGGCAGTTATTACGGCCTGACTTGGAGTGGGATGCTTAGAAAGCAATAGGAGAAGGTCGGTAGAGTTATGTCCGATGAAAAATCAGGGGCGCTGGGCTCTCTAATCGTCTTTGGATTGCTCGACTACACTCCCCAAAAACTCTGCTTGCTCTAACTTAGCAAGGCGGTCGTCGATTAGACGCTAAGCTAATTGGGTTTTCCAAGTAGTTCAACGCAGATACGAGATGAAGGATTCTTAAAACCCGTTCGGCACGCATCCATGAATAGCGCTTTTTCTTTAGCGTCCATTTCAGCCGTTGGGCTGTCCTCAATGGGGGTAGGTTTCGGCACGTTTTTCTGAGGGACTAGAGCGATGCTAGGTTTTTGCATCTTGGCAATGGTTCGACCCATTTCGCATCCTGGACCATCTGGATTTTCTTTGTCTAAAAGACAAAGGGGGAGGAGATAAGACGAAGACTCAGGAGCTAATAAGGTTATTCGCACTAAAAGAACGCCTTGCCACAGCGGTGGTAGGGTAAGCCCAACGCTAATTAAACTTTCTGCCTGAAGAGCAGAGCCGCGCGGCTACTTGCGTTATGAGCAGTGCTTACACCCAACATGTGACGGCCCCACGCTGGGGGCATGAATAAACATCAAAAACCCTCGCACTCGCCAAAAACTCAGTCGTCTAAGAAAGACATGAGCTACTCAAAAAGTAGTTCGCTCGAGGAGACAAAGATAATCGAAAGGGGGAAGAACTTCAGGACCCTTGCCATGTGTATAAGCAAAGCCGTTGGTCCTCTGATCCGGTCGTTAGTGACCGAGCTAATAACCAAAGGTTAATAGGCGCCTGTGGCGTGCCTTACTTGAGCCTTATTGCTCAAGGGCCCGCATAGGTGTCCGTGACCGGAGTTAGCGATGTCTGAATCCATCTTTAGGAACCAGTACGGCTGATATGAAGTTATTATATCGACCACAGGCACTAGGCTCTGACTGAACTAAATACTCACTACCTCTAAGGGTATTTATGAAGGTCCAAAACTTCCCAGGATCGCGCATCTGATCGGGGCTTGGTGGAGTAGGGGATAGAGACTTCGCGAGTTGAACACAATTGCTTTTCTCATGATTGCTAGCGTTCACAATTTTAGTGATTTGGCCTCCTTCACTCGTTCTGAATCTGAACACCAAGGCCTTTCGGGTTGGCCCCCCAGGCTCAAAGGGTGGGGAATCTTTTACGGTTATCTCTTCGAGCTCGGCTCTATAAGTTCCAGGTTCCTGAGAGCCTCCGTCGTTTGTCTTGAAAGGGTTTTCTTCCATTTTAATGTTCCTATTTATTGTTTTACTTTTATTACCTTAAATACTTTTTCAACATGTAAAGATTTGAGGCCTAACACCTTAAAATACATAATTAAATCCTAGATGAATTGAACGGATTCGAGTAAGACGACTCGGGATTTGTTTCTGAAATAACTGAACAAGCTCTCGTGAAATACAAAGTCTTGGTGCCTTTAAACTCGCTTAATTTGTTCTTTGCGGCCCTTACATTGACCTCGATTGTTTGTGCGTTGAAATCAGGGTCCCCAGAGTTCCAGAGAAGTAAGGCAAGGTCACAGTTATACGCATACTTGCCTGACTCCATTAAATCTGAGAGGTCAGGCTGCCTCTTTTCTTCGCGCTTTCTTAGCTCGGCGGTAACAATGACAGGGATCTTATGAATCTCGGCCAGTCGTTTTACCCTATTGGCTCGCTCTATATTTTGCTCTCTTAGACCTTCGAGATTTCCCTGGATCTCGGCATTATGAAGACCATCAATAAGCACGATTAATTTTTCGGCTCCTTTTTCTCGAACAATAGATTCGATTTGGGTAAGGGTTTGAACTTCTGAGATGTCCCGTAAATCTAATCTATCCTCGTTAGCGAGTTCTTCAATGATAGTACAGGCAAGGAGAAGCTTATCGTCATCCTCGGGATTCTCTTGTCTAAATCCGAATTTGATTAAGTTGAGTTTTAGGCGAGTAAGAATTCCAAGGAAGCGATTAAAGATAATATCTTTATTATCATCCAAGCTAAAATAAATTACTTTTGTCTCTGGATTCGATTGAAGGAGGTCGATCGCTAAAGTACAAAGAAGAGCGGTCTTCCCGACATTGGTATCGGCCCCAATGATTGTGAAACCTGGCTGAATTCCTTCAAGCTCTCGAGCGAGGTTAGGAAGCCTAATAAGTTTATATCCATGCAATTCCCCTAGAGCTCTTTGACTATCTCGGTCGAGCTTTTCCCTAAATGCCTCGGCGGTCGATTGAGCCTTGGTGGTTGCTCTAAAATACTGGGCCTTTAAAGCGGCTACGTTGCCATCTAGGAGGCTGAAGAATTCGCTAGGACTTTGGGCCTGAAGAGCCTTCAAACTCTTACTGAAGGCCAACCGGGCGGCCTTATCGAGCGCTTCTAGAGCGGACTTCTCCCTGTGACCGTTAACTTCCTCGGCAAAGGCCTCGAATGGAATATTAAGGCCGAGGGCGATTGTGCTTATAAACTCCTTCACTGAGAGGGTGGAGTTTAGTTCATTGGAAATTCTAAGGGCTTCGCCGAAAATCTGATGGCGGCCTATAGCTGTGTGCGGATCGTTTCTCTCGAGCACTCGGCGAGCAAGCCAAGAAAGGGAGTTCCCCGATATTTGAGCCTTATTGATTGCTTCTTGGAATAGTCGCGGACCATCTTCAACCTTTAAGAATTCATCGACATCTTTAAAAGTTTTCGGTAATTCGAGAACACAGGAAAATAAGTTTTGAGCTTCAAGCGTTTGAACTGCTTTTTCTGCTCCCTTCTTGCCAGCGTCGTCTGAATCAAAGGCGAGAACAAAATTCTTCTTACCATATTGGAGGGCACTTTGAATTTGCTTCTCGGTAAGAGTAGAGCCGCCCATTCCTACCACTGAGGGGAAGCCTCTTGCTTGAGCAATTAAAGAATCAAGAAAGCCTTCAACAATGACTAAGCTCTTTTCTTTTTTTGCTGTGCTAAGTCCAAAGAGAGACTCAAGCTCAAGCCCTTTGGTGTATTTGTATTTGGGCTGAACGTCGGCTTCCAATGTCCTTAGGGCGAAGCCCTTAAGCTCTCCGCTTGGGGCTTTATAGGGAATTGTGATTAGATGTGTATGGCCTAGACCTGAAGTAATGAGGCCGGAATTCAGAAGCTCCTCATCTGAAAAACCCTTCTTTTTTAGCTCTTCCGTAAGGGTTTGAAGAGGTGGCGCAAATCCAAGTTCAGCCACTTCAATCTCTGCGGCTGAATAACCGCGAGCGAGAAGATAATTGAGCCCTGAATTATTACTCTGATTAAGCTCTCTTATGAAAATCTCTTTTGCTAGCTCGAGAAGGTTTCCTTTCTTCCGTCTAGTCTCTAAAGATTCTTCATTGAAATTACCTTGACTAGTAAGTGTAACATTCGCGGCTTGAGCAAGTGTTTTAAGGGTTTCACTTTGAGAGAGTCCGTCTCGATCTTTGACATAATCCCAAAGTGAAACATTCAATCCACAATTATTGCGGCGGTTGCATTTAAGATGTGTCGAATCCTTATAGAGAAAGGCTTCGCGTTTTTTACACTGAGGACAAAGAATTAAATAATGGCTTCCTCGATCTCTTGGCTCTAGTTCTTGGATCACTGAAGCGCGATCAAGCTTGGAAAATATTTCGGTAACAGTGTCGTTCATTCATTGCCGTTTCGTGGGTGGATCCTCCCATTACTCCTTACTTACCCCTAATGGGGGTGTTCGCAGAAGCTATACCAACTTGAAGAGTTGGCTTTTGTATTTGAACCGAGACTCGTCCCTCAAGGACGAGGGCGAGGTGTTCTCTATTAGAGTCTTTATTAAAGACTTAATTAAGCTTGTGAACACCTCTAGGAAGGCAACGTAAGGGTCTGAAATTGCTCAATAAAACAGCGACTCTATTTTTATGCTCTCTTCATCTGGGTATAGCATCCTCTTCATCTGGGTATAGCATCCTCTTCATCTGGGTATAGCATTAGTGAACACCTAATTGTTTTAACCTAGTGGGAAAGCCGCCCTAATTTTTTGGGAAAGTTTAGAAGAGATTTTCTTTTTACCGCTTCTTATTTCGCTAATAAGGCCGCGACTTACGCCCAGAGTTTCGGCAAATTTGTTCGCGCTAAGTCCGCTCTTTTCAATAATGCTTGAAAGCTCTTGAGGAGGGACTAACTTCTCACCGATTTTCCTTCGCTTATTGTCTAAATGTACAAGTTTGCCAGCTGCAATCTTTTGATTAAGTTCTTTTAGTTTGCCTGGAGGATATAAGAGAACCATGTCTTCTAGAGATTTACCGTTTTCAGTCGGTTCAATTTCATAACCACCGATAAGGCCATGGTCTTTCATGAAATCAAGTTCCCTAAAAAGTCGCTTTCTATCTCGAGCGGCATTGACTCCCTTTAAAGGAAGCTTAGCTCTCAGTAGAAGAGATTTTACCGAACGTTTGAGATAAGTATCTTCAGGGTTGTGGCGCCATTCTAGTGCTAGATTAATACCGATTCTAAGGGCTATTTTCCGTTTATTTTCATCAAGTCTGAAAAGTTTCTTTTCAGTATAGGTGTATTGGAGAGACCTTCCCGTTGTCTTTGTAAACGCATCAGTATACCAC
>MWWK01000269.1_pt1 | contig 10096 bp, 5 predicted proteins | sample 1047241 | NCBI WGS metagenome assembly MWWK01 (sample SAMN06349964, study PRJNA376086) | soil metagenome | isolation source: BG12-3 sample Antarctic (ecotone) soil | place: Antarctica | reverse complement strand
GGCTATGCCCTTACCCGGGTTTGGATAAATGCTGTTGAAATTCCATTGAAGTAATAGATCCTGATTGTTATCAGAACGTGTTACGGCATTAGTTCCCAGAACTGAAACTGTGCCACCTAATGCATATGAGCCATTAGCTTTTTCATTAAAGGTTATAGTATAATACCCGCCTATTCCTTCACCTAAATCAGTGTAAGTTGCTGCATATTTTTTAGTATTTTGAGAAGCGGCTAAAGTATAAGATGTAGCTGCAACCTGGTATACCGAAAAATTATTCCTGCTAAATCCTGTTGCTGCTTCCAAAGCCTGCAATTGTGGTTCTGTATAAAATAAAGTGACCGTTGTGGATGCTTTATAGATCAACCCGGTTTCTATTCGTACGATTTTATCTGCTACCTTATGCAATCCATCACGACCCTGATAAAGGTTGAATGATCCTGTGCCTGTTTTTTCTATAAACAGATTAGAACATCCAAAATCTTTTGTTGAATTGTTTTTTACTTTGCCCACTATTTCGCCATCCTGAACGCTATAGAAATATACATCATGCCCTGCACCAAGATTTTCTCTGCCATTATGATTCAGGTCATTTTCTATGGTTCTTGATGATCCGGTCAAATTAAGATTATCAATGCTTATACTAACCGGTCCTCCCGCATTCGTATCATTAAACCAACGGAAACCAAGATAGAAATATTTATTATTTAAGAATGAAGGAAGTAATAAATCGAAAACGCCTATCTCTGGTGCTGCAGAAGCAAATGCCCGATAAGGTGGGTTTACTAATTCATACCACGTCACACCGTCCAAAGAGTAAACGATAGCCATGTAATCAAAAACCGGGAAATTGAATGGATCATCTCCTTCGGTATTGATTTCTCCCTGTACTGTAAAATCAAACCGGAGCCTTAATTTATTCAACCCCCTGGCATCAATAATTGATGACCCGATGATCGTTTTACTATTGCTATTGCTGTTATAGGTTCCTGCAGGTTGCTGAACACCTGTTGTACCCTCTTTACCAGTAATAGCTAAGGCATTACTAAATATACCCCATTGGTTCTTGCCACTCGCTAGCGGGTCGCCATTAGGTGACTCTGGTATCTCAATAATCTCTTTCCATCCCGTGGGGTCTTCAAAGCCATCAGCTCTTGTAAACGTTTCGTTTAATAAAGTTTTTGAACCGTTGCTTATAACCGGTGTTACATCATCTTCAATAATGTTGAGTATATATTTAGTATTAACAGGATTGTTTCCTGCGTTGGTTAAAGTTAGATTTAAAATTGCTGTTTCATTACCTTCGGCCACACCATCATCTTTTACATAAACAATTATTGAATCTGATTTAAAATTGGATGTGGTATTTGATAAAGTTGTTGTTGACAACCGGTAATCAGTTTTGTTGGTAGCGGTACCCGAAACAGTTAAAGTTGCGCTTGAATTGGCTGGCAATAATACAGGAATGTAAACGGGGGTTTCTAAGTTACAACCGGCACCTTCCTGACCTTCGTTTATTGAAGACCCTGGCTGGTAAACAAAACCATAAGTTATGGTGTTTTGTGCAGGATCACCTACTCCAACTGCATACCATGAATTAGTTACCGACTTAACCATTGGACTAAATGGACTCCCGCTTAATGCTGTGGCGACACTGACAGACACATTACGAGCTTCGGCAAAAGTTGCAGATGAAGAAAGCATGAGCTCAGTTAAATAGGTAATTTTTTCTGAAAGGTCAAAACCTAAACCAGTAACTGAATAACTATTTCCTTTATCATTTATGCCATCATCAACTCCGGCAAAAACTGCATCAGGTCCTGAACCACTGCCGGACCCAACAGTTACCAGATAAAACCATTTATTTAATACGCCGCTATTGGTGTGAACACCACATTGGTCATTAGCTAAATTGGGAGAACAATTAGGATCTTTCCAGAAATTACCGCCATAGGTATCCGGATCACTTTCTGCCTGGGGATTATCCATTCTACGTAAAGGGCGGGCCGGATTAGCAGCAATTTGTTCGCCGATATAAAATGGTTTGTACACTGACCCTAACGATGCATCAACATTTTTTAAAACAAAATATTCAACACAAGATGCCCAAATGTCGCTAAACCCTTCATTCATGGCACCAGATTCTTTTGCATAAACAAGATCGGCAGTAAATTCACAAACGCCGTGGCCTATTTCATGTCCGCAAACATCTAATGAAGTTAAAGGTCTGAATCCATTTGCCTTTGCAGGATAGGATCCATCCCCATATGTCATTACGGTTCCATTCCAAAAAGCATTATCGTAAGCAAGGCCTGAGTGAATAAAGCTTTTTATTTTAGCATCATTTCCATCAAAGCTTAAACGCCCATGTTTAGCCTTCCAGTAATCGTAAACCATGGCAGCACCCCAATGAGCATCCCAGCCAAAATCATCGTTTTCTGATTCAACTGTTCCGCCCCTTTTATGTTCCGCCAATGTCCAGTTGTTATCTACATCTGTAAAACTTTTAGCTGCTGCATAAGCTCCAAGTGTAATAGGTAAACCGCCAACACCATTCAAATCATAGGTTTCTATTCCCTTACCTCTTGTATCATCCATTAAACCATAAGTAGCTGAACCAGGAATATAAACTTCTAAAGGATTACTTGAGGAAAGCAGTGCTCCATTATTAGGGTCATTACCACTAATTTGCTTAACCTCAATGTCTTTGTTGCCGGCATACCTTGTCTGAACGTTTGTTATAACAGAGGTAGCGGCGGGGGCAGGGTTATCAACATGTTTTATTATTTTATCAACCAGCAGTGTGTTTCCATTTTCTGCATCTACATAAATCCACGCACGACTTACCGGTTCCACTGCATAAATATTAAACCTATAAGCCAACCGCATTTCAGCCTTGCCAGGTTTGGCAAAGTTTTCTACTATAACCAACTCTCCATCTGGAGTATATTCTTTAAGCTCAGCAAGTAATCCAACTTTAGAACCCAGGTTTTTAGTACGTGAAATAATTTCTTCTAAATTTTCCCACGCATATTTTTTTGCTCGCACATTTTCTTTAGCTTTTCCTAAAGCGTTTGTTTCTGCAATTTTTGGCGACAGAGCAATGTTTGCAGGTACATTGTAATAAGCCCCATTAAAAAATCTAATCTCGCCATTTTTCACCAATCCTGTGTAACGTGAATGTTCAACTTTGATGCCTTTGTAATACTGTTGAAATTCTACTACACTAAAGCCAGAAGTGCCGTTAACCTGCCGAACCTCCTTTAATTCATCTAAACCTGCTCTTAAGCTAAGTACATTACTTAATACTGTTTTTGCTCCATTTGAACTGTAGGTTTGCGTTCCTTTTTTAAAGGCAACAAAAGATGGAGTTTTTCTTTCGTCTGAAATTTCAAAACTCCTTACCTGAGGATTGGATGCCAGTTTTTGTTTGATGACTTCCTCAGCATCGAGTGGTTTTTGAGAATAAGCATTAAAAGAGATTGAAGCGAGGCCAAAGAATAGTAATGGCCTACCAAATGGTAAACGTAATTTCATAATAATGTGTATGTGTTAAAAAAACGTTCTTATAAACGTTAGCGTTGGTTGTGAGAATATTTCCAATCCGTGAAAACCGGTAGAATAAACTTGGGCTGATTATACAAAAAGCCTGCCAATTCTTAACATTACTATAACAACTTATATTTAGGACATACGAAAAAAAATACCAGATGGATTTATTAACAAAAAATGCCGGCTTAAGCCGGCATTATATTAAATAATGACTTTTCTATGCTTTTGATTCTTCTTCCTTCTCCTGCTTTTTTAATGTGAAGGTTACTTTTTCATTTTCCTTATCCAATCCCGCAATTAATATATCTCCCGCCTTGACATTCATATTCAGTATTTCTTCTGCAAGAGGATCTTCCAGATGTTTTTGTATAGCCCTGTGTAAAGGGCGTGCACCAAACTGTTGATCGTAACCTTTATCAGCAATAAAGCTTTTAGCATCTTCGCTCAATTCCAAACTAAAACCAAGGTTAACCAAACGTTTCATTACCCCTTTCATCAATATATCAATGATGTTGAAAATATTATCTTTGCTTAGGGAATTGAAAATTACAACATCGTCAATACGGTTTAAAAATTCCGGAGAAAACGTACGCTTTAATGCTTTTTCAATCACTGCTTTATTGGCTTCATCTGCATTATCCTGCCTTGACTGTGTCGCAAATCCAACACCTTCACCAAAATCTTTCAATTGGCGAACACCAATGTTGGAAGTCATAATGATCATGGAATTTTTAAAATCTACTTTTCTACCCAAACCATCCGTTAGCTGACCATCATCTAACACCTGCAGCAAAATATTGTAAATATCAGGATGCGCTTTTTCAATTTCATCCAACAAAATAACACTGTACGGTTTTCTGCGAACACGTTCCGTTAACTGCCCGCCTTCCTCGTAACCAACATATCCCGGAGGTGCACCAATCAACCGGCTCACCGTAAATTTTTCCATGTATTCGCTCATGTCAATGCGTATTAACGCATCTTCACTATCAAACATGTGGCGTGCCAAAGCTCTTGCCAACTCGGTTTTACCTACACCGGTAGGACCTAAAAATATAAATGAACCAATTGGCTTCCTCGGATCTTTTAAACCAACACGGTTACGTTGAATAGCGCGAACAACTTTGCCAATAGCTTCTTCCTGCCCTACCACCATTTCTTTCATTTCATCAGCCATCTTCCGCAGCTTTTGAGTTTCTGCTTCCACCATCCGTTTTACAGGAATTCCCGTCATCATACTAATTACTTCCGCAATTTGTTCTTCACCAATAGGATAACGTTTGTGTTTGCTTTCTTCTTCCCATTGGCCTTTTGCTTTATCTAATTCTTCACCCAATCGTTTTTCAGTATCCCGTAAAGCAGCTGCCTCTTCAAATTTTTGGCTCTTTACTACTTTATTTTTTTCATTTTTAATGTCTTCTATCTTTTGTTCCAGGTCAAGAATATTTTGCGGAACATTAATATTTTTTAAATGTACCCGGGCTCCTACTTCATCCATTACATCAATAGCTTTATCAGGTAATAAGCGATCAGTAATGTACCGGTCACTCAACTTAACACAGGCATCAATTGCTTCCTGGTCGTAGTTCACATTATGGTAATCTTCGTATTTAGATTTAATGTTGTTTAATATCTCTATGGTATCATCAACGCTCGGCGGATCAATCATCACTTTTTGAAAACGCCGATCCAGCGCACCATCTTTTTCAATGTACATGCGGTATTCATCCAGGGTAGAAGCGCCAATGCATTGCAGTTCGCCACGTGCTAATGCCGGTTTAAATATGTTCGATGCATCAAGCGAACCGGAAGCGCCACCAGCACCAACAATCGTATGTATTTCATCTATGAATAAAATCACATCCCGGTTCTTTTCTAATTCGTTCATTATCGCCTTCATGCGCTCCTCGAACTGGCCACGATATTTGGTACCTGCAACAAGTGCAGCAAGGTCAAGAGAGATCACTCTTTTATCGAATAGTACCCGGGAAACTTTACGCTGTACAATGCGTAAGGCCAACCCTTCTACAATTGCTGTTTTACCCACACCAGGCTCGCCAATTAAAATAGGATTGTTCTTTTTACGACGCGAAAGAATTTGAGAAACTCTTTCTATTTCTTTTTCGCGTCCTACAATAGGATCAAGCGTACCGCTTTCTGCTAACTTAGTAATGTCGCGGCCAAAATTATCTAATACCGGTGTTTTACTTTTTGTAGCTGCAGCGCCACGTGCCTTAGTTCCTGAATATTTTTTTTCTTCGTCAAAATCATCATCGTTCTCTTCCTGGTATTCGGCACGCACATCATTCGATTTTAGCATGCCTTGTTCCTGTCTGAATAAATCGTAGTCCACGTCAAATTGATTTAAGATTTGAGTTGCAATATTTTCTTTATTCTTTAAAATTGAAAGCATCAGATGTTCTGTTTCTACCGTGGGGCTTTTTAGTGCCTTAGCTTCTAAAACAGTTACCCGAATTACTTTCTCGGCCTGCTTGGTAAGGGGCAGGCTATTTATGTTAGCAATATTTTTACCAGTTTTATCTTTTACTGCTAATTCAATCTCTTTTCTTAATTCGTACAGATCAACATTAAAGCTTTTCAGTATGCGGACAGCCGTATTATCTCCTTCGCGAATCAACCCTAAAAGAAGATGCTCGGTTCCAATAAAATCGTTACCCAGCCGCAACGCCTCTTCCCTGCTGAAGGAGATGATTTCTTTTACCTGTGTTGAAAAATTATTATCCATTTAAAAATTGTAATTGGTAGTGATACAATAATAACAAATAAATTTGAGCGAAGTTTATGGGAGTAATGTTAATACTTATTCCGCTAATTTATTAATCTATGGAGGTCAAAACTGATACCAAAGAAAAATTTACTGTCATAAGGGTGGAAACCCCTGAGATGTCTGCTGATATGGCAGCAGAATTGACCCGCCAGTTAGAAGATTTGCTTAAAGGTAGCACAAGAAATGTGGTGTTCAATTTAAGCGGTGTTAAAACAATTACGGAAGAAGCGGCTGAAAAGATTGTTCATAGCCAGCAAAAATTTTATGAAACCGGTGCTTCTTTTGTTGTTTGTGAACTGCCGGAGGAAGTAGAAAATTTTTTAGATAAAAAAAATTTGCTTGAGCTAATGAATGTAACGCCTACTGAAAGTGAGGCTTACGATATTGTACAGATGGAAGAGATTGAAAGGGAGTTTTTGGGAGATGAGGAAGATAATACTTCCAACTTCTAAAGGGAGAGATTGAGGCCATATGAAAGAAGAGCCATGAAGAAATTATGTACTTAGCTGCATTTCTACTATTAAAGTTCTTTTGCGTCGCACTCTTGTACGTTCTGTAATTCTATTCACCGAAATGGAAGTCTCCGCTTATATACAATCATCTATAAAGCAAAAACTTTCCCAACATTTTTCTTCTGTTCATCAGATGCATTTCACTTCTATCGGCGGTGGCAGCATTAATGAAACCTATCGCATTCAATCGGATGATGAATCTGCTTTTTGCAAAATCAATTCCTTAAAAAAAATTCCCCATCTGTTCATCAACGAAAAAGAAGGACTGGAATTAATTGGCAAACAAAACATCATTAATGTGCCTGCAGTTATTGATTGCTTTGAACATGAAGACAAACAATTTCTTCTGCTTGAATGGATACAGGAAAGGGAACGCACAGAAGATTTCTGGAAAAAATTCGGTGAACAATTAGCAGCACTTCATCAACAATCATCAGCATATTTTGGACTTGAAGAAGACAATTACATGGGCAGCGTTTTGCAAAGCAATCGTCATCATCAGAACTGGGCTTCCTTTTTTATTGATGAAAGATTAAAACCCATGGTTAAGCTCTGTTCAAATCGTTTTCTCACTAACCATCACCTTCAACAATTTGAAGAATTATACAAAAAGATCGAAGGCATTTTCGAAGTTGAAAAACCTTCGCTGCTTCACGGCGATTTATGGAGCGGCAATTTTATGTGCGACAAAAATGCAGAACCCGTTCTAATTGATCCTGCAGTTTATTATGGTCATCGCTCCGTGGATTTGGGCATGACAACTTTGTTTGGCGGTTTCCCGCAAACGTTTTACGAGGCTTATCACTATAACTTTCCCTTTCCATTCAATTACAGGGAGCAATGGGAAGTCTGCAATTTATATCCATTGCTGGTTCATTTGTATTTGTTCGGTAACAGTTATCTTCCGCAAATTATACATACACTCAACCGGCTCTCGTAATACTTTCAGCAACGCCGCAGTAACCAATTAATCTATTAACTTATTTTTGCCAGTATGTTATCAGTCACTATCCTTGGAAATAACTCTGCAGTGCCGGCTTTTAACCGCCACCCAACAAGCCAGGTAGTTTCGTATGATGGAAATAATTATTTAGTTGATTGTGGTGAAGGCACACAGATACAAATGATTAAATACAAGATCCGCAGGGGCAAAATCTCACACGTATTTATTTCTCATTTACATGGCGATCATTATTTCGGACTTGTCGGGTTGATTAACACGTTTAACTTATTATCTCACACGCAGGAGCTACATGTGTATGGTCCCTCACCGCTGCAACAAATTATTGAACTACAATTAAAAGTAGCAGATACAACACTTTGCTATGACCTGCATTTCCATACGCTAACCGAAAATGCCACACTTGTGGACAACGAAAAAATCCTTATCAAATGTTTTCGCACCAATCACCGGATTGAATGTTATGGTTTTTCGTTTGAAGAAAAAGAAGGAAAACGAAAACTGCTGATTGAAAAAGTGCGCAAGAATAAAATTCCATTGTCTTTTTACGGAAGCCTGCAAAACGGTTTGGATTATATTACTCCAAGAGGAAAAATAGTTAAGAACGATACCGTAACAGCACCGCCGGGAAAAAGAAAAAAATACGCTTTTTGTGCCGATACAAGATATGATGAAAGTATTATTCAGCATATTTATGGCTTTGATGTTATCTATCATGAAGCAACCTACCTCGATAACATGCGTGACAAAGCTTTCGAGCGTTTTCACTCCACTACAAAACAGGCGGCGGAACTGGGCCGAAAAGCAATGATAAACAAATTACTGATCGGGCATTTTAGTTCTAAATACAGCACCCTCGAAGCTTTTGAACAAGAAGCAAAACAAGTTTTTAAAAATACAGAACTAGCGCTTGAGGGTGTTACGTATGAAGTTTAAAAACCTGTAATCCATTTATAAAACAACGGGAACTCTTTGCGCCAGGTAGCTTCATTGTGTTTTCCTTCAGAGCGAATAACAGTTTCCATTTTTGCTTTTGAAAGCTGGTTCATTTGTGTAAACACCGCTAACATATCAGGCACCATTTCCTCTCCTTCCTGCTTACCGGCATAGAAATAAATTTTACTTTTTATTTTTTTAGCTTTTTCGCCAACCACATTTTTTAACTGCGGAACAATCCAGAACGCGGGAGAAAATACTCCGGCGCCTCCCCATTTTTTTGGGTATTTTAAAATCGCGTAAAAAGAAATCAACCCACCCATAGAGGAACCGGCAACAAAGTTATGCTTACCACATTTTTTAGTACGATAGTTTTTATTAATGTACGGTCTTAATGTCTTCACTAAAAAATCAACATACTGATCTCCTTCGCCTTTGCCATAGCGGTCCATGTCATAAGGAGAATATTCATTTAGGCGTTTGTCGCCACCATTATCTATAGCAACCACAATCATTTCTTTTGTTTGTTTTCCAAGTGTATCCAAAGCTTCATCTACGCCCCACTCGCCGGAAAAAGATGTAGTGTCTTCAAAAACATTTTGACCATCGTGCATATAAAGCACGGGATACTTTTTTTTTGACGTTGCATAACTTTCCGGTAAATAAATCCATATCCTTCTGTATTTGTTTAACTGGGGAATGTAAAATGCCGTTTCAATTATTTTTACATTTTTATTGGCCGAACTTTGCTTTGCTTTTTTAGGAAAATGATCTGCCCAATGTTGAACAGAAATTTCTATAACCGTATCACTGCTCACTTCTACCATCCTATTTACCAGCGGAAATCCTTCCTCACCACTTTCAACTTTTTCCCAACTGCCTTTTGTAAGTTTATATTCAACCTTTCCCTTTGGTGCAGCAAGGGTTATTGAATATCTTCCGGTTCCATCTTTTTCAAATTGGGCTTCTTTTTGACCCGGGTTCCAATTGTTGAAAGCTCCTGCTAAAAAAATAGGATCATTTGCGTTGTGATAAACAGGTAGATTTTTAATTCCAAAAGTAATAGTGTATTGAGCTTCAGCAAAAATGTAAGAACCAATAAAAAGCAGGATCAACAGGAATCTGCGCATGAACATTCTTTAGTGTAGGGTAGAAATATAAGGCTTTATGTGTTGCTCAAGTTCTTTACTTAAAGGCACTAAAGGCAAACGCAAATTATTTTCAATAATTCCCAATTCAGCAAGAATAGCTTTTACACCCGCCGGGTTATTTTCGGCAAACAAGAGTTCATATCCTTGCAATAATTTATTGTTCCATCCCCTTGCAGTCGTAAAATCATCAGCCAATGCT
>MWWK01000268.1_pt1 | contig 10100 bp, 13 predicted proteins | sample 1047241 | NCBI WGS metagenome assembly MWWK01 (sample SAMN06349964, study PRJNA376086) | soil metagenome | isolation source: BG12-3 sample Antarctic (ecotone) soil | place: Antarctica | reverse complement strand
CCACTATCCGGCATAGGCAAAGTCTTGTCGCAAACATTCCAATTAGCCAAACGAATGACAAGGCGAAAATTTTCACTTATCTAGTGCGTAGCGAAGATGTCAGAGGGCGGAAAAATGTCAAGCAAGCTGCGCAATGGTTGCCGAAATTTGCGACCTGTATAGACCAATACGACTCCAAAGAGTATTTAGCATCCACTCTGAACGGCACACTAGATTTACGCAGTGGAAGTTTTTCCGACGCAAGGCGCGGCGATTACATTACGCTGCAACTCGGCGCAAATTACGACGAAAAAGCGGATTGTCCGCGCTGGAAACAATTTCTAAAAGAAATCTTTGACGGCGACGGTGAGTTGATTCGATTTATGCAAAAGGTTGTCGGTTATTCGCTTACTGGCGAAATGTCAGAGCAAAAAATGTTTATCGCTTACGGATTCGGCAAAAACGGCAAAAGCGAATTCGTGAACGTGGTCCAGGCATTAAGCGGCGATTACGGCGCACGGGCAAGTTTTAAGACATTTGATGCGGACAAACAAAGCGAACAGACGAACGACCTTGCAATGCTCAAAGGCAAGCGGTTTGTTTCGATGATTGAAACGGGCGGCGACAAAAAGTTAAACGAACCGTTAGTAAAACAAATTACGGGCGGCGACAAAATAACTTGTCGATTCCTTCACAAAGAATTTTTTGAATATTTTCCACAGTTTAAATTGTTTCTAGCGACTAATCATAAACCCGTGATAACTCACAGCGATTTTGCAATTTGGCGGCGAATCGTTTTGATACCGTTCACGCAAAATTTTGAAGGACGCGAAGAAAAAGGACTCAAGGAAAAGTTGATGTCGGAACTTTCAGGCATTTTGAATTGGGCATTGGAAGGCTTGAAATTATGGCAAGCCGAAGGACTTCAACCTTTGCCGAAGGCAGTAATTGAGGCGACCGACAAATACAAAAAAGATTCCGACACCATCGGACAATGGCTGGAACTGCGAACAACGTTAATGACGGGCGCGTCCGTTCAATCATCCGTTGCCTACAATGACTACAAAGATTGGGCAAACGAAAATGGTTTTTATCCGCTCGGCAATCGAGCATTTAAGGCATCGCTCGAAGAACGCGGATTTTTTACCGCTCGTAAAATCGAAGCTGTTTTTTGGTTTGGTTTTGAATTAAAAAGCAGATTTTAGGGCATGTAGGCAAGGATTTTATTAAGTTGTTGATAACAAAGGATATATGTAGTTTATGTAGGCAATGTAGTCAAAAAGGTAAAGTATAAATATATCACTCCTATAGGGATTTAATGTTTTTGACTACATTGCCTACATTGCCTACATAGAAAAAAAGCTAATTTGTTGATAACAAACAACTTGCGAAATGTAGGCAAAAAAGGCAAAAAATTATGGTCCAACTAGAAAAATATTACGGAACGAAATCACGACACACTTGTCGGGCGTGTAATTCTCGAAATTGCTTTGTCCGCTATGTTGACGAAAACGGCGAATATTTATCTGATGATGTCGGACGCTGCAACCGTGAATCGAAATGCGGCTATCACTACAAACCGAAACAATTTTTTGCTGATAATCCTAGTTTAAAATCCGCCAAAACGAAAAAACGAGGCACACCTACCTATGCCTTTGCCGTGAAAAACGGATCACAAGTCGAATATAAACGAGCCGCAGCGACTAAGCCGGATTTCATCGCGCCGGAACATCTCGCGCCGACAATCGGACATTACGACCAAAACTCATTTGTCCAATTTCTTTTTGATTTGTTCCCGGATTGCTCCGACGAAATTCAATCTGTTTTGAAAATGTATTTTGTCGGCACGTATGAGAATTACACTTGCTTTCCACAGATTGACCGATTAAACCGCGTCTGCAAGGCAAAACTTATCCGATTCAACCCGGCGACCGGGAAACGGCTCAAAGGCGATTACGATACATCTTCACTTCCGGCGAAACTAAAATTAAAAGAAAGTTTTCAATATAAACAAATTTTCTTTGGCGAACATCTTTTGACGAGATTCCCGGATAAACCGATTGCCGTCTGCGAAGCCGAAAAAACGGCAATTATCGGAAGTCTATGTTTTCCCGAATTTATTTGGCTTGGCAGCAATTCTAAAACTTGGCTCAAAGTTGAACGGCTCAAACGACTCGGCACGCGGCAGATAATTCTTTACCCCGACGCGGACGGCTTCGACCAGTGGCAAGCCGTCGCCCGCGAAGCGCAACGGCAAGGCTCGACTGTCAAAGTATCAAACCTTATAGAAAATCACGCCACAGACGAACAGAAAAAAGACGGCTACGACTTGGCAGATTATTTGGTAAATCAGCAAAGGCAAATAAATCAATTTAATAATTTTGTTGATTCTTATAATTCCAAACTAAAAATGGTTTTGAATGATGAATCTTTGCGAAGCGATTTTAATTTGATACTCGAAGAACAAAAAGCGATTGCCGTTTACAACGGATTATCCGAACTTGAAGCCGAAAGAATATGCACGCAACCGGGAAATGTCCGAAGCGTGGCTATGAGCATATAAAAAGGAATGGCAAGCATAGGCTTCGACAATAAAAACGCCTTTTAAAGGCAAGGAAATAACAACAATGAAGGAAAAAGCTCCGAAAAATAGAACTTTATCTTTAAAGGATGGGGACAAAGCGAGATATTCAAAAAGACTTGTTACCTTTACTGAAAATGCGAAACTCGAAGATGTAGTCGGTAAGACTATAAATCAGGATTTGCTGGAAGTCGCTTCATTTCTTCCCGAAAGTTTCGTTGATTTGTTGATAGTTGACCCGCCATACAACTTGAACAAAAACTTCAACGGCAAAGTTTTTAAAAAGTCGAGTTTTGACGAATACGAAAATTACACACGCAACTGGTTAGAGAAAATTATTCACACGCTGAAACCACAGGCGAGCGTTTATGTTTGCTCGGATTGGGAAACTTCGCTTGTCGTTCATAAGGTTTTACGCGAGTTTTTCATTGTCAGAAACCGCATAACTTGGGAGCGAGAAAAAGGACGCGGCGCAAACGCGAATTGGAAAAACTGCTCAGAAGACATTTGGTTTTGCACCGCCGCCGCTGATTATTTTTTCGATACGGAAGCGGTAAAACTCAAGCGCAAAGTCATCGCACCGTACACGGAAAACGGAAAGCCAAAGGATTGGAACGAAGAAGAAAATGGCAATTTTCGTTTAACCTCCGCTTCAAACCTTTGGACAGACATTAGCATTCCTTTTTGGTCAATGCCGGAAAACACCGAGCATCCGACGCAAAAACCTGAGAAGCTAGTCGCTAAATTGATTTTAGCCAGCTCAAAGACAAACGACATTGTCTTTGACCCGTTTCTCGGCGCGGGAACGACTTCGGTTGTTGCCAGAAAACTTGGACGTCGGTTTTTGGGCGTGGAAATAAACGACGAATACGCTTGTCTGGCAGAAAAAAGAATGGAAATGTCTGAACCGGGTGCGAGTATTCAAGGTTATTCGGGAGGTGTCTTTTGGGAAAGAAATACTCTAGCCGCGCAAAAAAAGAGCGGTCAAAAAAAAGCCGCGAGCGCTGTATTGTTCTAATGACGGCGCGCACGAAATAAACGAATGGCAAGCATAAGCTCGGCAAATAAAAACGCCTCACAGATGCTGCATTAATCAAATTTATGACAAACTCACAAAAAACAGACGGTAAACAGACGGTAAACGGTAAATTTTCGCCCGGCAACAAAATCGGAAAGCAGTTTCCCAAAGGCACGAGCGGAAACCCAGACGGCAGACCGAAACTTACAAAATTGACCGATGCCTTGCGCGAACAGCTTGCCGAAATTAACCCGGACGCGCCCGAAGAAACTATTGCCGAAGAGATTGCTAAAACCTTAATCAAACTAGCACTTTCCGGCGATATTGCGGCAATCCGCGAGTGTTTTGACCGCGCTGAAGGCAAGGCGAAGCAAGCCATTGACCTTGATTTACAAATTAACGACTGGCGAACCTTAGCGCAAAACTATGGAGTAACCGAACAGGATGTTATCAGAGAAGCAAAATTACTCATCGCAGAATCCCTTGCTGATTGAAGCGACGAATAACGCGATACGACGGCGAATCGAATGTGAGCAATCCGACGCCGTTTTAATGTCGGCGCGCGCGGGACTCACGCCGGACGGTTGGCAAGCCGACTTACTGCGGTCCGACGCAAGGCAAATGATTCTGCTTTGTTCGCGTCAGTCGGGCAAATCAACAATTACGTCAATTCTGGCACTGCATCAAGCAATTTATACGGCTAATTCATTAATCCTTTTGCTTTCACCAAGTCTAAGACAATCGCAAGAACTCTTTCGCAAGCTGCAAGATTTTTATAACGCGCTCGAATCAGATTATTTGCCAATGGCAACCGAAGAATCAGCCTTGAGAATGGAGTTGTCGAACGGGTCAAGGATTATCGCTTTGCCAGGCACCGAACAGACAATACGCGGCTATTCGGCTGTTGATTTGCTGATTATTGACGAAGCCAGCCGCGTCGAAGATTCGCTTTATCAGTCAGTCCGACCAATGTTAGGCGTCTCCGGCGGTAAACTCGTTTTGTTATCAACTCCATTCGGACGCAGAGGCTTTTTTTATGACGTTTGGACAAACGGCGGTGATGACTGGCATCGGACGCGAATCACGGCGTCCGAATGCCCTCGCATAAAAACCCAATGGCTTGAAAATGAACGGCGAACGATACCTGATTTTTGGTTTCGGCAAGAATTCGAGTGCGAATTTACTGAAACTTTGGATTCTTTTTTTAATTATGACGACATTCATTCGGCTATTTCGAGCGAACTCAAACCATTGAATTTTTCTTAAAAAAAAGAGGGCAAATTATTATGTATAGATTGGTTGAAAATGGCAGCGAACTAGCCGAAATGCAGAAGCCCGCGTATTTTGTTGGCTTGGATTTAGGTCAAAGCGCGGATTATTCAGCACTCGTAATTTTAGAACGGCGCGGATTTTCACCGCAAAATTACACCTTTGACTGCAGGTTTTTGCACAGATGGGAATTAAAAACGGCATACCCGAAAATTGTTGAAGATACTGTTCGCTACGTCAATAGCCACAGTCTAAACGCGGGCGCGCGAGAACGTCCGGTTTTAGCGGTTGACGCAACCGGCGTCGGCGCGCCGGTTGTTGATTTATTTCGTCGGGAACATCTTGCCGGAAAGCTCACGCCGATTTTAATCACCTCCGGCGATTCTGTGAGTCGTGATGGCGATATAGTTCGAGTGCCGAAGCGCGACTTAGTGGGCGCGATTGCCGTAGCCCTACAGAGCGGCAGGTTAAAAATATCGGAAGAGCTTCCCCTAACAAAAATACTAACCGGCGAGCTTGAGAATTTTCAGGCGAAAATTACAAATTCAGGAAATGCCACTTTCGGCGCGGGCGCGGAGTGGCGCGTCGGCAGCAACGATGACTTGGTTTTAAGCCTCTCATTGGCATTATGGTGTGCGGCGGACGGTGTGAAACCAGCTACATTTTATAGTTTTTGAGAAAAACTAAATTTACAAAAACCCAAAAGACAGAAAAGGAGACAAAAAAAAATGACTGAAATAAATGAAAATTTAACCCAAATACAAAACACACAAGCACTCTTAGAAACGTTATCGTTGGAGCAATCCGATTTAGGTAAGAAAATGTCACTCGCAGCCGATGATGCCGATTCTGCGAGTTTAATCTCACTGGCACACCGCCGGAACGATTTGCCGATTGAAATTCTATCGGCGCAAATTCGGCTCGAACGGCTTTATCTGCAGCGCGATGAATTGCGATTGCCGGAGCTTCAAGCCGAATCGGCAAGACTCTCTGCACCAATCGAGGGACTGCTGAAGAAAATCGCAGACACGCAGAGGGAGTTCAACATTCAGTCCGGCGCGGCGGTGTCAGCAAATGAAGAGGTTCGTCAAACAAGAATTTCAATCGGCGAACGACGACGGTCTATCGGCGCGCTTTTGGCACAAGCGCGCAACGTCAAAATCGCTCCGGCAAGTTTGCAGATGCACGGAGGCAGATAAATGAATAACGAAAAAATAATCAAAGCCGAAAACGAAAAAGAGATTGTGCGTATTTTCCGCAACTTAACAGCGTCCGGCGTGGTTGACGGCGATAAAGCAGCCGAAATTATAATGCGCGATTATCCGCATTTCTTTCGCCAGCCGACAGAGAACGAAGTCAAGCAAACTTTTAATTCTGTAATGAACGACGCGATACGTGCGCGTGCGCAACAAACAAACAGACTTGCCAACGACCTCTTTCGAGGACATACCGACAAACAACCTACCTAAAGCCGCCGATTCTACTCGCCAAAGATATAAAGCCGCAAGCGTAAAAACTCGCGGCTTTTTATCGTTGCCTCCACCAAAATAGGGGGGGCGATTACACATTCAAGCAAAATGTGTAACCTTAATTTTACTCATTTAGCCACGTAGGACAGCCCCCTCTTTAATGAGGGATAACAGAGGCGTTTTTATTGTCGAAGCCTTATCACGGTATGCCTAAAACACAAAAAGAAATGCCGTGAGCAATCACGCTCACGGCATTTCTTTTTTGAACTAAATAAATTCATTTGCGGAAACGAAACAAACCGATAACTACACCGGCAACGGGAAAATTAAAATGTGTCTCAATCGGTTTGCAATCATTTTTAGCGTTGCGGGAAACAAGTCTTAGGCTCGGATACCTTTCTATTGTCAAGGCTGTTATTTCGCCGTTAATTTCAGCTAAAACAACATCACCTTGTTTCGGTTGCAATGAACTGTCAGCAAAAAGTATATCGTTTTCCCTGAAATCTTCGTCACCTATTGAATTATTGGGAGCAGTAAAGCATAAAAGATTCTCACGCGATACGCCGAACATTTCAGCTAAACTTATTTCTTCTGTTGGGTTTTTCATAATGTTTATTCTCCATTGTTTCTAGTTATTTGCCTTTGCAGTTTGGGAAGTGGGTGTTGAAATTTCAACACCCACATTGTATTGATTATCACCGAGCTTAATATTGGCGATATTTGCGCCAACCATTGCCCGCTGAGATTCGCTTAAATGCCGACGGTGCAAGTTTGCGCAAGGTTAGCCAATACTCCGGTCAACTACGTTGTTATTCTGCGAGCATTAACGCGACTTGCGCGGCTGCGAGCATTGAGGCGAGGCAAAACCCCGCCGCAAACATAATAAGACCAATGACGACGATTAGAATGTTTGTGTCGGCAGCTGTTGCCCGCCTGTTCGATTCTGTGTTATTTTTGTTTCTCATTTAGTTTCTCCTAATTTATTTTGGGTGAAAGAAGGGCTTAGGATTGTTAGCGCAAACCTAAGCCTTTCGCCTTTAGTCGTTACAGGTCGGGCAAAACTCCTCGCGGCTGCCTAAAAACCAACCTTCACTTTTTAATGTTGCGGCGTTGTCAGTTTCTTGATTGCCGCATATATCGCAGAAGCCGGTAATCGTTTCAACTGTTGTTTCGTTGTTCATTTTTATCACTCCTTAATTTGAATTTGATTGAATGTTTCAATCTATAAATACTATATACCTAGACAAACAGTAAGTCAAGTCAAAAACACTGCCTTGACCAATAGTTTTTTCTGTGTAAATATAGTGTTATGAAATTAATCGGAACAAAAGAAGCGTCTGAACGGTTGGCAATAAGTCAACAAAGGATTCAGGCTTTAATAAAAAACGGTAAGTTGCCAGCCGTAAAAGTCGGGCGCGATTGGCTGATTAAGGAAGGCGATTTAGAACTCGTGCGAAATCGAAAAAATGGCAGACCAAAGAAAGAAACTGGTAAAGAATAATTTTTAGCAAAAGAAAAGCAGCGAATGAGGCAGCCGCGAAAGGCACGAATCGAAGCCGCGAATAACTTCGCACCTTTCGGAACTAATGGCAAAGGCACGAAAGCCACGAAGCAAAGATGCGAAACCGTTCGCGTCTTTCGGAACTAAGATAAAAAATCAGGCATTATGAACAAAAAAGAAGCCGCCGAATATCTTGGAATTTCATCACGGCAAATCGAAAATTACGCCAAACAAAACAAACTTTCTGTTCGCAAGGAAAAAGGGAAAACAGGCGACATTGCCGTTTATGATGAAAAGGAATTACGCCGACTAAAAGCGGAACTCGATTCAAAGCGCATTATGCGCCCGGCAGTTACAACCGAAACGGATGAAAGCAACGAAAGGCGCGAACTGATTCGCGCCTCTGATTCGCGCCTTTCGGACGTTCCCAAAATCTTCGACCTGGTAAAAGCATTAACCGACGGTAAAAAAGCTGACACAATCATTGCAATTAGCCACAAACCACTTCTCAAACTAGACGAAGCTGCGGCACTAACAGGACTGTCACGCCAGCTTTTGCGGCAGGCTATCGAGGACGGCGAGTTGAAGGGCAGACTTATCGGACGTGCTTATCGAATAAAGCGCGTGGACTTGGATAAGTTCATTGACACTCTATGACTATAAAAAGTTTCGGTTGTTCTCACGCAAGACTAATTACCTTGCGGACAAGCGCAAAACCTGATGCGCCGAACAACCGGATATTTTCAGGGCAAAAACTAACAGGAAGTTTTTATGACCGAACAGAAAAAAACGATTTATAAAATAAAATTTGAAGTTGAAATTGAAATTACAAAACAAGTAATAAAGACCCGGCGAGGCATTGATAAAATTGGTTATAGCCCTGAAATGCGCATACATAAGGACGTGCTTATAAACGGCTTCGATACCGCCAACGATGCCGATAAGGAATTCTCAGGTCGATGCAGCCACATTGAAGAGCATTTCTCAGACCGTATCAGGCTTATTTACGGCGATATGTTTCATAACGAAGGCTCTGTCCTCAGCATTGAATCACTTGACATTAAAAGCCAAGCCCGTGAAAAGGTCATCCTCGCAACCGCAAAAATGGAAAATCAAATGCAGCGGCAACGGTTGCCGACCATTAAAGGACGCAAACCGCAAAAATCTAAAAAAGATTATTTGGCAGATAAAGAGCGTTTTATAACTGACTGCGTCGAGATTATGAAAGCCATCCGAAAAAAGCGCGACCGGGTAACTCAGTTAAAAATAGCGGAGGTGTATTTCACGGATATTTATCGAAATAATCCAGTTAAGCCGTTATTAAAAAAACTAAAGCTGTATGAAATTTCTTGGAAAGAGTTAGTTGAAAAACTACCCAATAATCTTATGTAACATTATTGGGTATATCATTTCGGTTCAGAATAATTCAGAATGTTTTTGGCAATGTAAAAAGCCGCTTCCGTCAGTCGTCAAACTAAAAACGGAAGCGGCAACTCCACAAGCTTAAATACGCGCCTTGCGGCGAGTTCGAGCCTATTTATATATAAGGATATAAAAAAATGAGTGAAAAACAAAACCCCGGTGAGTTATTCACCGAACGAGAAGCAGCAAAATATTTGCGAATTTCAGTCACCACCCTGTGGCGTGAGCGAACACGAGGCAATATTGCCTTTCGCCGCGCTTCTCAAAAATTGCTTTACACCCGCGACGACCTTGAGAATTATCTCGAACGAAACAAAACGTCGGCGTGCGCGGCATAAAAAAAGAAGGCGTTTACAAGACGCCTTCAAAGTATCACTGCACCTACAAATAAGGAGAATCCATTCCCGGAGAATAAATTCTATATGGAAAACATACCACAAAACCCGCAAAAAAACAACAAAAAATTTAGTTTCGGCACACAAACCGTCGAAATTGATGCTGACGCGATCCGCGCCGACTTTGAAACTTTGATTGCCGAACAAAGCGCAACCGATTTTCCGAGTGAAGATGTCGAGGATATTTTAACAAACGCACCTTTGACCGACACAGGCAACGCGGAATGTTTTGCAGCTGAATCCGGCGACCGTTACCGATATAACGCAACGAATGACCAGTGGCTACGATGGAACGGCGTTGTTTGGGCGGTTGATAAAACCAGCCAAATTGATGCCGATATTCTTTCCACTATCCGGCATAGGCAAAGTCTTGTCGCAAACATTCCAATTAGCCAAACGAATGACAAGGCGAAAATTTTCACTTATCTAGTGCGTAGCGAAGATGTCAGAGGGCGGAAAAATGTCA
>MWWK01000267.1_pt1 | contig 10104 bp, 14 predicted proteins | sample 1047241 | NCBI WGS metagenome assembly MWWK01 (sample SAMN06349964, study PRJNA376086) | soil metagenome | isolation source: BG12-3 sample Antarctic (ecotone) soil | place: Antarctica | reverse complement strand
CCTCATTCAAAATCGTTAAGGCGTGATTGTGATAATTTATCGAAATATCAGCCGTTTTAGATTTCTCTGTAAATTCAATTCTCGATTGACCGCCGAGAAAAAACTTCCTGCACACATCCGAGCGCAAGAACATTTCCCACGCCAGCGCGTGAAGCTCTGAATTCTGTCTCATTCCAAAATTAACTTGGTTTGGAAACGACGGAGTAAAGAAACAGACTTTCAAATCGTGCGCTTTAATGTCGTCAATCCTACTCATAAACGCCCTGTATATCGTGTTTCTATGCCGTCTAGCCTGTTTTCGTTGGTAAGAATCGGACAACCGCCAATTAGTAAAATCGAATCCGACAGAACAGCTATATTCGCGCCCTTTTCTGTCTTCCAAATTATGAAGAACGCCGTTTGATGCCGCATCAGCATCTAAAACCTTTGAAACTCTAGCCTTTGCCTTTTGGTAGTTGTCCACAGCGACAGTTTCCAACGCTTCACCAATCCGATAAGCATTGCTTGAAGTCCGACGCGCCTTCTTCATCACATCGGGAATAAATTTTTTCGGCTTTAATTCCGGCTTTAGTTCTGGCTTCACGCCATAAGCTAAAATGTCCGTGTCATTGACATAAGTCCTTTGTTTAGTTAATATAGTCATAGCAGTAGTTTAATTCTCCTAAAATCACGGCACGATTCGGAGATACGCATAAAAAGAGGGCAACATCCAAACTCGGACATTGCCCTTTTCTTTTTCCAAACCTTGCGCTAAACTAAAAAAGCCTCGAATCATCGAGATTTAACGAAAGGTGGATTGGAAACGATGTTTGCGAGACGGAGTTCCTTTCTACCTTTTTTAATTTTCAATTAGAATCTATTCGTAAATTCCCCTAAGTTCTAATAATCAACTAAAAGTAACTCGCTTGTCCAATAGTTGAGCATCTTGCCGAGACACACCTTGCGAAAATCCGACAACAGCCGCTTGTAATTGTTGCAAGAAAAGATAGTTACACCCGACAGGCTAAAATGCACAGAAAAGAAGAAATCCAAAACCGTTTGTAGCGAAAGGTTTTTCATTGCCACGTCCAATCCTACCGATTAACAAATTCGTTAATAACCGCCGGAGCTTCCACTTTCTTGACCGGCTTTGACTCTTCCATAAATAGAGTAATGAAACCGCCGATAAACATTAGCAATAAAACAAACCCGACCAAGAATATAAAAATCACGAAGAATAAGAAAATCATAGGTTTTGAAACCATTCCGAGCTTTGAAACTCTAATAAATCAGATTCTAAAATTATCCAAGTCCGACCTGGCTTTTTACCTTTCAATCTACCTTTACGCAGATAGTCTAAAACCCGTGTTTCAGACTTGCCTAGACGCTGCATCACGTCAGCAACCGAAACAAAACCCGTCTCACTTTGTGTAGCAATCGCAGTCTGCGTATGCTTTACGTTTTGTGTAGCACGTTTCACATTTTGTGTAGTAGACACAGGTTGCGTAGCAGATTCATAAACTATTAAATCGGCTGGCTGGCACTCTAACAACTCGCAAAGCAAATCTAAAATCTCAATCTGCAAAGCCTTTGATTTATTGTGCCGTATCTTAGAGATTACCGACTGATGCAACCTAAACTTGCCGTCTTTCTTGCTTTTGACGTGCAAGGCGTAAGCGGTCAACCCTCTTTTCTCTAGCACTTCATTTAGTTTTAATCGAATCATAGCCCGTAGGATACACAAACTATGTGTGCTACACAAGATGAGAAAACGAAATCTACACGCTTTATGTATTACTACATATTTTATACCGAGAATTACTACACAACCCGTGTAAAATTAGAGGCTCACCAACACCGCGAAGAATTAAATAGGATGTTCACCTATGCTTGACACGAGAAACAGGCTTGTAGGCACTGTAAACGCTCGGATTAAGGTGTTTAGCATACTCAGCATACCGCGTAAAGAATAAAAAAATGCCAGTCAAATACCGGAGATAAAATCTAGGTAGTGTAGCAAGTTATTTAAGCAGTATTGATGCGCGGTCTAAATGTTTGTTTGCTACACCCCAAATGATTTGAAGTGCCTGGTCGCCCTTTATACTTTTACCAAGCATACCTGAATCCGTTGTTGGAAGGGAATACTTTGGAATTATGACAGTTCCCGGATTTAACTCTGTGTGTATTTCGCCAGTGCCTGATTTAATCTTAGCACCCCATACTTGCAAAGAATCGGAATAACTCTCCATCGTCGCGTTCATTTCATTTTTAAGTTCGCCATCAGGCAATACAGCTAAGGCTTCATTCACCTGAGCCTGTGCATCAATAACTAAAACACCGTATTGCTGATAATTTACGCCGACCTGCGTTGATGCAGAAATTTTACGCAGAGATTTTATTGCTTCTTCTGCTGCACTTCGTTGTTTAGAAGACAACCCGCCGCAAGCGACTAGCAAAATAACAATGAAAGTTGTCAGTAATTGTGGGAATCTTTTTTGTAACATTTTCTTTCCTCCTAAATGGGTCGTTTTTTATACTGATACAATGTAGCACCGAAAGAGTTGAAAAGGATGCCTGTAGCCGTCAGAACAGAAGGAAACGCAGAGAAAAGCCACTTCAAACACTAACCATAAGACGAAAAAACCAGAGCAAAGGCGGAGATATATCAATAAACCAAATCTTTGCTCCGGCGTTCCGGTTGTGAAGGATAAGCACAACCTACTTTTTGAAAATTCTCAGAGCGAAACCAAAAGAGGTTAAGGCTTCACTCTGACAGCCGACGATGGATTTGCGCCGACTTTATTTTTTAGCTCCGACCAGACGAGATTCGACAAACTTTTGCAAATCACTTGGACGATAACGAATACATTTGTCCTTCATTCTCACGAAAGGGATTAAACCTTTGTATCTGTAACCGATTCTCAATGTTGTCGAAGCAATGCCAAGAATCTTACTAGCGTCAGATTCGTTCAATAAATTCTCTATATTTACATCTCTCATTATTTTATTTCTCACTTTATTTCTTTTTTCCCCCGCCAGTTTTCGCTGGCAGTTTTTTGTGTGGCTAGGATTTTCAACAAACCCAAAACACCACGTCAAAATCTTCAAAAATGGATTTACCTAATAAATTCTTTATAAAGACCCCCATACGCCGTGTAAAGCCTGTGTTTTCAACACTTAGCTTTTCGATTGCCTAGCCTCAAACGTAGTCAAATTCAGTAAAAATAGAAAATGCGCCGGTTACGATTACTGCGCGTCGTATAATGGACTTCTATGTAAAACTTTGATTAAAAAACTCCAAAATTAAACAATAGTAATTACAAACGCTGAGAATCAGCCTAAAACCATCTGAAACCCTGCTAATCATTGGCTCAATGTTGAAATAGTCGGATTAACAGTTCTACAATTCACTTTTCCGGCTGAAATTTCACCATAAAAGACGAATTAACCCGCATTTTTCGAGTCTGCGATTACTTTTTCTAGCTGCCACATCTCCGCACGTTTGATTTTAAGGTTGTTTTCAAGCTCCCAAGAATCCATTGATAAATCCAAACTCTCAAGACGCAGACGTTCGGCTTCATCGTTGAGACGTTTTATTTCTACCTTATGCGACATTCCAACCGTGTAGGCTTTATCGCGTAACTCTTTCACCAGTTTGAAATCCTCAGCAACTTCCTTTTGCAAAACTAAAAGTCTCTGCCGTTCTGCCAAAGTTCGACTGAAATATAGCTTTTCTTTAGTTGCTTCCAATTCTTTCTCAAGTCTTTGCGTGTTGAGCGTCCAATTTTCAACGCCCTCAATATCTCTTTCGTCTATCATTCCCGTATCTCCTTTGTTTGCTTCATTTGCGCTAACTCTACCATTAAGAATCCTTCGGGCGCAGCCTTCGGATTCCAAGACTTCCACTTTTCCGAAGCGGAAAACTTGCAGCTTCAAGGCGAAACGCCTTTCATCGCATCATCTTTAAGAAAGAATTTCTCAATTCCCCCTTACCCTAGCTCGTCAATGATAAGTAATTTGTCCGTCCGTCTTCACGGGTAAAAATTTGTAAGCGTCTTGACCGTAGTATTTTTCGCCCGTCAAATCTGTAAAAATCGCGTTTGGGAACTGCTCTAACAATTTATCTCTACGTCTTCGGATTATGTCCGGCTTAATCTCACCAAGTTTTTTAATCCAAACGTCTTCTAAACCAAGTTCAATCATTGCTATTCCGTTTATGACAATGTTCCGACTGAAATCTATCCGGTCAACACCATTTCTGAGAATTTTGTCTTTCGCGTTATTAGTCCGATGTTCATTAGCTGAAACCTTTGTTTTAGTCTCTATTTGGCAACGGTATGTTACCTCGTTTAATAAAGAAGATGTCGCCTTTGGTCGCGCCTTGAACACCCCGAAACCTGTAAGAATCCGCTTGTTTCTAAAGACATATTCGGCTTCGGCTAACAGTGCCGCGCCTTTAGATTCGTTCTTTAACAAACCGACGAAATTTGCTTGTTTAGCCGTGTAACCTGCCAACTCGAATAAAACACCCGTTTGTTTCTCGTTCGGGTCATAGTTTTCAATCTCACTTAAATCAACTTCCTTAAAATCCACTCGACAGTTCCCGGACAAAGTTTTAATTTTCATACGTGAGCCGAAAAGCTCGAAGTAAGCTCGTTTTACGCAGTGCGTCCACCTTTTAGCAATGTTCAAACTGCTAACAATAGGACGCTTCACTTTCATAGACGCGCCAGCAATCTTTAGCTTTGATAGCTCGTCTTCCAAGTCGAAAGAGTTCCCGAAAGCTATTACCTCATTCAAAATCGTTAAGGCGTGATTGTGATAATTTATCGAAATATCAGCCGTTTTAGATTTCTCTGTAAATTCAATTCTCGATTGACCGCCGAGAAAAAACTTCCTGCACACATCCGAGCGCAAGAACATTTCCCACGCCAGCGCGTGAAGCTCTGAATTCTGTCTCATTCCAAAATTAACTTGGTTTGGAAACGACGGAGTAAAGAAACAGACTTTCAAATCGTGCGCTTTAATGTCGTCAATCCTACTCATAAACGCCCTGTATATCGTGTTTCTATGCCGTCTAGCCTGTTTTCGTTGGTAAGAATCGGACAACCGCCAATTAGTAAAATCGAATCCGACAGAACAGCTATATTCGCGCCCTTTTCTGTCTTCCAAATTATGAAGAACGCCGTTTGATGCCGCATCAGCATCTAAAACCTTTGAAACTCTAGCCTTTGCCTTTTGGTAGTTGTCCACAGCGACAGTTTCCAACGCTTCACCAATCCGATAAGCATTGCTTGAAGTCCGACGCGCCTTCTTCATCACATCGGGAATAAATTTTTTCGGCTTTAATTCCGGCTTTAGTTCTGGCTTCACGCCATAAGCTAAAATGTCCGTGTCATTGACATAAGTCCTTTGTTTAGTTAATATAGTCATAGCAGTAGTTTAATTCTCCTAAAATCACGGCACGATTCGGAGATACGCATAAAAAGAGGGCAACATCCAAACTCGGACATTGCCCTTTTCTTTTTCCAAACCTTGCGCTAAACTAAAAAAGCCTCGAATCATCGAGATTTAACGAAAGGTGGATTGGAAACGATGTTTGCGAGACGGAGTTCCTTTCTACCTTTTTTAATTTTCAATTAGAATCTATTCGTAAATTCCCTTCGCTTTCAAGATTAAACTAAAACTAACTCGCTTGTCTCCTCTGCGAGAACTTCTCTGTTAAGAGGCTGAAACCCCAATCCTTGCAATTAGTCCAGATAAAAGAGATACAGCGACAATTTAAGATGCACAACAATTTGGGAGTCTTTATTTTGCCTTGCGTTTAGTTGAAACTGCACCAGCCAATTTAACGCTAGTCGCATACATAAAACTGCCCGTTCCGCATACATTAGCTACAATCTGCACCCGCTTACCGCACTTGAAAAGACTATAAAAGAAGTTCGACCTATCAGCCATTGACATACTTTCAGTATTTACATTTACAGAGCTTTTGCCCCGCGAAGTTAAAATAATAGCGGAAGCGTCTGGATAATCTTCGTCAACCGAAACAACCTTTCCCGTAATCCTCTCAACACGACAATCTGAACCGTCGTTATCACCGATATTATAAAAAGCGGTCATAACATTATTGCGGTCATAAACGGGCTTTTGTGCATTGGCAAACGTCGCACCTGTCAAAATTAGAATCACCAGCAAAAACGATTTTTTCATAGTCAAATTCTCCAAATTATTAAGCTAAACTTACGAGACGCGCCAAAACCAAAAGACAAAACCAAAGGCAGTTTTTAACGAAAGATTTTTCATTGCCACGTTCAATCCTACCGATTAACGAAATTGTTAATAAACGCCTTAATACTTATCATTGAGACTCTTCAACAACCGAATTACCGCAACACAAGTCAGAGAAATGAGGAACATAAACAAGCCTACCGAGATTGTTATTAAACCCAAAGCAAGTCCAAGCCCACTCTTACTATCACCTCCAGCAATAAACACAACACCCATTGAAATTCCAAGCACGAGAAATCCCCCGCCAAAAACCTCTAAAGCAGTTTCAAGTCTGGCATATTTTGGTTTAGTAGCCGCCATAGTTTATCCCTCTCATTCCTCAAACTAAACATCACAATTTATTTATAAACTCGTCTAAATCAGTTCGCTTAACCTTGAACCCGCGCCCGATGACCTGCGCTTTCAATTTATTTTCACGAATCGCATCACGAATTGCTTGCTCAGAAAGTCCAGTCAAAAGTCTGCAATCTTTCACACTCAACAACAGCTTTTCAGACACCCGAACAGACGCGCTACGCGACTCTTCGCGGCTTGTCATTGCCTCAACTAAAGAAGCCACGATGAGACGCGCATCAGGCGTTTTCGTGGCTATTGCAGTATCAGGCGATTCAAGCACTTGCTTTAATCGTTCGACGACTTTGCGGTCATAATCCGCTTGCTTTCCGGTCTTTCCGCGAACGTAGGTAACTTCACCGAGCCGACCCTCAGAAGCATATTTTTCTACGAGCCGAGTAGATACACCCAAAAGCTCAGAAGTATCTTTCTTGTTCATCGTCTTTTATTCCTTCTGTTTGTCTTTCTGTTTCTCTTTTCAATCGAATCCATATTGCGTAACAAGAGAGCAATACAAGCAGTAACCACACTTATTAGGGAAGAAACCGCCATAGCTTTTGCGTAAGCTCTTTCTGTTTCATTTATACCCCCGTGCAAGCGTCCGTTAGGCAGCACATATCCTTCATCTGCACTTTGCGAAGAAGCGCAACCAACACAAGAACCAAACCCAATAATGAAAGAGATAATCGAAATTCCTAAAAATACTTTGGCAATTTTTATCATAACGAAACCCGCAAACAATATAGCCCCGAACACCTACGAAAGCAAGGCTATTCATAGCTTTTTTTAATCCGAGATACATACGGACTAGGAGCAAAGCGGAAAACGCCGTCAGAACGGCAGGAAACGCAGAGAAAAGCCACTTCAAACATCAAACATAAGACGAAAAAACCAGAGCAAAGGCGGAGATATATCAATAAACCAAATCTTTGCTCTGGAGTTCCGGCTGCGAAGGATAAGCACAACCGATTTTGGGAAATTCTCAGAGCGAAACCAAAAGAGGTTAAGGCTTCGCTCTGACAGCCGACGATGGATTTGCGCCGACTTTATTTTATGGCTTTGACCAAACGACTTTGAACGAACTTTTTCAAATCGCTTGGGCGGTAACGAATACATTTATTTTTCATTCTGACAAAGGGTATTAAGCCCTTGTATCTATAACCGATTCTCAAGGTTGTCGAACTGATGCCAAGCACCTTTGACGCTTCGACTTCATTCACTAAATTCTCTATGTATGTATTTCTCATTATTTTATTCCTCACTTTTCTTTTTTTCCGCCGCGCATTTATGTAAGCGACTTTTTCACCTCAAAACACTCATCTATGAATTTACCTAATAAATTCTTTATAAAGACCCCCATACGCCGCATAAACCCTGTGTTTTCAATGTTTAGCTTTTCGACTGCCTAGCCTCAAACGTAGTCAAATTCCAGTTAGACTCGAATATCACAAAAACACTTGTCATAAATTAGATTTAATTTATAATTGTCTGCACAAAGAACGAAAAAACGAATATGGCGAAATGCACACGATGTAATGTAAACGATGTAACTACAATGCCGCTCTGTGATTTGTGCATTCAAATCGAAAAAAGTGAGCGAGAACAACAATTCTGAGCAGAGGCGCAAGTCGCTGGTGAATCAGGAAAAACAATGTCAAATACACAAGCTAATAACTCTGCCCCAAAATCATCAACTTTTTCATCGGCGTTGAGAGTATTTGCGGCTATTGACCTTATCGTTGGTATCCTTGGTGCTGTTTTAGTAGTAGCTTTTTTGATATTCAGCACGGTAACAAGTAAGAATGAAACTCTCCTCCTCCTTTTGCTTGTTACCGTCTTCCAAGGTTTTTTCTTTTTCGTGCTTCTTAACGTGATAGCTGAAATAGCAGACACCTTACGGGCTATTCTTCACAAACTATCTGAAAGAACCTAAAAAGGTGCGGCGATGGCAACTTTCTCATTTTTACTACTCCATAAAACTGGGTCTTATAACGCTTTACTTTTTCGCAAAATATGCTTAAAAAATTCCAAAACTAAACAATAGCAAAGGAAACCACTACAAATCAGCCTAAAATCATCTCGAACCCAGCTAATTAGTAACTAAATGCTGTAACAATTAAGTTTACCATTGTATAATTTACTTTTCCGGCTGAAATCTCGCCATAAAAGACGATTTAACCCGCATTTTTCGAGTCAGCTATTGTCTTTTCTAACTGCCACATCTCAGCACGTTTGGCTTTCAAATTGTTCTCAAGCTGCCAAGCATCAACCGAAAGGTCAACAGATTCTAGTTTCAGCTTTTCAGCTTCATCATTCAGCCGTTTAATCTCAGCTTTATTAGCTATTGCCACTTCATACGATTTGTTTTGCAATTCCTTTACCCGTTTGAAATCCTCAGCAACTTCCTTTTGCAAAGCTAGTAACCGCTGCCGGTCTGCTAAAGTCCGACTGAAATATAGCTTCTCTTTTGTTTCTTCCAATTCCTTCTCTAACCTTTGTGTATTTATTTGCCAATTCTCGACACCGGCTATATCGCGTTCGTTTATCATAATTTTATAACTCCAATTTTTAATGATTCGTGCATTTGTTTTTACGACACTTAAAGCCGCGCCAAATGTTTTCAGAAGCAGTAACCATTTCTAAATGATTTGGATTGGCACATCTGCGATTTCTGCACAGATGGTCAAGCTGCAACTTGCCGGGAATACCGCCAAAAATAAACTCATAAATAAACCGATGTGCAGAAGTGCGATTGAAATTTCCGTATCCGGCATTATTTAACGAAGCTAACCAATTCCAACACCCCGTTGTGCTGTCAACCTCAATTTTCCTAGCAAAACGGACAATCGGCGCAGCACGGAACGGCAATTTTTTCGCACTCTTGAGTGATTCCGACAACCGTAAAATTTTAATAATCTGATTCATATAATTTACCTTTTGGCACGTGCCTTGCCCGACGGCATTCCCCGTAACCCCTTCAGATAGAACACTTCCAAACCACTAAGAATCCTTCGGGCGCAGCCTACGGATTCCAAGACTTCCACTTTTCCGAAGCGGAAAACTTGCAGCTTCAAGGCGAAACGCCTTTCATCGCATCATCTTTAAGATTAAATCAGTGTTCAGTTACCCGTTTTGGAACATATTCAGCCCCTCGAAATTCGTTCCCGGACAAGTCTGTTACCAATGCTGAGGGAAATCTTTCTAGAAAATTATCTATCCTCCACTTTCTACGCTTTCCTAGTTCCTTTCTCAGGTAAATTCTCGCGTGTTCTAACCCACCAGACTCTAGTTTTTCCTGAAATGTAACTTTGAGGTAATTCTTTTTGACCTTATTCTCATTAACGGTTACAAGTTTTTGGGATTGTTCGCCGTCATTAACGCCTGTTGTATTGAAATGAGCGTTCGCCGCTTGCGTTCCAACCCGTTTGTTACATTTTCCGAAAGTCTGCAATGTCCTTTTTCCCTGCAAAGCCTTTTCAACTGCGATAATTTCCGACGCTG
>MWWK01000266.1_pt1 | contig 10121 bp, 9 predicted proteins | sample 1047241 | NCBI WGS metagenome assembly MWWK01 (sample SAMN06349964, study PRJNA376086) | soil metagenome | isolation source: BG12-3 sample Antarctic (ecotone) soil | place: Antarctica | reverse complement strand
GGTGGGCCGGACAGCAACCCTCCGTAACGGCTCAGGATCAACTTCCGAGAACAACCCTTCCACGCACTCGGGTGCATAAGGTTTCGTTAGTCTGTCTGCTGGCCCCTAGAAGCCGTGTCATGGCGCAGCCACAAAGAGGCGTACTCGGGCTGCACCGTGCCCCTAACCACCCCCACTAGATCGTCGCTGAGGGTATCCAGATCCGTCTCCTCTCGTAGCCTAGCGTTGAAGGCGGCGAGGGTCTTTGCGGCGTCGTACTTCCTTCTGTAGAAGTACCGATCTACGAACGTCTGCACTCGCATGTGCAGCGGGTTGAAGAGGGCGGCGATTGCGAGGGTGGAGGCGACGATAGCCAGAGTGGACTCTTGGCCGCTAAGGGCTCGTAAGGCGGCCTGCAAGCCCACCACCCCACCGAAGTACACCAACGCAAGCATCGCCGTGAGGGGGGCGTAGACGAGGGCACGGTTGATGATGAGATCTATGTCGTATAGGCGGTACTTGAGCACCGCGAAGCCTATGGCCACGGGGACTCCAGTAAAGCTCAACGTGAGCGCGTACATCAGGAGCTGAAGCCACAGTGGCGGGGCACCTTCGATACCTTCCGGCGACATCGACTCTGGCAGGAGGAGCAAACCGGCTATGATGCTCAGGAAGACGAGCGTGCCCGTGATCGAGCCCGCGAGTGCTATCCACTTTATCTGCACTCGTACTTCTCCTCCCGAACGCCGGTAGCGTAGGACGAGGCTCGCCGCCGAAGCGAGGACACATGCAGCCAACGGCAGCGAGAGGATCACCGCCGCATCGAACAGCCAGGGGGCACCCTCTATCCCGAAGGGATTTCGTACCCCCTCGTGGCTGGCCAACCGCCCGGGGGCGAGGACGTTGACGACCCCGAGCAAGGCTATGACCGCCCCGGAGAGCCAGGCTAGGGGGCGCCACCTCCGGGAGGGGAGCCTCCCGTCCGGGAAGAGCAGGAGCAGGTAGGTGCTCAAGAGCCCCACGGGGAGGATCCACGACCACTGGGTCAGCGCAGCGACCGCTGCCGCGAACGGGACGGAGCCGGGCCTGGCGAGGCCGTACGACACGTACAGCTCGCTCAAAAAGCCGACCGACGACAAAAGTCCTACGGTGAGACAGATCCAGCCTACAGGATTGCGAGGCCGTCTGGAAGAGATAAGGGCGCCTACTAGGAGGAAGACCAAGAAGGGCACGTTGAGCACCACGATCCGGAGGAGAGTAGCGTCGCTCATGGTTGAGGAGCCGTGAGCCTCCTGCGCCGGGTTGGCGAGGACATACAGTGCGACGCCGGATACGAAGATGGTCACGGAGAGCCCGGCAAGCGCCCACGCAAGCCAAGCGCCAGCGCGAGAGCGCATCCCGCCTGCTCCTCGATCCCGATCCCTTGTACCTTGTGACACAACGCCACTCTACAGGACGCTCGTCTCCCGAGCGTTACGGCACCCGTTACTAAGCCAAGTGGAGAGCGAACTTCGGAGAATAAGCCTTCCACGCACTCGGGTGAATAAGGGCAGAAGGAAGGGCCGAGGCTTAGAGTAGCCCCGGCCCGAGACCGTCCTTACCTGTGTCTCATGCCAATCGGGCACAGACGTCTATGAGCCTCCCATTACCCTCCGGTTGTGTGAGGGCCAATATGGTGCCGTCGGCGTCAAAGCCGACAAAGGTGAACCGCCCGATCGTTAGGACCATGCCCACGTCCGGACCAAAGACGATGTTGCGGCCCCTCGCCACCACGAACTGGTTGCCGTCGTCCAACTCCGTCAGAAGGAAGGAACCGGTGATGACGTACGTCACCTGGTTGGTCGGCTCCTCAAGGTTCGTTAGGGTGACGCGAAGTCCGGGCGAGGTGCTGAGCGTACGCCCACCGGGCAACTCTTTGAGTTTTGATTTGCCACTCAGCTCGGCGCGCAGCGGGAAGTCGCAGATCCCTTCTATGGGTTCGATGGTGGCATCTACGGGTTCTGGGGGCGCCGCCGAGACGTCCCTGGCTGCCACTAGCATCAACGCCGCCATCGTGGCTGCGGCCAACAGGACCCATAGCCTTCTCCTCAACACCACGTCGGTACCCCTTCCATACAGTGGGGCAGAACCCATCGGCCCCGCCACGCTCGTCGCACAACGCCATTACTGTAGCAAAGGCTGGGTACTAGGTGCGCCACCCGAACGGACTATCTTCGTAGGTTGTGTGCTGCTAGGTGTGGCGAACTTCGGAGAACGCCTCCCTTCCACGCAGTCGGGTGCATAAAGGGCAAGAAGAGGAAGGGCCGGAGCTCATAAACCCCGGCCCTTTCCCTACCTACGCTTGTGTCCTCAGGGGGTTGGATCCTATTGCTGGAGCCCCGCGAAGAAGCTTTCGGGTATGGACTCGACGAACTCCTCAAATTGCCTAAGAACATCCCTATCGGAACCGCGGATGATCACCACCCTCTCGCAGTCGGGGGCGACCACGTCTTTCCTGTCCGCGAGCACCCGGTCAAAGCCCGTGCCGCACGCGACCAAGTCCTTGGAGCCCTCGGAGGCGGGAACATTGCTGGTTCGGATCACGTCGTTGCCGGGACCGCCGGAGTAGTTGTCTTTGGAAGACTCGTCGAACACCTCCTCCAGGAGGTCGTTGCCTTCGTCGCCCAAGACATTGTCGGAACCTAGGCCGCCGAAGACCAAGTCGTTGCCGGGGCCGCCAGCAAGGTTCTTGTCACCGCCTCCGAGTACGCTGCGGCCGCCGCCTAGCACGTTGTCCTTGCCCGGGCCGCCCAAGAGGTTGTCGCTGCCGCCCAGGCCGAAGAGGGTGTCGTTGCCGCCCAGGCCAAGGAGGTTGTCTGCACCGTCGGTGCCCTTGAGGACGTCGGCCCCGTTTGTGCCGACCCTGTTGACCGCCAGGGCCACCCCGCTTGCCAGCACCAGCGCCGCGGCCATCACCGTTAACAGAAGCGCAACTCGTCGCATGGTCCTCTCCTTCCCCACGCTCCCCACCGGAGCGTTTGCGCCTAAGGTAACAAAGTCGCGAGGGCGGCGCTACTTCGGAGAATCTCCCTTCCACGCACTCCGGTGAATAGGGGTAGCGCAAGAGCCGCCGCAACAGAATTCTGTTACGCAGCAGATGCACCGTAGAGCGTCGTGCCTTCCAAGCACCGTCTATTAAGGCTCAGTAGGAGGCAAATCTGGACCCGGTTTCTTTGCCTTAATTGGCTTCTTTTCCTTGTCACCGTTGTTGAATTGACCTAAGTCGTCGTCGGCCAAAGCCGGAGATACCCCCATCACCCCAAGCAACATCACCGTGGCCAGCAGGACCGCTAGCTTCTTCCTCAACATCACTTACGCACTCCTTCCATAAGGTAGGGCGAGACTCCTCAGCCCCGCCTTGTTGATCAACCCCACCATGGTAGCCAATTAAGGCAAAGTAGGAGGCGCATCTGGATCCGGTTTCTTTGGCTTTTGTGGCTTCTTTTCCTTATCATTCTTAGACCAGGCCGCGCCTGGGAAGGAGGCCAGCGCTCCTCCAACAAGTGCCGCGCCCATAATCCTAAGCGCCGTACCTCTAGAGAAGTTGCCGCTCGCCAGCCCCTTGGCCAGCTCGTAAAAAGAGCCTTCTCTATTTGTGTAGCGGCTCTCTTGTTCGCTCATCCAGGCTATCCTCCCCAAAGAAGGGGCGGGGTGATCGGACCCGCCCAAGCTAGCTAACGCTACTAATGTAGCAGACATCTTGGTGCCAAATCCATAGGCCATATGGCTTGTTTTTTGGGATGTAGCTTGGACATCGCTTGCGGGTAGCGAACTTCGGAGAACCCCCTCGGGGCGAAGTTCGCGGAACGACCCCTACAGCATCACTTAGCCCCGACTTGCTCGGCGATCCCGTTTTCGGCTGCCTTTCGCCTCGCTCGTCGAGCGGTTTCATGCCCTTATAGCTCCTCGATACACCCGCCGAGCAGTGGCTAGCGGGTCGTTCCGCATAAGTGATGCTGTAGGGACGACCCAGCGTGTTGAAAAAGTCGGTATAGAGCTGGTAGCGACCACGATTCGGGCCTGAAACGTCCCAAAACCGGCCTATTTGGTGCCCGATTTGGAGCGAAAGCGGGTACCGAGGTAGTTTTTCAACACGCTGGACCCTTCCACGCACTCGGGTGAATAGGGACGAGCGAAGGGGACGAGGCCCCGAAGGACCCGCCCCCTTCGCTCCGTGCCCTTTCGTCGGCGCTGGAATCCGGGCTATCTTTTAGCGGAACGGGTTGGGAGGCAACCCCCGGAAGAAGCTCCCCGGGATGGACTCGAAGAACGCTCCTTCTTGCTCAATGACCTTCTGGCGGGAACCGCGCACGATCTTAACCCTCTCGCAGTCTCGCGCTACCGTGTCTTTCCTGTCGGCCAGCACCCGGTCGAAGCCCCTCCCGCATGCGACGATGTCTTTTACGGCGGGCACGTGGTTGGCGATGATCACGTCGCCGCCGTTCCCACCCGCGAGATTGTCTCGTGAAGATTCGCGCAGGTTGCCGTCGATCAAAAGGTCGTTGCCATCTCCGCCCACTATGTTGTCGGAACCTTTGCCGCCGACAACGAAGTCGTTGCCGTCTCCACCCGCCAGGTTCTTGTCGCCGCCCCCGATGCGCCGCTCGTCGCCGCCGAGCACGTTGTCCTTGCCTGGGCCGCCCAAGAGGTTGTCGGAGCCTCCCTTGCCGAAGAGGTCGTCCTGGCCTCCCAGGCCGAGGAGGCTGTCTGCGCCGTCGGTGCCCTTTAGGACGTCGTGCCCGTCGGTGCCGACCCTGTTGACCGCCAGGGCCACCCCGCTTGCCATCACCAGGCAAGCCGCCATCACCGTCAGCAACAGCACCGTTCTTCGCATCCGTGCCTCCCTTCTTCGGCAGGGCGGAGGAAGGAAGGTGCGCGGACCCCCGCCCCTGCTCGACATAGCACCGGAAGTATCCAGGAGGCGGGGACGTCGGCGTATCCCCCAAATGGGCTATCTTTGATACTTCCTTTCCGAACTTCCGAGAACCCCCTGGGGGCGAAGTTCGCAGAACTGAAGTTCCGAGACATAAAGGACCGCATCCACCGGACCCCCGAGAGCGGAGCGAAAAGAAGAAACACTTCCCCCCCGGGGCCCCAGGCCGGCGCTCGCGCCCCGATGATACCGGAACCGCGTCGGAACAGTACCGGAACGTTCCGGTACTCAAAATGCCTAACTTCGCCTAACCGAGATTCTCGGAAGTTCAAAACACGCTCGGAAACCGGGATATTGGACACCGACGGAGCCCGGAACCGGGCCGGAACTACCGGGAGGCGACCACTTTCCGGAACTCCCTCAAGGTCCCGAACAGCCCGCACCGTTCGGCGACGAACTCGATCCGTCGCCAACCCTTCGAGATCTTCGCGCCCTCCAGAACGCCGAGGAGCTCAAGGCGGACCCACTGTCGGGGCGCAAGGTTCACTAGCGTCAGCGTGGCGTAGGTGGTCCGGCCGTAGGAGAACTGTCCCGACATCGCGTCCCACGGCCTGCTCTGGAACTGCTTCTCGCCAGCGGCGTCGTAGGAGACCACCACGGAGATGTCCCGCAGCCCCACGGGGACCTCCTTGCCGTTGTAGAGGTCGAGGCCGACCGCGTACTCAGCCCCCCAATCGTCCCCGGCCTCCTCCGGGTCGAGGGTCTTATGACCGCCCATCTCGTCCGGGTCGAGGGTCTTATGACCGCCCATCTCGTCCGGCGCCACGTACCGGACCTCGCACCTGGAGGGTTCGCACCACAGGCGGCCCCAGGACCTGTAGAGCCGCTCGACCAGGCTGCCCACCACCACGCCGGAAAGCGTGGCGACGATGGTGAAAATCCCGACCTCGATGGTGTCGGGGCTCACCCCCCGAACAGCCTGCGCCAGAAACCCCGCGCGGCCCTGGCCCGCTCCTCCTCCAGCTCCCTCCGGAGCTCCTGGCTACTCGCCTCCGCGAGTAGCGCCCTCTCCCGCTCGACGTCCGCCCGCCGGCGTTCCTCCTCCGAGCGGGCCCGCTCGCGCTCCAGGTCCTCGCGCATCGTGCTCTCGGTCCGCTCCGTTAGCTCAAGGCGCCCCTCTACGCGGCCGAGCTGGCGCATGAGGTCTTGCACCCTCTCCCGGAGATCTCGGGCCTCATCGGCGGCGTGTGCAGCCTCCTCCGCGGAGATCTCGCCCGCCCCGAGAGCTTCGCTGGGCGTGACCCTACGTCGCTCCTCGAGCATGGCGTGGACGGCCCGTTGCGGGATCCGGTGCCGGCCGCGCCCGTCGGCCGAGGCCTCCAGCTCCCCGCGGTCGATCATCTTCCGGACGCCCCGGTCTGTGACCTTCAGGATGCGGGCGGCCTGGCCCGTGGTGTAGGTGTCCTCCTCCGGGTTCCCCATGCCCACCAGCATAGCGCCACACAGCGTGGTGTGTGACGCCACGCGCCTACGGCGAACCAGGAACCATTCCTAACCAACAACCCCAGCGGAACCCGACGCCACTAGCGAAGCTACCCACCACTACCAGCGAAGCTACCAGCGCAGCTGCACACCAGCGAAGCTACCCCAACACATCACCCGCCCCGAGAACGGGGATCCCCACCGCCACCGACAAACCTTCAACCTATACCCTAACCCTATAACCCGACCCCCCCCGACCCCTTAAGAAAGGGATAGATAAGTACCCATCCCCCCGGCTTCAGATTTTCTCCGCGGAAAGCCCCGCGCGATAATCCGTGTCCCCAGGAGCTTGACGACCGGGAGCCCAGGGCCGTCCCCCGCCGCCCGTGTTCCCCACTGAGCCGCGGCCACGACCTCCCAGGCATCCTGACCCCGGAGAGAGAGATGCCCACAGAGGGGCACGTAGCGTCGCACGATCATGTGCCCGAAGGGGCCACCCAGGCGACGCACTTACGCGTGCGGCGGAGGACCGATCCCAGGCAAGAAACCCCCCCGCCGGAGGAGGCGGAGAGGCTTCGAAAAAGGGAACACGCGAGGCACGCAAAACCCGTACGGCGAAACTACCCCATACACGGACGCTATTTAGGAATATAATACATCGATTTTTGCCCCGCAAATTCGTACGAGAAAACTACCCCATACACAGACAGCACATGGCCTTGAGAACACGCGGGCTGGGGGGGAATCCCTTCGGGACGGGAGGTCCTTGCCTGCTCGGGAAGTATTATAAGACGTACCTTGAACCACGCTATCTCTTTGTTACCACTTCGTTTACAATGGCAGCGCCCAGGACGCCACGCGATGGGAGCTCGATGAAGCTGAAGAGGGAGAGGGTGAGGTACGCGAGGGATCGCCTGGGCTGGAGCCTGAGGATGGTCGGGGAGAAGGCGGGGACCAACGCCGCCACCGTGCTGCGCGCCGAGCACGGCCACGAGATCCGCCCCAGCACCGCCCGGAAGATCGCGTGCGCCCTGGGCGTGGAGGTGGCCGACCTGGTGCCGGACGGCCCGGCGTAGGCGTGAGGGTGAAAGCTTCGCTGTCGTGTAAACGCGGGAACGATAAAGCGCCCCGGGGAAGGTCTGGACAGCTATCCCCTGGAGCGCTAAGGAGTACGTTTGGAGACTAACACAGGAACACCCGAAGGGGTGGAGGAAGTCGCCGAGGTCTCGGCCTTCAACGCCACGGACATGGGCAACGGCGAGCGCCTGGCCGCCCTGCACGGCGAGGACCTCCGGTACGTCGCCGCCTGGGGCAAGTGGCTCGTCTGGGACGGGAGGCGCTACCGGCCCGACGACACGGGAGCCGTGGACCGGCTGGCAAAGGATACGGTCCGCTCGATCTACGAGGAGGCCGCCCGGGCGGATAGCATCAAGGGGCGGGAGGACCTGGCGAAACACGCCGTCAGGTCCGAGGATCAGCGTCGGGTCGACGCCATGAAGAAGATGGCCCGCTCCGAGCCCCCGGTGGCGGCCACGGCGGGCGGCTTCGACGCCGATCCGATGTTGCTCAACGTGGAGAACGGCACCCTCGATCTCAGGACGGGGCAGCTGCGCGAGCATCGGCGCGAGGACCTCATAACCAAGCTCGCCCCGGTCGAGTACGATCCGGAGGCGGAGGCCCCGACCTGGGAGGCCACGCTCTCGCGCCTTCTGCCCTCGGACGAGCTGCGGGGGTTCTTCAGGAGGTTCGTCGGCTACTGCCTGACGGGCAACGTCTCCGAGCAGGTGCTCGTGTTCCTCAACGGCGCCGGCTCGAACGGCAAGAGCACCATCATCACGGCGCTGCGCGAGATGATGGGCGACTACGGCAAGACGGCTCCCGAGGACCTGCTGACGGCGAAGAGGTACTCTTCGCACCCGACGGAGCTCGCCACCCTACAGGGCGCGCGGCTCATGGCGGCCGTCGAGACCGAAGAGGGCAAGCAGCTCGCTGAGTCGAGGGTCAAGCAGGTCACGGGCGGCGACAAGATCAGCGCCCGGCGCATGAACGAAGACTTCTGGGAATTCTGGCCCACGCACAAGATCCTTTTGGCGGCGAACCACAGGCCCGAGGTGCGCGGCACCGATCACGCGATCTGGCGGCGCATCAAGCTAGTCCCGTTCGACGTGAGGCTCACCCAGGAGGAGAAGGACCCAGGGCGGCCCGAGAAGCTCCGCGCCGAGCTCGCCGGCATCCTGGCCTGGGCCGTGCGGGGTTGCCGAGAGTGGCTCTCTGACGGCCTCGGTGAGCCCGACGAGGTTCGGGACGCCACGGCCGGCTACCGCGACGAGCAGGACGTCTTGGCCGACTTCCTCGACGAGCGCTGCGTCGTGGGCGCTGGCATTCAGGCCCTCGTGGCGGACCTGTACAACTCTTACAAGGACTGGTGCGAGAGGTCCGGCGAGAAGGCCGAGACAAAGAACCGGCTCGGCCGCAGGCTCTCCGAGCGGGGCTTCGAGGGCGCGAGGAGCTCGAAGGGCGCCCACGTGCGCCTCGGTATCGGCCTGCGGGGTGACACATTCCGGGGTCCGGACGGCGGTCCCGGACGCGGCTCCGACCGATCCGGGGGTGACGCAACGCATCGGGGTGACGTAATTTTCGGGGCTACGGAATCGCCCAAAGTGGCGCAAAATGGGGCTTCCGAGGATTTTCGGCGTGGTGTGGGTGACGTAATTTACCCGGTTTGCAGGTCAGAAGCTCAGAACGGCTCTCACGAAGGGATCGACTTGCATTTGGGGTCGAATACGTCACCCGTGTCACCTAAACCCGAGGTCGAGGGTTCTCCTGACGGGGGGGGGCGTGGCTCTGTGGGAGCTGCGGATCCCAGCCCTGTGTACCCAGCCGCTCTGAGCGACGCCGGCGAAGACCGCGCCGAAGTCTCCCAACCCGCCTCTTCCTCGGGGGCGGCAGGGACTCTAGCGGGAGCGAAGCGGCAAGCGGGAGCCGCCCCCGAGGGCGATGAGGAGCATCCCCCCGCGCTCTCCGAGGTTGTCCCTCTGTGGAGGGCCCGGCGCCCCGAGGTGATCCGCGGTCTTGACGAGCTGTTCCGCCAGAGCCCCGAGAGGGTTGCCGCGGATCCGGCCTGGATAAAAACCGCGCTTCATGGTCGTAAGCTGGTGCCCCGCGGTGTGCGGGAAGGGGAGGTTGAGGCGGCGCTGCTCTTCCGCGCCGTGGCCAAGCTTCTCGAGGACCGGCCTTCCCTCCTCGATGAGGGGCCGATCAAGGTTGGCGGCGTCCTGTGGTCCGAGGACCTCGTCGGCTTCAAGCCGGCTACCGAGTCGGTCAGAAGCGCGATGATCAAGCTCGCTGCTGGCGGCAAAGCCCTTATCGGACTCTCCAACACAGTCGGTACGCGGAGTTTCAACGAAGAAGGGACCGACGCCCGAACACGGGAGATTATGGAGAATCTCGGCATCGAGCTCTGAACTTCGAGCCCGGGGTTTTTATCCGTTATCGTACATATCTATCCGGCACCACAAGATGTGGACCCCGGCCTCAGCGGTGGATTGACTCTCAGACCATCCAGGGGGCGCCGAGTGAGAGATCTATGCGAGATCCTGGATGTGAACTTCGGAGAATGGTCCTTCCACGCACTCGGGTGAATAAGGGCAGAAGGAAGGGCCGAGGCTTAGAGTAGCCCCGGCCCGAGACCGTCCTTACCTGTGTCTCATGCCAATCGGGCACAGACGTCTATGAGCCTCCCATTACC
>MWWK01000265.1_pt1 | contig 10161 bp, 12 predicted proteins | sample 1047241 | NCBI WGS metagenome assembly MWWK01 (sample SAMN06349964, study PRJNA376086) | soil metagenome | isolation source: BG12-3 sample Antarctic (ecotone) soil | place: Antarctica | reverse complement strand
CTTTAACTTATGCTAAATAAAGAATTTACTATATCCTGATGCGCCGCGTCGGATTACGAAAGGGTTATCAACTTAGGCAAGCGAGTTGATAACCCTTCCCAGTTTTCAAAATTATGCTTGCCGCACAACAAAAAAACCGAATCACGGCGATTGAAAAAGCCCGCATACTCGCAAAATCCAGGAGGCTTGTCCTGGATTTTAGCGGGTTTTTTTGTTTGACGCAAAAACCGCAAAAAGAAAACCCGATGCTACAACACCGGGTAAGAAACAAAACCTAAACACACAATCAATTCACAGGAGAATTAATCAATATGCTTAATAATACAACAACAACAACCGAAACCGCAAACGGTTACTTTCGGCGCGGCTGGCAAAACTTCCGGGCGACCGAAGCCGAACTGCCGCATTATTTTAATGACGCGAAACAAACGCATCGAATTTATAATTGTTTGCTGTCGCTTTTACAAAATAAACAAATTCGAAACGTGAGAAGCGGCAAGGTTTTACCTTTCGCGCTTCACGAATTGACTGTAAAAGGTTTGCGCGACCAGCACGGCTTTTCAGACGGCGACATTAAAAACATCGAAAATTCAATCTTTCGAGATGCCGAAAATATGCGCGATTATGAAATCGTAATTGATGCGCCGTTCCATCTTTTTAAAGAATTTGAAAGGTTAGATGTAACCGACAAACTTTTTGATATTCGCGCCGTCGGCGTTCCCGGTAAAATTGAAAACGCTTTACTTTGCGAAAAATTGCTCAAAACCTTTTCCGCCGGTCAACTGTTGGCAGTTCCCGGATTCGTCTTAATTCACTCATTCGACGAAGCCGGAAATCAAAGCGAATCCGTCCGGCTCGACATTGACCCACACCTTTGCAGACGCGGTTTTATGATGCCGGTTTTACGAAACGGATTGATAACGAATCTAAAAGTATTTCGTAGCCCGGATGACGAACGACCATTTGTTTTACGCTCCCGAAACCTAAACATCGGAGGTCAAAACAAATGGTAGCTCAGGCAGTTTGGGAACAGACGGAGAAAAACCAACAACCGCAAAAAAAAGTAAATGATTCTGCAACAAGGTTTGAAGACAAAGCAAACGAATTTGAAAATCTTTTCAAAATTCAAACCGCTAACCGTTGGATTGACGAAGCAAAGCTGCGACCCGCACCAAAGATGCTTTTCGGTGAGTTTTGGTATGAAGGCGAGGTTTGTATTTTGTTTGCCGATACAAATGTCGGCAAATCAATTTTAGCCGTTCAAATTGCCGACAACATCGCCAAAGGTGAAGCATACGGCTTGTTGTGCTGCGAAACCAAAGCGCAAAAAGTTATCTATTTTGATTTTGAATTGTCCGACAAGCAGTTTGAAGGCAGATACTCGGAAAAGAATAATGAATATTTTACGAATCATTATTCTTTTTCTGAAAATTTTTATCGCGCCGAAATAAACCCGGATAACTTTTTACCGGATGCTTTTGAAACATTTGAAGACTACGTAACCTTTTCGATTCAACACGCGGTTGCGACGACGGGCGCGAAAGTTTTAGTTATAGACAATCTGACATATCTCAGAAGCGAAACGGAACGGGCGAAAGACGCGCTCCCTTTGATGAAGCAACTCAAAGCGTTAAAGAGAAAATTCGACTTGTCTATTTTGGTATTAGCGCACACACCGAAAAGAGATATGACGAAGCCGATAACCCGGAACGACTTGCAAGGCTCGAAGATGCTGATTAACTTTTGCGATTCGTCTTTTGCAATCGGTGAAAGCAGCAAGGACAAATCTTTACGGTATTTCAAACAAATCAAAGTCCGTAACTCTGAATTTAAGTATGACAGCGAATATGTCGCATTGTGCGAAATATCCAAACCGACAAACTTTCTGCATTTTGAGTTTTCAGACTACGGACAGGAAAAGGAACATTTGAAAGACTATTCGACAAATGACAGAGACGAACAGATTGCACAGGCGAAAGTATTTGCGGCGGACGGCAAATCACAAACAGAGATTGCCCGTATTTTAGGCGTTTCAAAGATGACTATTAGCCGATATTTGAGAAAACCGGAAGATGAAAAAGCGTAACACTGTAACAGGTGTAACACCCTTAACACCCTGTTACACCTGTTACACCTGTTACAAAGTTACAAAAAATTATGATTCAGCTCGAAACATATCACGGCACAAAATCACGGCACACTTGCCCGGCGTGCAACGCAAAAGGCGTGTTTGTCCGCTATAAAGACGAACGCGGCGACTATTTATCTGATGATGTCGGACGCTGCAACCGTGAGAGCAAATGCGGCTATCACTACAAACCGAAGCAATATTATGCCGACAATCCGAACGGCTCAAAATTCGTTAAAGTTCGAGTGTCCCGTGGGACACAAATCACAAATCAAAATGTAAACCACAGTTTACAAAATCAAACTGAAACTTTTGATTTTATCGCGCCGGAACATTTGAAGCCGACGCTCGGCAATTATGACCGAAACGCTTTTGTCCAATTTCTCTTTGATTTGTTCCCGGATTGCTCCGACGAAGTGCAAGCCGTTTTGAAAATGTATTTTGTCGGAACTTATTTGGACAATTACGGCATTTATTATACCTGCTTTCCACAGATTGACCGATTAAACAGAGTTTGCAAGGCAAAGCTCATTCGATTCAATCCGGCGAACGGCAAGCGGCTTAAAGGCGATTTTGATACTTCATCACTTCCGGCGAAACTAAAATTAAAAGAAAGTTTTAATTATTCGCAAATCTTCTTTGGCGAACATCTTTTGACGAAATACCCGGATAAACCAGTTGCCGTTGTCGAAGCCGAAAAAACGGCAATTATAGCAAGTCTTTGCCTGCCTCAATTCGTTTGGCTCGGCAGCAATTCAAAATCTTGGCTCAAGGTTGAACGATTGCAGAGACTAGGCACGCGGCGAATCATTCTTTACCCGGACGCGGACGGCTTCGACCTTTGGCAGAAAGTTGCTGCACAGGCACGAATAAAAAATTTGAATGTCGTAGTTTCGGACCTGATCGAAAAGCACGCTACAGACCAAGAAAAGGCTAACGGCTACGACCTTGCAGATTATTTGATTGATGAGCAGAAAGAAATAAACGAATTTAACAGAAATTGCGAAAGGGAAAATTAAGAATATGTCGGATTTAATAAAAACAGACGGAAAACAGACGGTAAAAGGTAAGTTTCCGCCCGGTAACAAAGTTGGAAAACAGTTTCCGAAAGGTCAAAGCGGAAATCCGCAGGGCAGACCCAAACTTACAAAATTAACCGAAGCCTTGCGCGAACAGCTTGCCGAAATTAACCCGGACGCGCCAGAAGAAACGATTGCCGAACAGATTGCCCGCGCACTTATCAGCGAAGCAAAACTTGGCAATATCGCAGCAATCCGCGAAGTTTTTGACCGCTCCGAAGGTAAAGCTCCGCTGACGCTCGATGTCGGTAATAAGGACGGCGAACCGCTGCTTATCACATTCAATTTCAACAATTCTAATACGAGGTTAATCAGTGATGGCGAATAAGAATCAAGCCAAACAAATTCATTACCAACGCCCGCCGCTCGCCAATTATCAACTCGACGCGCTGTTTAATGATTCGCGTTATGGAATAGTTGAAGCGTCAACAAAAGCAGGGAAAACTGCGGCGTGTCTTGTTTGGATTATCGAACAGGCTTTGCAGGGGAAAAGCGGTCAGGATTTCTGGTGGATTTGCCCGGTATATGGACAAGCTCGCATTGCCTTTCGCCGTCTGAAAGCAGGCTTGCCGCGTGAATCTTATAACCCGAACGAATCCGAGCTTACTTTAACTTTGATAAACGGAGCTAGGATAGTCTGCAAGTCTGCTGAAAAGCCGGATAATCTTTACGGCGAAGATGTCTTTGCGGCTGTCTTTGACGAAGCCTCACGCGCCCGTGAAGAGGCTTGGCACGCGCTCCGCTCGACGCTGACGGCGACACGCGGCAAAGTGCGAATAATCGGCAACGTCACAGGCAGAAAGAACTGGGCTTATAAACTCGCCCGAAAAGCAGAATCCGGCGAACCGGGAATGAGTTATCAAAAAATAACCGCTTACGATGCGATTGACGCTGGAATTTTGTCCGAAGATGAAATCGAAGACGCGCGCCGTCAACTGCCTGACAATGTTTTCCGTGAACTCTATTTAGCCGAACCGAGCGACGACGAAGGCAATCCGTTTGGAATGATTGCAATTCGTGATTGCATTGGTCCGATGTCGGACGAAAAACCCGTCTGCTTTGGCTTGGATTTGGCGAAATCGGTTGACTGGACTTGTTTAATCGGACTCGACAAAGGAAAGCGCGTCTGCGTCCTTGAACGCTTTCAAAAGTCTTGGAGCGACACGATAGCAACCGTCCGTGAAACCGTCGGCACTGTGCCTTGTCTTGTTGATTCGACGGGCGTAGGCGATGCCGTGCTTGAATCTCTGCAAAAGGACGGACGGCGAAACTTTGAAGGCTTCAAATTTACCGCTCCGTCAAAACAGCAATTAATGGAAGGCTTGGCGGTTGCGATACAAAAACAGGAAATCGGCTTTCCCGAAGGCGTGATTACAAACGAGCTTGAAGCGTTTGAATACGAATACACGCGGACCGGCGTTAGATACTCCGCTCCGAGCGGTATGCACGATGACGCGGTTTGCGCTCTTGCTTTAGCACAGAGTAAAGCGGCAACCGCACTAAAACCGAGAGTTATTTACCGGGAACTGGATTATTACTCGCAGCCCTGCTAAATAAAAAACTAAAAGGAGAAAACAATCAATTATGCAGGATATAAAGAAACAGGATATAAAAAATCGTTTTGACTTAATCCGCTACGAAGCGCAGGAAAGGCAGCGATTGGAAGCCGAAAGACGACAAAAAATAAAAGAAATGTTTAACCACTCGAAAAGCAGTAATCCACTTGACCGAATAAAAGGAGAAATTAAATGAAAACGACATCGAAAGAAATTGAAAAAGAACTCGACCAGACAACCAGACGGCTTGACGAATTAACCGAGATGCGAGACGGCATCGCAACTAATCTCGAAACTTTACAAAAAGACTTTATCGGCGGCAAAACATCGCTCGACACTCTGCAAGCCGAACAAAACAAGCTGACAACCTTAGACACTTCAATAAAGGGTTTAAGAGCCAAACAAACCGAACTGCACGACGCTTTTCAAAAGGCGAGTTTGTCCGAATCACGAAAGAAAACGCTCGAACGAATGAAAGTAATTGCCGATGAAACCGAAACCGCTTTTAACGAATATGTTTCGCTTCGCACGCAGTTTAATGAAACTATACGCCAGGACGGCGAAAAAATGGTTGACGCGCTCTCTTCGCTTCACAGCAAACAAAAAGAGTTTGCGCAATCTTTCCGCGAAATTGCGCCGGGCGTAACAAGTTTCCGACCTGTTCCGGCTGAAGCAAGCGCGTCATACGGTCAAGTTAATAGCGAATTGAAGGAAATCGGACTTTCCGGCGAAAAATTCAACCTTGCTACCAGCACTTACCAGAATTTGCCCAAAATGGATTTTGGAGAAATCGTTGGTATTATTGAGCGGTTTATCGGTAGTGGGAGATTTAACGCAGAGCAAAAGCAAAGGCAAGCGGCAAGCGCGGCGGACCGGGCGAAGAGAAACGCCGCGCAGGAAGCAAAACAGCAAGAGCAAAGGGCGGAGAGTTTGCGACAACTTGAAGCGGAGCAAAAACGAATTGCCGCGTATAGGGCTAAAAACAAAATGCCGCTTTTCTCGCCGGCCGACCTTGCGCTTGCTGCCCGCGAATCACTGACGGCAGCAAGCGCGAAATAATCAATAAAAAGCCGCGAGCGTAAAAACTCACGGCTTTGTTTTTCCGTTCTGCTTGAAACGTGGGAAGCGGGAACAAATTATCTGGGACATTTAAGTGTCCCGAAACATAAAACGCTTTAGGTTCTGGCACTTTGATTTTGAGACGGGTTTTGACACACAAAAACAGCCATTTTACGCCGTTTTGAGACGAGTTAAAAAGTGTGTCAATAACGCTCGTTTTTGAGACTGCTAAACAAAAAGCCGCAAGCAATCACGCTCACGGCTAACCCCACCTACATCAATTGACGTAGCTAATTTTATTCGTCGAGATGTCGAGCCGCATAACCGCGCAGAATCTTTTCGACATATTCGGGCGACTTTTCGTAATCGCGAAATTCGCTTTGGTTAATATGCGAGTTGAAAAGCTCAAGCAAACCGTCTTGTAATCCGTCTCTGATTGGCTCGGGCAAATCCGGGTTATTGAGCAAGTCAGATACTTGCTTTGCCGTGTCGCTGGCAGGCTTATTGTCGGCAGTTTCGGCTTCGTTCATACCAAAGACTTCATTGTGCATCGCGTGGCTGTAATCCGGCAGCCATTCGGATAAGCCTTCACTGATTTGAACGAGAAACTGCATATTTTCTCTAAACTGTGCGTCATTACGAAAGGCTACGGAGTCGGTTTGCTGTTCCAAAAGGCTTTCGGCTTCGAGCGCAATTCTTATAAAATAATTGATTGCGCCGATGTAAAAAGAAGTGTAGTCATTTTGCGTGTGCGCTTCTTCTTGTTTGTTGCTGTGCATCAAACCTGTTCGCAGTGATATTGTCAGTTTCGTTTCTTCAAGTTTTTCTGTATTATTTTTCATAGTTGTTTTCCTTCCCTGTGAAGGGGTTCTAAAGAGAGGCTTTCCTATACTTGGCGGTTTAGGAAAGCCTTTCGCCTTTATGCTGTTTGCTGCCGTCTGGCAAGCCCGACGTGCAGACTTAATGCAGCCGCCGAATGGTAACAAACCAAGCCTCTTTCCGCGCCTTTGCAAGTGCATTCAACCGTCTTATAGCCGCGTTCGTCTTTGCGGCAAATCACGGTGTAATAACCTTTTGAACCTGATACGCGGTAACGTCCGAAGCGGTCAAACTCGACACGCGGACGAAGTTTTTTAGCCTTTGCGATTGCTTTTTCTAACTGCTCGATTCCTTTTAATATAAACATTTTGTTAATCCGTCCTTTTTGTTGGTTTAGTTAATTGCTTAACTTGAATTTGATTATAAAGAAGTCTTTATATAAAGTCAACTATATAGCAAGAGAAACAAACATAAATTCAAATTTATATAAAGAAATAGACTTGATATAAAGAGCGATTTATATATTGTTGACTTTATATTTATACTTATGTGATAATTGATGTATGATTTCGAGCGTGATTACAGTCAAACTAAAAAAATTGTTGGAAGAGAGAGGCAAGTCGATTTTTCAACTCCATAAAGAAACAAACATCACCTATCCGACCCTGCATAAAATGGCGAGCGGCAAGGGCGAAGGAATTTCTTTTAAGGTGTTGGAAAAACTTTGCGAAAAATTAGAATGTTTTCCGTCCGATTTGCTTTTTTACGAGCCGAATACCGCGCCGCAGACAGTCAAACCGCAGACGGTAAAGGTTGACCCGGAAAAGCCAGCCAGCCAGCCCGAAACGCCCGAAACGCCCGAAACAATGGCATCTGAGGGCGATTTACTTACGGTTGAACAAGCCGCAAAACTTCTTAATCGCAGTCCGCGCCAAGTCCGAACTTATGCCAAAGAAGGTATTTTGAAAGGGAAGCAAGGCAAGCAAAGCCATTGGTTTTTTAATCCGGCAGATGTGGAAGATTGCAAAAGAAATATTGGTTAATCGTTTTCAATAGTTTTCCTTGACGCACGAGGAATAAAGATTTAAGTTTGATTCAGATTTTTGATACATAAAAGCGAAATGCCGCGAAGTTGGAAGCTTGCGCGGCATTTCTAAAACTACAAACCGATCACGGCGGTTAGGTTCTAAACTCAATTTAAGGTTTTTTCCTAAAATTGTCAATTTTTGCCTGACCCCAACCAAAGGCAAAATTGACAAATCAACTTCAAAAATTAAAAACAACTGGCAGTTTCAAGAAAAAACTTGACGCGGCTCGTAGAATTGTATTAGACTTTTTTCAGTTTATAGCGAGAAACGAAGCAGGGCTTCGGTTTTCAAAATTGTTTGAATTTAGAATTGTTCGATTCTTTTACACGGCGACGCTTTGTAAAAGACTGTTGCATCAACGATGCGCTAAAGTTGGACTAATTCACAAAGCATTTCGCCAAATCGGAGGTCAACGGCTTCCATTTGGAAAGGTTTACGCAGCGGGGCTGCGTGAGAAAGGCTTATCAAAGTTTTCAAGAACATTTTTGTTTTTGAAGGTTTTGGTAAGCCTTTTTTTAGTTTTCAAATCAGAATTTTAAGGAGTTAAAAAATATGGAAAGATTACTGACGGCAGAAGACATTGCGGACTTATTGAATACCAAACTAGAGCGAGTGTGGGCGTTGGCGAGGGAAAAGGATTTGCCTTGCGTGCGGCTCGGCAAGAGGCAGATGCGCTTTGACAGGCAGGCTGTCGAGCAATTTATCCAGTCCGGCGGCTCAAAAGACGGCGAGACTCAAAAGACGGAGGCATTATGAGAAATGAAAAAGCCGTAATCTCGACCAAAGATTACGGCTTAAACACTAACTTGACCAACCGATTAACCAACAAAACCAATTCACAGGAGAACCGATTTGTTATGAACACAATACCACAAAACAAACCACAATTTCAATATAAATGTAGTTTTTGCTGGCGCGAGCTGCCCCACAACGGCTTACGATTCGCCGGCTTCGGCGTTTGTCCTCCGCATTTGAAGCTGGCAGAAACGATTGTTGACGCATTACGACGACATCGGGCGCAATATTTCAATTCTGATTTGGGGGTAAAACGATGACACTCCAAACACAAACCGTAAAAATTGACGCTGACGCGATCCGCGCCGAATTTGAAGCGTTTTCAAAGTCAAACGGCAATCAAAACGAACCCGAAGACAAAGCAAACGAATTTGAAAACCTCTTCAAAATTCAAACCGCTAACCGTTGGATTGACGAAGCAAAACTTCGACCAGCACCGAAAATGCTTTTCGGTGAATTTTGGTATGAAGGTGAAGTGTGTATTTTATTTGCCGATACAAATGTCGGCAAATCAATTTTAGCCGTTCAAATTGCCGACAACATCGCCAAAGGTGAAGCATACGGCTTGTTGTGCTGCGAAACCAAAGCGCAAAAAGTTATCTATTTTGATTTTGAATTGTCCGACAAGCAGTTTGAAGGCAGATACTCGGAAAAGAATAATGAATATTTTACGAATCATTATTCTTTTTCTGAAAATTTTTATCGCGCCGAAATAAACCCGGATAACTTTTTACCGGATGCTTTTGAAACATTTGAAGACTACGTAACCTTTTCGATTCAACACGCGGTTGCGACGACGGGCGCGAAAGTTTTAGTTATAGACAATCTGACATATCTCAGAAGCGAAACGGAACGGGCGAAAGACGCGCTCCCTTTGATGAAGCAACTCAAAGCGTTAAAGAGAAAATTCGACTTGTCTATTTTGGTATTAGCGCACACACCGAAAAGAGATATGACGAAGCCGATAACCCGGAACGACTTGCAAGGCTCGAAGATGCTGATTAACTTTTGCGATTCGTCTTTTGCAATCGGTGAAAGCAGCAAGGACAAATCTTTACGGTATTTCAAACAAATCAAAGTCCGTAACTCTGAATTTAAGTATGACAGCGAATATGTCGCATTGTGCGAAATATCCAAACCGACAAACTTTCTGCATTTTGAGTTTTCAGACTACGGACAGGAAAAGGAACATTTGAAAGACTATTCGACAAATGACAGAGACGAACAGATTGCACAGGCGAAAGTATTTGCGGCGGACGGCAAATCACAAACAGAGATTGCCCGTATTTTAGGCGTTTCAAAGATGACTATTAGCCGATATTTGAGAAAACCGGAAGATGAAAAAGCGTAACACTGTAACAGGTGTAACACCCTTAACACCCTGTTACACCTGTTACACCTGTTACAAAGTTACAAAAATAATGCGAATAGCAAGGGCAGGCTTCGACAATAAAAAACGCTTGTAGAGCAAGCAAAAAGACGAAAAATAAAACAAAAAGGAGCAAAAAACAAAAATGGAAAATTCAGTAAAAGAACTTGAACAGAAAATTATGGACGGCGGCAGCGTGTCGGCGGCTGAACTTGCCGACGCGATGAGAAATTCCGACGCGGAAAAACGCATCGCGCAGCTTACGGCA
>MWWK01000264.1_pt1 | contig 10163 bp, 9 predicted proteins | sample 1047241 | NCBI WGS metagenome assembly MWWK01 (sample SAMN06349964, study PRJNA376086) | soil metagenome | isolation source: BG12-3 sample Antarctic (ecotone) soil | place: Antarctica | reverse complement strand
TAGTTAAAGTTTTAGAGTTTCGCCGCTATTCGGTTACGAACCGGGAAACCGGCGCAACCTATGAAGTCAGATTTACCAAAGTCGGAAATCATAAATTCGGTGAATGCAGTTGCCCGGCAACGAAAATCTGTTATCACATCTCAAGTTGTTTGCCGATAAATGCAGTCTTGGCATCGCAGATGATACAGACAGCCTAAAGACGAAAAAAAGCGGCTAGGAGCAATCCTAGCCGCAACAAATGATTATTCAAAGGAGATAAACACAATGGAAAATCACGATATTGTTTCGATTGAAAGCGAGCTTGACCGCTTACGAGATGAAAAAGAAAATTCAAACATTGTGCCAGCCGCGACCGGGAAAAAATCAAGTTTCGGGAAAATGTTTCTTTACTTCGTTCTAGGAATTTTAATTTTCAAAATCTTTGCGGAAGTCATTTCAATTTTAAGTAGATAAATCAGAGCCGTTTTTTGCTTTCTCGTATGCCTTTGATGCCGCCCCGATTGAATCGTAACAGCCCAAATAACGAGTTTTGCCGTCAATAACGATACGAGCTTTGTATTTTCCGCCCGGAGCTTTAGAGACACCTTTCACGCCTAAATAATTGATAGTTCGCTTATCCGGTTGCGGAACATCTCGCAAGGTGTCCGGGAAACGAGAATTCAATTTTTCTTCGTTCGTCGGCAAAAGATTCGGAGCTTCCCAAGAATTTATTTTCTCGCAATTCAGACAGGCGAACCGGGCGAAATTGAAAAAGGCGATAGATTCACCCACGATTAAACATTGCCGGTCAAATCGTTCAAAACCGAGTAAAATCGAACATTTTTTGCATCTGAAATCTCGATTTTCAAAACTTTTTATATTATTCGCCATTCTCAATCTGTCTTATTAGTTCAAGTTCCAAATCAGTAAATTTACTTTTGCCCGAATTTTCTTGACCGCCCGAAATTATTTTAGTATCCGAAGTCGGAAGTTGAATCACTTTTTCAGCACCGCCCGAAATAATCTTAGTAAATTCACGAGGAACGCCAAATTTAGCTTGACGTGCCAACTCTTCAAAACTTTCGGCGACCGGCTTTATATCACCCGGCGATTTCAGCATTTTTTCGATAACAGGCGTTAGTAAATTCACGAATGTTTGTTTCGCTTGCTGGATTTGTTCGGGCGAAGGTTCGAGAGAGATTTTTGATTCGTATTGATTTAATTTATTTCTCTTCATTGAATCTTTGTTCGATTGCTTTCAGTCGGCTTTCATACTCGAAAAAGTCTATTGATTCGTGGTTTTTCGTCAGGATTGCCACAGCCGCCCGGCATTCAGTCGGATAATTACCGCAGTTTAAGAGCCTTTCCAGTGTCTGAATGCTTTTATCATTCAAAACCTGTAATTTGCCTAGACTGCGCTCGATTACGATGCGCTTTAGTTGTCGCAGTTCATCTTGAAAGTTGCTCAATTTTAACCAACGAAAAATTGTCGTCTCGGAAGTTCCGACCGAATCGGCGACATCTCGCATACTCATACCCGAAACTATCAAGTAACACGATTTCATTTGTTTGAATGTCAGTTCATCATTTTTCATAAGCTCGATATTTTCAGAAAAGTAAGCTCAAACGTCTCAATATGCGGCACATTTCCCGAAATTTTACTTTTTGCGGATAGCGTCAAAGCCAGACCCGGCACATTTTCCGAGTAGAAAGACGTTGACGTTCACGACGGATTAGACGTTTGCGATGCCGGTATGCCGTTCTTTTACCTAGTGGCAGGGTAAATAAACAAAAGTATTCAAATCACTAACAAAATCGGTCAATTTAATACCAGTTCGGATGCGAAACGAATCTATTTTCTTTCTCTTTTTCCTTTAATTTCGCCTTGTCTTTGTTCGCTTTGATGACTTCGTTTCGTTGCAGAAGATACGTTTTAATCGATTCAGACACGCCAGACCGGGCAACCAGTCGTTTAATTGTGAATAACGCCGTCTCTGCTTTTGCTTTCTTATTAAAATCATCAAAATTAAAGTCGGCTTTGTCGTTTCCAGTATCGGAAAAGGTTGCTTGACCCGAAAACGTCAAACCGGCTTCGTCGGCTTCTTCGGTTTTTCGTGTCTTCATTTGCCGGGCGACAGCATCGCACATCGCTTGCGCTTCTGCTTTCTCTAGTTCGGTAATATCTCGCATATATCATTCTCCATTAGGTCTATCGTATTTGAGCCGGAAACGTCGTTTAACCGGCTTTGAATGTGAGTTTTGAGTAATCCACTAACCCGAATCGTTTCTTGACGGTTATTCTCAAGTTCGTTGTCAACAAAGTATTGTTTCGATTGCACCGCTTGATAACTCATTTCAGCGTCGAAGAGAGCCGACCGGCATTTTAAGACGACATCCGCAGCACTTTTCAAATCGTCGGCGAGTTCGCCGGAAAGCTCGACGGCGCATTTTTTCTCGATTGCCAGATTATTGATTTGTTCGGCGTAATCGTTTCTTTGTTCAAGGAAGATGCGCGAATTTAATTCAGACTTTGACCGCTCGATTTTGGTCATTAAGTCATAATCACCGCTTGTAATAGCGTCTTTAAGCCTTTGTTGCGTCTTTTCCGCTTCGTTTAGTAGTCCGGTTAAGTTACTCATTTGTGTAAGCTCCAAAAAAACGATGGACAATGTGTCTAGCGTTCTTTAATTAACTTAGGGACAATGTGTCCCCTAGTTTTATTGATGGACAATGTGTCCAGCAATTTATTTTGAACCGGCGAACGCTCTGTTCGATTTAACATTGCTGTTTTCGCTCATTCTCCGTCGTTCGCCGATTGTTTCCGGGCATCACTCTGTTAGACCCGAAATTGTTTGACCGGACGGCGAAGAGAAAGAGTAAGTAAACCGCCGCCGCCCGGCTTATCTGCATTCGGTAAGTTCGGTTAGAATCCGAATGCAAAAATTAAGATTGCTGATGCCGCCGGAAAGAATGAAGGTAAAAACCGGCGGCATCGGAGAAGCAAACTATCAATGCTCAAATTTCGACTAGCTCAATAACCGAAACGAACGATAATTTACTATTTGATTATAACTTTTCTTGATTTGGTTGTAAATAGCTGATTACAAAGTATTTAACGACGTTAAAGGCAATGATTAAAATAATGTTTTTAAGGTTACACATTTTGAAAGAATGTGTAACCAATAACTAACTTTGTGGCGACCCGCACAAAGTATTAACAATGTTTTACAACTTGTATCCGACCGGATACAAGTTGCAACTTCCCTATACCCGGCGAAAACAACCGATAAAAATTAAGTCGTTTGTTTGCAACAAAAGGAAATGGTTAAATATTTAACCATTTCAGCCCGGCGAACCCCGAACCCGTAATTTATTCGGCACATTCGCAATAAACCGGGCGTAATCTTTTGCCGTAAAATCGATTAAATCAAGCCTCGACCCGCATATCGGACACGAATCACCGATTTCAAGCGTCTTTGTTTCCTCGTTAAACTCGCTGTATTCGTCTTTCAAGTCGTCAAGTATGTCGTCGTCAACCTCGATGCCGAAAAGCACCCCAAACGACACGCCGAGCCTTTCGCCTTTAAGGTCAATCATCTCTTTAATCTGCGATTTATTCAGTTTTAGGATGTCGGAAGGTTTGAACGGATATTTGATAGTTTCAACTAAACCCGATGCAATATGATGAACGGAGCGAATATCAACGACCATCGAATCTTTGGTTATGCCGTGCCACGCATCCGATAACGATTTTTGCGGTATGTAATCCTTGAGTAGCAAAATACTGTGCAAATGAGGATGCCAGCCGAATTTCTTTGATGCCGTGTTTTCGATACGCCCGACACCGCCGACGCAGTTTTTCCAAATTTTACGTTTTCGCAGAGCTTTGAAACTTTCCTTTATTTCTTTGCACCCGGCTTGTAAGTTCCGCTTTTTGTCGGATTTGAGCGTCAGAGTATTAAAGGCGACAATCAAAGACGGGTCATCTTTCAAAGCCTGATGAATTTTCGGCAGAATCCGGGCAAGTTCCCGATTTGCTTTGACACGGGAACAATCCGGGCAGAAAGGAAGACGGCAACGATAGTCAACAATCTTTCGGAATGTATGACCATCGCCGCAAACCAAAGATTTAACATTTTCAGAGCATCTTTTTAATTTATCGGCTTCATCTTTGAACCCGAATCTTAATAATTTAGTGATTATTAAAGATTTCACTTCCAAGCGGTCAATAAGTGCCTCTGATGCCCGCAGTTGCTTGGTTAAATACTGTTTGAATACTTCCAGAGAGACACCGGAAATGTTCATTTGTGCGACAGTATGAACTGAAAAGGAAAGACCCGGCGCAGAGCGACCCGGCGAACGATGACGGAGCGACCCGGCAAACGCAGATTTGCCCGGCACACGAAGAAGCGCGGCGCGGTTTATGTCTGAATTTTGTCTTTGTTGTAATGTCGTCAAGGTCATTTTTGCCGTTCGTTCGGACAAAAATGGTTGACTTTAGGCGAGAAACTTATTAGGATTCTAGCTGGAGCAAACACTATGACCGCCACTAACGGTTAAGGTTTGGTAAGGACGTTGAAAATTTTCGAGATTTTCAGCGTCTTTCCACTTTTAGTTATAAAATATCTGCTATGAAAGTAGCCGCCCGGCGAAACATTGTCAAATTCTTTTTCTACAATGATTTACAAAGACAAAGCCGAAATCAGTAGATAAGGTGAAGAAATCACACGGCTTACAGTCTCACAAATTCCCCCGAATTATTTTCTAGCCATAAACGCCAGCAAGTCAGATTCTCGAATAAAATTATGATTCTGCTTTCCTTTGACCGCCGGGAGCTTACCCGAAATAATGTAATCATTGACCGATTTTCGGGAAACATTCAGACGAGCGGCAACTTGCACCGTTGAAAGTAATTCGTTATCAGACGAGCTTTGAACGATGTCTAAAACCGAATTTTTCCAACTTTCGCCCGGCGGCTTGCCAGCCCAAAGCACACCCTTTTGTTTCGGTTTGTCGGCTTTGACCGCGACCGGCGCGACATCATACCCGAAAATGTCATTTGGCGAGCATTTAAGGCTATTACAGAGTGTTTCCAGCACTGATAAAGAGATTGCTTCAACTTTATCATTGAAGATTCTAGCCGCTTGCGACGGCGACAGATTGCACAATTTTTGCAGTTGATACGCCGTCGTTACATTCGCCGCCCGGCATAATTCATTTATTTTTGTCTTCATTTCGTTATATTCCTTTCGATAATAATACTGTCAATAGATAGATATATCATTCGATAGAAATACTGTCAATAAGAATAATTATTACTAACAAAAGTAATTATTTCTATTGACAGTATTACTATTGATAGGTATAATAAATCTTGTAGTCAGGAATTAAACATTACGGAGCGACAAGAAAATGCTGGAAATTACAAAAGAATCAATCGAAAAGGCGACGGCAAAAGCACGAATCGCAAAACCATTAGTTAAAGTTTTAGAGTTTCGCCGCTATTCGGTTACGAACCGGGAAACCGGCGCAACCTATGAAGTCAGATTTACCAAAGTCGGAAATCATAAATTCGGTGAATGCAGTTGCCCGGCAACGAAAATCTGTTATCACATCTCAAGTTGTTTGCCGATAAATGCAGTCTTGGCATCGCAGATGATACAGACAGCCTAAAGACGAAAAAAAGCGGCTAGGAGCAATCCTAGCCGCAACAAATGATTATTCAAAGGAGATAAACACAATGGAAAATCACGATATTGTTTCGATTGAAAGCGAGCTTGACCGCTTACGAGATGAAAAAGAAAATTCAAACATTGTGCCAGCCGCGACCGGGAAAAAATCAAGTTTCGGGAAAATGTTTCTTTACTTCGTTCTAGGAATTTTAATTTTCAAAATCTTTGCGGAAGTCATTTCAATTTTAAGTAGATAAATCAGAGCCGTTTTTTGCTTTCTCGTATGCCTTTGATGCCGCCCCGATTGAATCGTAACAGCCCAAATAACGAGTTTTGCCGTCAATAACGATACGAGCTTTGTATTTTCCGCCCGGAGCTTTAGAGACACCTTTCACGCCTAAATAATTGATAGTTCGCTTATCCGGTTGCGGAACATCTCGCAAGGTGTCCGGGAAACGAGAATTCAATTTTTCTTCGTTCGTCGGCAAAAGATTCGGAGCTTCCCAAGAATTTATTTTCTCGCAATTCAGACAGGCGAACCGGGCGAAATTGAAAAAGGCGATAGATTCACCCACGATTAAACATTGCCGGTCAAATCGTTCAAAACCGAGTAAAATCGAACATTTTTTGCATCTGAAATCTCGATTTTCAAAACTTTTTATATTATTCGCCATTCTCAATCTGTCTTATTAGTTCAAGTTCCAAATCAGTAAATTTACTTTTGCCCGAATTTTCTTGACCGCCCGAAATTATTTTAGTATCCGAAGTCGGAAGTTGAATCACTTTTTCAGCACCGCCCGAAATAATCTTAGTAAATTCACGAGGAACGCCAAATTTAGCTTGACGTGCCAACTCTTCAAAACTTTCGGCGACCGGCTTTATATCACCCGGCGATTTCAGCATTTTTTCGATAACAGGCGTTAGTAAATTCACGAATGTTTGTTTCGCTTGCTGGATTTGTTCGGGCGAAGGTTCGAGAGAGATTTTTGATTCGTATTGATTTAATTTATTTCTCTTCATTGAATCTTTGTTCGATTGCTTTCAGTCGGCTTTCATACTCGAAAAAGTCTATTGATTCGTGGTTTTTCGTCAGGATTGCCACAGCCGCCCGGCATTCAGTCGGATAATTACCGCAGTTTAAGAGCCTTTCCAGTGTCTGAATGCTTTTATCATTCAAAACCTGTAATTTGCCTAGACTGCGCTCGATTACGATGCGCTTTAGTTGTCGCAGTTCATCTTGAAAGTTGCTCAATTTTAACCAACGAAAAATTGTCGTCTCGGAAGTTCCGACCGAATCGGCGACATCTCGCATACTCATACCCGAAACTATCAAGTAACACGATTTCATTTGTTTGAATGTCAGTTCATCATTTTTCATAAGCTCGATATTTTCAGAAAAGTAAGCTCAAACGTCTCAATATGCGGCACATTTCCCGAAATTTTACTTTTTGCGGATAGCGTCAAAGCCAGACCCGGCACATTTTCCGAGTAGAAAGACGTTGACGTTCACGACGGATTAGACGTTTGCGATGCCGGTATGCCGTTCTTTTACCTAGTGGCAGGGTAAATAAACAAAAGTATTCAAATCACTAACAAAATCGGTCAATTTAATACCAGTTCGGATGCGAAACGAATCTATTTTCTTTCTCTTTTTCCTTTAATTTCGCCTTGTCTTTGTTCGCTTTGATGACTTCGTTTCGTTGCAGAAGATACGTTTTAATCGATTCAGACACGCCAGACCGGGCAACCAGTCGTTTAATTGTGAATAACGCCGTCTCTGCTTTTGCTTTCTTATTAAAATCATCAAAATTAAAGTCGGCTTTGTCGTTTCCAGTATCGGAAAAGGTTGCTTGACCCGAAAACGTCAAACCGGCTTCGTCGGCTTCTTCGGTTTTTCGTGTCTTCATTTGCCGGGCGACAGCATCGCACATCGCTTGCGCTTCTGCTTTCTCTAGTTCGGTAATATCTCGCATATATCATTCTCCATTAGGTCTATCGTATTTGAGCCGGAAACGTCGTTTAACCGGCTTTGAATGTGAGTTTTGAGTAATCCACTAACCCGAATCGTTTCTTGACGGTTATTCTCAAGTTCGTTGTCAACAAAGTATTGTTTCGATTGCACCGCTTGATAACTCATTTCAGCGTCGAAGAGAGCCGACCGGCATTTTAAGACGACATCCGCAGCACTTTTCAAATCGTCGGCGAGTTCGCCGGAAAGCTCGACGGCGCATTTTTTCTCGATTGCCAGATTATTGATTTGTTCGGCGTAATCGTTTCTTTGTTCAAGGAAGATGCGCGAATTTAATTCAGACTTTGACCGCTCGATTTTGGTCATTAAGTCATAATCACCGCTTGTAATAGCGTCTTTAAGCCTTTGTTGCGTCTTTTCCGCTTCGTTTAGTAGTCCGGTTAAGTTACTCATTTGTGTAAGCTCCAAAAAAACGATGGACAATGTGTCTAGCGTTCTTTAATTAACTTAGGGACAATGTGTCCCCTAGTTTTATTGATGGACAATGTGTCCAGCAATTTATTTTGAACCGGCGAACGCTCTGTTCGATTTAACATTGCTGTTTTCGCTCATTCTCCGTCGTTCGCCGATTGTTTCCGGGCATCACTCTGTTAGACCCGAAATTGTTTGACCGGACGGCGAAGAGAAAGAGTAAGTAAACCGCCGCCGCCCGGCTTATCTGCATTCGGTAAGTTCGGTTAGAATCCGAATGCAAAAATTAAGATTGCTGATGCCGCCGGAAAGAATGAAGGTAAAAACCGGCGGCATCGGAGAAGCAAACTATCAATGCTCAAATTTCGACTAGCTCAATAACCGAAACGAACGATAATTTACTATTTGATTATAACTTTTCTTGATTTGGTTGTAAATAGCTGATTACAAAGTATTTAACGACGTTAAAGGCAATGATTAAAATAATGTTTTTAAGGTTACACATTTTGAAAGAATGTGTAACCAATAACTAACTTTGTGGCGACCCGCACAAAGTATTAACAATGTTTTACAACTTGTATCCGACCGGATACAAGTTGCAACTTCCCTATACCCGGCGAAAACAACCGATAAAAATTAAGTCGTTTGTTTGCAACAAAAGGAAATGGTTAAATATTTAACCATTTCAGCCCGGCGAACCCCGAACCCGTAATTTATTCGGCACATTCGCAATAAACCGGGCGTAATCTTTTGCCGTAAAATCGATTAAATCAAGCCTCGACCCGCATATCGGACACGAATCACCGATTTCAAGCGTCTTTGTTTCCTCGTTAAACTCGCTGTATTCGTCTTTCAAGTCGTCAAGTATGTCGTCGTCAACCTCGATGCCGAAAAGCACCCCAAACGACACGCCGAGCCTTTCGCCTTTAAGGTCAATCATCTCTTTAATCTGCGATTTATTCAGTTTTAGGATGTCGGAAGGTTTGAACGGATATTTGATAGTTTCAACTAAACCCGATGCAATATGATGAACGGAGCGAATATCAACGACCATCGAATCTTTGGTTATGCCGTGCCACGCATCCGATAACGATTTTTGCGGTATGTAATCCTTGAGTAGCAAAATACTGTGCAAATGAGGATGCCAGCCGAATTTCTTTGATGCCGTGTTTTCGATACGCCCGACACCGCCGACGCAGTTTTTCCAAATTTTACGTTTTCGCAGAGCTTTGAAACTTTCCTTTATTTCTTTGCACCCGGCTTGTAAGTTCCGCTTTTTGTCGGATTTGAGCGTCAGAGTATTAAAGGCGACAATCAAAGACGGGTCATCTTTCAAAGCCTGATGAATTTTCGGCAGAATCCGGGCAAGTTCCCGATTTGCTTTGACACGGGAACAATCCGGGCAGAAAGGAAGACGGCAACGATAGTCAACAATCTTTCGGAATGTATGACCATCGCCGCAAACCAAAGATTTAACATTTTCAGAGCATCTTTTTAATTTATCGGCTTCATCTTTGAACCCGAATCTTAATAATTTAGTGATTATTAAAGATTTCACTTCCAAGCGGTCAATAAGTGCCTCTGATGCCCGCAGTTGCTTGGTTAAATACTGTTTGAATACTTCCAGAGAGACACCGGAAATGTTCATTTGTGCGACAGTATGAACTGAAAAGGAAAGACCCGGCGCAGAGCGACCCGGCGAACGATGACGGAGCGACCCGGCAAACGCAGATTTGCCCGGCACACGAAGAAGCGCGGCGCGGTTTATGTCTGAATTTTGTCTTTGTTGTAATGTCGTCAAGGTCATTTTTGCCGTTCGTTCGGACAAAAATGGTTGACTTTAGGCGAGAAACTTATTAGGATTCTAGCTGGAGCAAACACTATGACCGCCACTAACGGTTAAGGTTTGGTAAGGACGTTGAAAATTTTCGAGATTTTCAGCGTCTTTCCACTTTTAGTTATAAAATATCTGCTATGAAAGTAGCCGCCCGGCGAAACATTGTCAAATTCTTTTTCTACAATGATTTACAAAGACAAAGCCGAAATCAGTAGATAAGGTGAAGAAATCACAC
>MWWK01000263.1_pt1 | contig 10184 bp, 5 predicted proteins | sample 1047241 | NCBI WGS metagenome assembly MWWK01 (sample SAMN06349964, study PRJNA376086) | soil metagenome | isolation source: BG12-3 sample Antarctic (ecotone) soil | place: Antarctica | reverse complement strand
ACTAGCTGTTTATCGTCCGTCGAGTGGCATGTGGATTACTTTGAGCCTGGCGACCAACAAGGTAAACTTTGTTCCGTTTGGTGCCGGAAACGACATTCCTGTCGCTGCCGACTATGACGGCGACGGACAAGCCGACTATGCAGTTTATCGACCATCGAATGGTGTTTGGTATATGCTGCAGAGCACAAAAGGCTTCGGAGCTATCCAGTTCGGTAACGCTACAGACAAACCTGTAGTTGCCGATTACGATGGTGACGGTCGTGCCGACCAAGCTGTTTATCGTACGGGTGCCGGTCTTGGTACCTGGTATGTAATGGGCAGCAAAGTGGGATTACTGGTTAACCAGTTTGGTTTGGATACGGACAGTCCGGTTCCAGCCGATTACGATGGTGACGGTAAAGCTGACTTTGGTGTTTATCGTGTCAGTGCCGGTAAAGGTACCTGGTATGCGACCAAGTCGGGATCACCGCTGAGTTCGTCAGGCGCAGCTCTGATGATCATTCAGTTCGGTGACTCGAGCGACATGCCGATTCCGATGCCGTAAGGAAGGCTTAACACAATTGGTCAGCCGACTCGGCTGATCTGATTTAACCGGGAAAGGGAGCGTGAATACTCACGCTCCCTTTCCCTTTCTTAAAATCTGCCCCAGAGCGCCAAAATTTATCAAACCTAACACTTCCAATTTAAAAACCGGTTGACGGTTAATAGCTAAAATCTGACTATTTAATGATGATAGCTGTCCTTCAACGGTTATTAATGTTTGTCGTTTGGCATTGGGCAGACAAATCTTTCTTGTGAATTATGTTGTTGGTGAATTCCGCCGTATGAAGTCTTAGAGTGAGCGGATACTGTCATTGAATGTTTGTTGAGGGGAAAAGTGCCGAAGCTATTGCTAGTCAACTGCGCACTTATAACCAAACACTTCACAGAAGTTTTATTGAGGGCGACAAAGAACCATTTTTATAAAAACATGGGTTCGGTATTTGCTATCTAACGAAAAATTAATATAAAATAATATTTGGGAACTTAATCAATCTTGAAGCGTGGTTACAAGTACAGGCTGGAATGGTGTTACCAGCCACTTATTTTGGTAATTATTTGGTAATTAAAAGAAAAGAGGCAGATTCTAAGCCTCTTTTCATTTTTTCTCAAACTCCACTCTGAAAATATTTCAAATAAAATTAGCTGTTCGCATATCTTTGTAGTTTAGCGATTAATTTTGATTTTCGAACTTGAATCTTGAATAATTCTCATTACAAGTCACCATCCAAAAATTCTAGAAAATTATCAAATTATTTATTTACTATCTTTTTTAGAGGTAGAGAGTGATGCACACATACCCTTATTTTATCCGGAATAAGATCTTAAAGCTCTTTTAATACCCTAAAGCCTACCCCTTTTTCTAAATAAAAACTTCTTAAAACCCGTTTATTTGAATTGTTGTTTTTCTGAATTTGTGACTTTTTTCTGAATGGACTAAACTCTGGCGATAGTCTCTGCTCACTCGCTTAATTTTCTCTGTTTGCCCGCTGTTCTTTCGGGTTTTCCACTGGTTTTGGTTTTTCCTCCGACAAATTTTCCAGCAGCCAATTCCAGTCCTCCGCTGTATAAACTTCTTGCATGCTCATCATAAATTCCCTCTCGCCTCTGCCGATATATCCGCGCATAGTTTCCAGAACTGCTTGCTTACCTTCTCCGACTCAGTGTTTCGGGTACGAACTGCTGCTGCTCAATGTCATCGCCAATAACTCGCTATACCAGAAAGTGGTAGTACTAGTACATCTAGTTTCTGTACAGGTCTACTACATAGTAGTACTAGTATAGGTAGTATAGGTTGTGCCGCCAATTTCGTTTGGTGTGAAGACTTCATATTCGTTCCCAAATGGGGACCATCTGAGTGCGAAACTCTCAATAATCCGAACCTAGCTATTGCAACTAAAAGAGTGGAAAACACTAGTATTTATTGAGTAGACCGAAAGCTAGAGTCTGATAACAGTCATTATGTAGCGCAAAAACCTCACTTTTAAGGCAAAAGCACAGAATCTTGTGCCTGTCCGTATAAAACCTATTCTGCTTTCCACCACCAAAACTACAAGATATTGTGTTCGGCAGAAAATCCTAGATGTTGTATCTCTTGGTTATAAGACGCGACACTCTACACCATCCGTTAAAACTCAAAGAACTTCTCAAATAAGTGAACTTCTACTTGATAATACTTCTCAAAAATGCGAAGATATATCCGGGTTGGCGATATGAGAATCATAACCGAAGCACGCTTGAGAGAATTTTGGACGGTCAATAAAGATGCTGAAAACTCAATGCGTGAATGGGTTAAGGTTGTTAGCAGAATGGACTGGAAAACCTCTGCCGACGTGAAAAACACTTTCAATGCAACGAACATTTACAAAGACTGCACAATCTTCGATGTCGGCGGTAACAAATACCGAATTATCGCAAAAGTTGAATACCGGAAACATATCGTCTTTATTCGTTTTGTATTAACTCACTCTGAATATGACGAGAAGAAATGGCAATCCGATTGCTGACAAACGGGGAACCTACAATGACTTACAATCCTAAAAAATACAGCGCGCTTTTAAGTGCTACTCTGCCGGGCGTTATAGATTCGCTCGCGGAATACAACCGCGTCGAAGAGATTTTCAACGGATTATTCAAAGACAACCGCTCGCCGGAAGAAGACAGGCTGTTCGACCTTTTGGCGAATTTGCTCGAAGACTACGAAAAGCGAACTCTGCCGCCGCTCGAAAAGTCTTCGCCGCTCGATACGGTAAAGTTTTTGATGCAGGAAAACAAAACCAAACAAAAAGATCTTCTGCCGGTTTTCAATTCCGAAGGTGTAGTATCCGACATCCTGAGCGGCAGAAGACCGATTACGTTAAAAACCGCCCGGAAGCTGGCAGAATTTTTCAATGTTCCGGCTGAATTGTTTATTTAAGAGAAATCACGAATGCGTTAAAATCTGCGGCTCTTTTTATCTTCGGATATACTATGCCACGTAGAACTCAGACGATAAAAACCCGCCAGAGGTCAAATAAACGCAAATAAATGGCTATTGAATACTTTGAGTAAGTCTTCCGACAGACGGATTGTAAATCTTCCGGCAGCGGACGAATTGTTTTAACCAGACTGGCGCCGGCGACAAAAATTTGAAGATTGGTGGGTTAAGTATTGATTTTCTAACCATAATTGTGTATATAATTCCGCGCTAGGAGAAGAGACTATGAAGAAAATACAGTTGATTTTACTGTTTAGCGCTTCAGTTTTGATTTCGGCTTGCGTCCAACATAACGCTGTGCTGATGAGGCAATAAAAGCGTTGAGGAAGATTGATGCTGCAACACAGGTTGGTGTTAATCTTACAACCTATAACGAACTATTGATAGAGGCTAAGGTTAATGAAGCGGATAGAACTCTGCCTGATGGAGATTTGAAGACAGATTTAGATATTGCAATATGGAGAGCACGGAGGCGAAATCCTCGAATATCATTGGGAAACAGCCAGAGAATCTTTGAGGCGCATATCGGCTGCTTCGTCTAAAGCCGGTAATAAAAGATGAGAAACAATAAAAGGGATTAACGAAACTAAAAAGCAGCTTTATAAAAGTAAATAGTTTTTGCGAATCCTTTGATTAAAGTTATATGAAGACTATTACAATCAGCAACCACAAGGGCGGCTGCTCGAAAACCACCGTTGCATTAAATTTAGCTGTAACCTTTTCACTTACTGGTGCGAAAGTGCTTGCTGTGGATCTTGACCCGCAAGGCAATCTGTCAGCTTCGCTCGGATTAGATTTGCAGCAAATTGAGGAATCCCGCCTAACGTCACACCGTCTAATGCTTGACGAGTCGGGAGATTTTTCCACTTATAAGGCAAACGTCCGCCCCCGTCTGGATATAATTCCATCATGCATTGACGCCGACGCTGAGGCGTTACTTGACGGTCAATCCGTATCGCGTGAGCTGCTTCTGAAACAAAAACTTTTACCTGCTTTCCCTTCATACGACTATTGCATTATCGACACTCCGCCTAGTTTGAGAACGCCTACTTTGAATGCTCTTGCAATGTCTGATTTAACAATCGTGCCAATTGAATCGAGTATGTTTGCCCTGCTGGGATTGACCCAGCTTCTGCGAACAATCGCAAAGGTTCGCAATGCTCACGCGCCCAATATGTTTGTGATGGCTCTCTCGACTATTTACACGGCGCGTCAGAATTTAGATAAAACAATCCGAGATAAAGTCGTAGAACGATTTACAGAGGATTTTGTTTTTAACACTACAATTCCCCGTTCCGTTTCGATTGGTGAAGCGACAGCAACGATGCAGGCTATTGTCGAAGTTGAAAAAGAATCTCCTGCCACATTCGCATTTAGAAAATTATCGCAGGAAATCAAAGAGGTTCTCAGTGATGAACAAGAAAACCAAGTTAAAACTAAGCGAAACGCTCAATAAGGCACTTGAACCGCCAAAGAAAAGGGATTTGAGCAAACTTGACGAGCTGCTCGACCTTTATGACGTGCCGGACAAGCCACAGCTTGAAATCGTTCCCAAAATTGACCACTCCACCACCGATGGAGTGGTGGAGTACACCAACCACTCCACCACTCCACCAAAAACGCGGGTTGACCACTCCACCACTCCACCAAAAACAGAGCAACCACTCCACCAAAATTTAGTGGTGGAGTTGCGTAAAAAAGATCGCCACAGCAAGAACAAGCAAAGGATTCAACCGAGTATAGATAAAAGTATTCTCAAGCAAATACGCCGTTTTATTGAGAAAAATGAAATGGAGTTAGGTGAGTATTTTGAAATGTTAGCACTCCACCATTTGGAACTGGTGCACTCCACCAATAATCAAAGCACCACTCCACAGATAGATAAGAAGATAATCTATCGCTCTAGTGTTAGTATCATCAATCTCTACCAAACGTATCTCAAAAAAAACAGATGGACTTGGAATGATGATAAAGAAGCGAGTCGCTATTCGGACTCACAAATTGAGATAATTGAAGTTGCCATGATACGGACTTTAATCCGCGCTAAAAACCAAGTTCGGACATTCAAATACTTTGTCCCTGAGATCGAAATCGAGTTGGCGCAGACCTTGGATGAGAAAACACGAAAGATTCAGCTTGCTTCTGCGCGGCTGCTCTACGGAAAATTTAAGCAGGGAATTGAAGTTGATGCTATGGGCTAGCAGACGGTAATGAATGTCAGAAAAGGGAAATAATCGCCCGTATTCATCGAACCGTTTGGCGAATAGAGTCCGAAAATAGCTTACGATAATCTACTTCATCAAAATCTACCTTGTCGAAAAGCAAAACTTTAAAAGCTGATTCACAAAAATCAGCTTCGCGGAAAAATATAACTTCTGAGATAAATGCCGCTCTTTATGCTCGTGTTTCTGCTCACGACCAGCAGACGCTACCCATGCAGTTCGAACAAATGCGCGAGTATGCCGAAAAACGCGGCTGGAAGATTCTACATGAAAGCGGAGAAATCGGAAGCGGGGCGAGAATCAGTCTCCAACGGGAAAAAATATTAAAACTTGCTAAACAGCGAAAGATTGATGTGATTGTTGTCTGACGACTCGACCGATGGGGCGTTCCGTAACGGATTTAATCGGCACGCTCGGTGAACTCGCCGACCTGGGGGTCGGTTTTGTTTCCCTGACCGAAGCGCTCGACCTGACAACACCGGCAGGACGGGCGATGGATGGAATGCTGGCAGTATTTGCCGAGTTTGAAAGAGATATTTTGCGCGAAAGAGTAAAAGCTGGGATAGCTCACTCGAGAGATAACGGTAAAAATCATGGCAGACCGCCGCCGACATTGAACAAACAGGAAGAAATCAAAAAACTTAAAGCGAAAGGATTTAATAACTCTGAGATTGCCAGACAACTAAAAATCGGTAGAACTTCGATTATTAGATTGTTGAAATAACATAATGTCTTAGGATGATACTTCAGCTTTCCAACAAAATCGGAACACGACCGATAGCTCAAAAATAATTCTTAATTAAAAGTTGAAGTTAATTATTAGCTATTACTTCAAAAAAAAACTTGACAAAAAGGCAATACTAAGTAAAACTTCTCCAATACAGCAATATAATGCAGGAAATATGTTTGTTTGTATTTCCGTATTGCTCTGTTAATGTGTTACAGTAAATCACTGGCTCATTTTACTTGATTGAGCCACTATCCAATCGAAAATTAGTTAGCTGCGGTTTAGATACAACCGTGTAACTTCTTACATAGGACAACATATTTCACGATGGTTACTGCTTTATTACAGCACCCAAGTGAATTTACCAAATAAAGAACGAAATAAGGAAGGAAATACCAAAATGAGAAAAACTTTATATTTCATGACACTCTTCGCACTAGTTGCGGTGGCTGCCATGAGTGTGTTTTTTAACACGACCGACACAGTTTCCGCCAACGGCGATGTAACTGCGTCACGCGGCAGACAAGCAACAATTGCAATGCTTGGTCGCGCACTGGACTTTAGAACTGGAGCCGATATTGCGGTTTTTGCCAACAAAGGCATCACCGATGACGGAAACTCCAGAATTACGGGTAACGTTGCTGTCGTCGAAGGCGCCAGCGTCAAAGGACTCAATCGCGGGAACGTACAAGGTAGTATGCTTCGACGCGAAGAGGGTTTTGATGTGAATCAAGCCCAAATGGATTTGGCAAGCTCGTTTTCTATCTTAAGAAATCTGCCAGCCACGGTAGTTGCCGACTCGAATCTGTCGGGCAAAACTTTCAAGGCAGGCGTTTATTCATTAGCTTCAGCCAGACTCGATGGCGATATGACACTCGATGCTAACAATGACCCGAATTCAATCTTTGTTTTCAAAGTATCGAGCGCACTCAGTACAGGAAGAGGTTCGCGCGTCGTGCTTGCTAACGGAGCATATGCGGCAAACGTTTTCTTCGTCGTTGAAGATACGGCAACCGTATCTGAAGGCACAGACTTTAACGGAAGCATTTTTGCCGGAAACAATGTAACGATAAACAGTGCAAAAGTAACCGGTCGAGCAGTATCGGTAAACGGCAGCGTTACGTTAAATGCGGCTGAAGTTGTTCAGCAAACAGGTTTCCTGGAAATTTGTAAAGTCGTCGATCCTGCTACTGATCCGGCTGCACAGACTACAGCGACTTCAGCAACCGGAACGACCGCTCTGATCGGCAGAGTCTTCTCGTTCCAGATTCCCGGCGCTACGGTTGGTGGTGCTCCTCGAACCGTTCAGGTTGTCGCTGGCGCATTGGGCGGACCGCTCCAGTGTACGGCTCCTTTTCAGGTGCCGTCGGGACCGATTATAGTTACCGAATTACAGAACACTACTAATGCAGCCGGCGGAGTTAGTCGAACGGGTGGTTTCATAATCACCGACATTTTCGGCGGCGCACAGTCACCGAACGCTGTAACAAGCACAAACTTTCCGGGAGGCACGGCAGTCGTCAACGTCGGCGCCGCTGCTACAACCGCGGGTGAAACAGTAATCACCGTAGTTAACCGGGCTGCCATCACAGGCATAATAGAAATTTGTAAAGTAGCTGCTGCCGGCGATACCGATGCTAATTCGACCGGTGTAGGCGGCGCGCAAGGTACAATTTTCGAGTTCATCATCGACGGAGTCCTCGATGCTAACGGAGATAATGTAGTATTCCAGGCACCGCTCGGCATGGTTGGTAGTGTGAGATGTACCGGACCGCTTTCGATCACATTACCGGCTAACACAGCTGGCGGAAACGTAACTACGCTGCGAATCGCTGAGTTACCGGAACCGGGCTTTATATTTGTTAATGCCACGGCAGCAGGTAACGGAGGTTCCATCGTTGGTACTCCGCAGGTTATCACCACTGGCGGCTTTGCCGGCGGAGGAGTCTTCGATGTAACCATCAACAATCAGTCAACGGCAGCGAATCAGACGCTTGTTACGGTTACAAACCGTACCGTACCGGGTCAGATAAAAATCTGTAAAGTAGCCGGACCGGGTGTTACACAGGGAGAGGTATTCAACTTCCTGGTTACCGGTACACCGGTCAACCCATTAACCGGTAATGCCATTACTGTTGCTCAGGGTGCTGTCGGAGTTACCGGCACCGGCACCGGCGCTGGTGGTAATGGTTTTGCAACTGGTTCTATAACAGAATTGGTACAAGTACAGGCAGGTCCGGTCGGTAGTCCGTTCTGCACATTCTCGCAAAACAGATTCCAGAGTGGATCAACTGTAAACATCAATGAAATATTGACTGCTGCACAGCTGGCAGCCGGTATCCGCTTAGGTCGAATTGATGTGACAGCCGCTTTTGGCACTGCTGCAACTACTACGTTCGCCACGAACGGCGTTAATGGAGGAACCGGTAGTAATCTTACAGCCGCGCAAATCACCGCCATTGCTAACGCTTTCGGTGGACAAACAGGATTTGGTAACGCAGCACAGATAACTGCGGCACTAGGTTTTGGTACTACTCTTACAAACGCGCAAATCACCGCCATTGCTAATGGTTCCGTTGGAAATGCAGCATTTACTACTAGTCTTACTGCGGCACAAATAACTACGGCACTAAATGCCGGTACTCTTACAACCGCGCAAATCACCGCCATTGCTAATGGTTCCGTTGGAACAGCAGCATTTGGTAGTCAAACTGCGGCACAAATAGCTGCGATAATAAATGCCGGTAATCTTACAACCGCGCAAGTCACCGCCATTGCTAATTTCTTCGCTGGAAATGCAGCATTTGGTGGTCAAACTGCGGCACAAATAACTGCGGTAATAAATGCCCGTAATCTTACAATAGCGCAACGCGACCTCATTGCTAGTCAGTTCGCTGGATCAACAACATTTGGTGCTCTTACTACGGCACAAATAACTGCGGCAATAAATGCCCGTACTCTTACAACCGCGCAAATCAACGCTATTGTTGCTCAGTTCGTTGGAACAGCAGCATTTACTAGTGGTCTTACTGCGGCACAAATAAGTGCGGCAATAACTGCCGGTACTCTTACAACCGCGCAAATCAACGCTATTGTTGCTCAGTTCGGTGGAACAACAGGATTTGGTACCGCGGCACAACTAACTTTGGCACTAAATACTAGTGCACAAGGTGTTAATGTTGTCGGAAATAATCAGGGAGTGACGGTTACGGTACGAACGGAAGTAGTTGTGGCGACATTCACAAACTTCGTATTTGCACCGGCAGCGCTGAAAATCTGTAAAGTTGCAGGCGCAGGCGTAGCCGTCGGAACTCCGTTCACGTTCACCGTAACAGGTGATACACAGGGCGGCATCCTGGCAACAAACAACCAAACGGTAACCGTACAGGCGGGTCCTGCTAGTCAGGGCGGTTTCTGTACAATTGTCAACGGTCCATTCCAAGGCACGGTAGCCGGTGGATTCGGTTCGTTTGACATCGGCTCGAACGTAACGATTACCGAAACTCAAACTGCCGGCTTCGTAGTTGCCCCTGGCGGTATCACGTCGACGACCGGCGTCAGCACGGGCACGACAGTCAACATAGGCACCGGAACAATAACGACGCCTATCTTTACTGCCGGTACTGCCGGTACTAACGCAGGCAATATCGTTGAGGTAACATTCGTCAACGCGCAGGCACCGGCAACACCAACGTCGCCAATTCTAAGCACACGCTTTGACTTTGACGGCGACTTGAAGGCAGATGTCTCGGTGTTCCGTCCGTCGAACGGCGCCTGGTATCTGCAGAACTCCTCGACTGGCTTTAGAGGCGTTCAGTTTGGTCAGGCAGGCGACAAGACGGTAGCGGCTGATTATGACGGTGACGGAAAATCCGACATTGCCGTTTATCGTCCGTCGAATTCGACCTGGTATTTGAACAGAAGCACCGCCGGCTTTGGCGCGGTTCAGTTCGGAGCAGCGGGCGACATTGCAACACCGGCTGACTTTGACCGTGACGGTAAAGCAGAACTAGCTGTTTATCGTCCGTCGAGTGGCATGTGGATTACTTTGAGCCTGGCGACCAACAAGGTAAACTTTGTTCCGTTTGGTGCCGGAAACGACATTCCTGTCGCTGCCGACTATGACGGCGACGGAAAAGCCGACTATGCGGTTTATCGACCATCGAATGGTGTTTGGTATATGCTGCAAAGCACAAAAGGCTTCGGAGCTATCCAGTTC
>MWWK01000262.1_pt1 | contig 10257 bp, 12 predicted proteins | sample 1047241 | NCBI WGS metagenome assembly MWWK01 (sample SAMN06349964, study PRJNA376086) | soil metagenome | isolation source: BG12-3 sample Antarctic (ecotone) soil | place: Antarctica | reverse complement strand
TTCATCCATCTTGATAAAGCTAAGACGAGCCGAAGCAGCTTATAAAAACTTCTACAATCAGCACAGATTCGCCAACACGACGAGCTGGAGCGCACTAGATACTTGGCTTAAAAATCAATCTAGTAAGGCGAGAAAACGCTACCCGAAGTTTACCTTTGAGATTTTCAGAGCCAGCACACAGCCAAGAACTATCATCCACTTACCAGCCCGAAGAAACTTCTTTTGGAACCCGGCTGAAGAATTACATTGTGATTTTAAAACAATTTGGAACCCCTATAATTGGCAAGAACCTTGAAAGGTGTATTACGCCTTCTTTCGAGCTTTCGACTTTAAAGCAGCCAGATCATTATTTTCCGCCTTCATCTTTTCATCAAACTTATCTAAACCTTTGAAAACTTCCCTTTGAACTTCTGACAGACGCAGCCGATTAAATTCACTTTCCCGCTCTTCTTTTTTAGCCAACAACGGAGCACCTTTAAATTTTCCACCCAGACCCATGCGCTCTTTAGGCTTTAAAGGACGCGGAGCTTTTAAAGCTTTGTGAATGAGAAAATGCACAACATAGCCGAAACCATGTTCCTCTATCATCTTTTCATATACCTTTTGTTCATCAGACGTAACTATTAAACGCCTTGTATCTTCATCTATTAAAACTAACTTCCCGTTTCTTTTAGCCATAAATTCACCCCTTCAAAGTTAAAGATGTATTACACCATTCATTATACCAAAGATGTATTACACCTTGCTTGGTTAAAGAAATGCACTAGTGCATTAGACAAAGATTAAAAAGCCAGAAAGAGGAAAAACAGAAGAACCAACGGCAAGGCAGGAAATAGATTATAATGGCGTGATAAAAGCGAAAGGGCGAGTGTAGTTAGCACCCGCCCCATCAATTCGGTTTTATGCTTGCACGCACCGAACTTAACAAAGACAGCATAGCATAAAACCACAAATCAGAAAAGTGAGGTTTTATTGCTATGAGTCAGATTCAGCTTTCCCTACCCGAAAAAGACTTCGCAAGAAGTTTTATACGAGACTATTCAAGCCCTTACGCAATCCAACAGGCAGAAGGACGCCGCACAGACTGGCGCACTAAGTACAAGCCTATTAGCGACCCGTTGATACACGCCCATTTATCACAAGATTATTGGCTTGGAACGAAAGCCCCGTGGTATCCGCTTTTCTATAATTTAGATATTGATCGACCAGAGCCAAAAACATTAGAGAAAATCTATAACAAACTAGAAGCCTTTGGTATCAGCGAAAGCCAACGAGCTTTAATGACCACGCCGTCCCATGCCGAGCATGGCAATTTTAGAATATATCTAAAGCTTGAATATAACGACAGACTTCCCACCTGGAAGCTCGGCTATGAAGCACTTGATAACGCTTTTGGCGACCTTTGCGAAGTTTACCCACAGAAACGGCGCAAAGACCGCCTTCCATGCGGCCGGAGCCAAGATTTAATAGTTGATGATGTAGTTTTATCAAACCTTACTTGGCAGGAAGAACTACACCACCTTTTAAAACTAGACCCAGTCCCCATTGAGCAACTACCCCGACAGCCGCTTTTAGCTTTCCCCGAAGAGAAGAACGCCGAGAATCCTAGGACTTGGAAGCCACGTGGAGAAGTAGCCGAGTTAAAGCATAACGGACTCCAGCAACACAGCACGCGCCACGAAGCGCAATACATTATTTTAAACGACCTATGGCGCTCGAACTATCAACCAGAGGACGCCGCCCTTTATGTTAAAGCTTGGATTAGAAGGATGCACAACGGCTTTAGTAAAGACGCCGCCGCAGGACGTTGGAAAGCTATAAACGACGAAATCGACCGCCAAGTAAAATGGATTTGGGCGCGACCCCAGACGCTTTTACCCGATATGCCCCACAGCTTAAATCTAGCCTTGACCAAAACAGACCTACAGTTTGCAGCGGAGATTTTTAAAGGCGACGCAGTCCGCCAAAAGCAACTTGTAAATCTAATTTCTTATGTAAGACCACGACAAAGGCATCAATGGATTTTCATTCCCCGGCATGTTTGGTCTGACAATGTAGCTTCCAAAGATACTTATAAAAAATTCATTGCCGAGATTGAAGGTAAAGGTTTGTTAGAAAGCATCAATTCCTATCGAGTAGGACACTACTCAAAACGCTTTAAGTTAAAGCTTCCAGCCACCAGCGAAGAACCCCTATCTTTTGATGAAAGGAATATCACCAAGTTTTACGATGCGCTATGGACAGCCCACGGGTCCATCAGGGAGATCGCGGAAGCGACGGGCTTAAATGCTATGACTATCTGGAGGCAGTTTCAGAAGTTCTAACAAAAGGCACATCATAAAGAGAAATCAGGAATAGCCATTCCTCGCGCTTACAGGCGGTTTAAGCTTGGTTTCCGATGGAGTGGCACATAGAGACGGGCGGAGAGCTTCTAGGGCAAGTTATAACAAAACAGGACACATATATAACGGTTATGTTTCTTTGCTTGGAAGGTTTCCTTTATTTATTTATCAGACTCTCCTTAAATTCGACTTTGTTAGAAGTGATCAGCCTTAAAGTTAAGGAGTTTAGGAACCTTTTACTTGAGATTAAAGATTTAAGATGGAGAAACAATTTTTAAATCCCATTTATGAAATTTTGTTCCATAAATGAAACAAAATTGAAGATTTCAAACCACTATATTTTGTGGTCAGGAGTAATTTTGAAAATGAGCTTTAAAACACCCCTTTTGCTAAAAAAAATTTTCGGCCGAACCACTACATCTAGAAATTTTTGCGCTTCGCGCCCTCCATTTTCAAAATCGGGTCGGATAACTGTCATTCTGTTTTTTATCGTCTGTAAATGAAACCACCCGCAAGCGTCAGTGGCTCACGGGTGGCGCAGTAACTGACATGGGAAACTTCTATACTTCTTCACTCTTGTCTGCTTTGCGTCGCTTGCGCACCTTCGCCACCACACCCGCTAAGCCGGTGCCGAGTAGCAGCATCGTTGTCGGTTCAGGCACGGTGGTTATCGTCCCGTTCAATGTGTTCGTACCAGAGGTAAAGCCGCCCTGTAAAAACGTTACACTCCCGGGGCCCGACAGCGTGCCCGTCGCGCCGTTGAATAAACCGGTGCCGCCCGTGATGCTGAATGTAAAGAAGTTAGTGGCGACGTCGTTCACCGGCGGAGCGGTCGTCCCGCTGATTGTGCCGAAGAAGGTGTTACCGTTAGCGAAGTCGAACGAAAAGAGCCCGTTCGAGACATCCCCAGTGGCCAAGTTAGCGCAGAAACTCTCAGTCGTTGTGAACGCCCCTAAATTGGAAGTGCCGGTGCCTGGATTGGCAATGACCAACACATTGGGCGGTGCTACCCCGCATCGTCCGACGTTCGGCATGGCGGGCGGGTTATTAAGGATTTGGCGGCTGCCGTTGAATGTTATTGTGTCGGCTTGTGTGGATGCCGCCGCGCCCAGACACAGTACAACAAAGGTTAGCGTCGTGAGTCCAATTCTACTTAGCTGAGGCATCTGATTTTATCCTTAAGAAGGCTAAGGCTGCATCCGCACAGAGCAGCACATGAAAGCGTGGGCGGGCTGGTCTGAAAGGCAGGTGCAAAGCTCTCGAAGGCCAGCCTGTGAACCGAAGCGAGGGCGCGACTCTATGCTTGCGCGCGTGCAGTGTCAACGATTTCAGTGGGGCTGATAAGCCCTATTATGTTGATTTATCCGCGCCTTCGATGATGAGCAACGGCTGAGATGACGCGGGCGGAACCGCCGCCACACAAGCTTAAATTTAACGGACAACTAACCAAACAAAGTCGCTGTTTCGCCCTCACGTCCAATGATTTGTTATGCCGTCCTTAATTGAAAGTGCAGATAGCATTTCATTCACGAACCTTATCAATTTGGGCAGATGACGTTCGCGTGTCGCGCTGTCAGAAGCCATTTGCCTTTGTGCTTCATCCAGACGTTTGTATAGCGGCGGCGCAGAGTTTGTCCTATTCCGTTAGCCGCGCCCCCCTCACAATCTTTGGGGATTGTGAGGGGCTGATACTTTCAGCATCGCCCAGTTAGCGCCGGATTCTACACAGTGGGCGGCAACCGTCAAGAGAAAAGTGGAAGGGCGCGAAAGCCGCGTACCAGAGCCGCGAAGTGTTGCGCGGCTTTCGCGGCTCTGATAGAAACTTACCTATGCACAAAAAAGAAGCTGCTGCCTATCTCGGCATTTCAACGCGGGCGCTCGAATATCACGCGAAGCAGGGACACATTGGTGTGCGTCATGAGAAGGGGGCGACTGGCGACGTTGCTATCTTTGATGAAAAAGAACTGCGTCAACTCAAGGCGCAAATAGACGAGCGCCGCGCGCCGCGTCCGTCTGTCATTCAGGATGTGGGAGAAGGCTCGGCCACGTCCGAAAGCTCCGCAATGATTCGCGCCTCTGATACGGGGCTTTCGGTGCTTGCCGCGATTATAGATGCCGCGCGATCTGCGCCGGCGCTGCCCTCGGTGAGTATCGGAGAAAAAATTATGCTGACTCTCATTGATGCGTCCGTGCTTACAAGTTTGTCAGTGGGGCATCTCCGCGATGCAATTCATAGCGGGAAGCTGAAGGGTAAAATTATCGGGCGGGGGTACAAGATCAAGCGCGGTGATTTGGATGCTTACGTTAAGAGGCTTTAGGTAAGAGTTTTTTTTCGCTGCTATAAGGTTTTTCACGGCTTTCCGTAGAGAAACGCCGCAGGCTTTTGACCGTCAAATAGTGCTTTTTCAGTTGAGATAAGGAGTGAGAAGGCGTGATGGCGAAGAAAAACCGCTGTGAATTGCAGCCTCACTTATTTGTGCGCCCTTTTGGAGAGCCTGAATTTGCTCCGGGAGAGGGGGCTATGTCGGAGGAGCGGCGGCTCGCCTGTGCTTTCGAGGTCATTGAAGTGGGATACAAATTAAGTGAGCGGAAGCGGGCGAGGCAAATGATGCGTGAGGCGGCGGAACGGCTGAGGGATGAAAGGCCGTCTGTGACTATTGGCAGTGGGCAGGCCATGTTTTCTCGCGTTGCCAGTCCAATTTTAGCTAAAGCTCCGAAACGGCGTGGGAAGCCTAACGGCAAGGGGCACGGCGCTCCGGGTGAAATTAGAGGACTCTCTAAGTTGATTCGGAAGCACGCTAGTAGTGGTCGCGTGCGTTCTTCGGTGGCTGAAGAAAAGGTCTGGGTTGAATATAACCGGACTTATAGCGGCGATCCTGATGACAAGCGGGATCGAAAGAGCATTGGTGATTCGGTGCGGCGTTACTACTGGACGAGGGGCTTGAAAAAAAAGATGTTGAATAAATAGGCGCGCGGCTCGCGCAAATTATTTTCATGCTCTGATGAGCCTTGCAGCGTGGCGAAGCGCTGCAAGGCTTTTGTTATGTCAAAATTTTAAGGAGCGTGAAGCGATGGCAAAGAAGTCGGAGGCGGCAGAGTACGAGCAGCGAATCCGTGACCTTCAGGCAGAAATAGAGGAGTTGGAGGAGGAGAACGAGGAACTGGCCGGGAATGTTGACTCGCTGAATGAACGGCTAGATGAAGTCGATAAACTCGTCTCGCCGGATTTGGATGACGATGACGAGGACGACGAAGACGACGATGAAGCGCCACCCAAAGCCAATGGACGGAGAAGGTAATCTCCGCGTGATCGTGACGTGCGGCGGCGAGCCAATGGTTTTTGATGTGCCGGCGTCGCACGGCTGCACAGTGGAAGATGTGCGGCGCGCGATGTTCGCTTTTGCTGTTTCCCTGAGACTACGAGGGCGCGGACGCTTGCGCGGACTCTTCGAGAGAGTGAAAAAGGCAGCCTCCCCCGTAAAAGAGGCGCACGGGTAAGGGAGCGAGTGGCCGTGCAACGACGGCGCGGAGGAGGAAGGTCTGCTAGTTTCGCGCGGGGTTTGCCCTTAGATGTTGTGCGCTGAAAGAGAGAGCGTTACAATCCATTGCGGTTTGCAGCAAATGGAAAGGCCGCGCATCGCTGACGATCTTGGCCGATTAAAGCGATGCGCGGCACGTCCTAAACACTCGTTGAGGTTAGCAACGGTGTAATTTAACACTCGCTGATTAGAGCAGCGTGTGTGAGCATTATCTTACAGCTTACACCCTACCTTTTCAATGTCAGCGAGTCCAAAAAAAAAGGAAATCGCTGTCATGTCACTTTCCAAGAACCTACTCGAATCGCTTAGCAACCGACCGGGCGAGATAAGCCAGTGGTTTGCTAACGAACGCCGTAAGGCAGCAGCGCGCGAGTTGCGATTAGTTGACGGAGTGGACAATGTAGATACTCATGCCGTTGCTCTGCTAGACGACTTCGGCCACGCCACAGACGCCACAAGCCTCTTGCTCGCACACCAATCATGCCCGCCAGAGTTTCGCGCCTTCATTGATGCCGTGATCGGCGCTGTAAGGATCAGCAGCAAAAAAGCTGACTCTGCCGGTTATGTTGAAGTTGATGATAAGACTTTAGCGAAGCGCGCCGGGCGCTCAACAAAGTGGGTTCAACAGCATCGCAACGACTTGCGCGCATGGCAGCACAAACATGATGTGGCGCTGATCGACATCCGCGATCATTACCGCGAGCCGGACGGCACGCCGCACCCTCACGCATACAAAATTCACATAGACCGCCTCGCTGTGGACACCGTGATCGAGGCGCGGCGCACTCCGGGTTGGAACAGCGATCCAAACGCCGCGATGGAAGCGACGGCGCGGCGCATCAGCGACAGCGCACCAACCTTCCATCCGCGCAAGCAGAAGAAACGACGCAAACGGAGCGATGCCGAGATAATGGAGAGCAAATATAAACAAGCCGCGAAGCTATTGGGCGAAATAGCTACACTGGGGGAACACAACGAGGCAAGGCCGGGCGAAGCGACGATCCACAGTTTACTTGAAAACATGGACAAAGTGTGGGTGGCTTTGACCGGCAATCCAGTCGAGCAAGTTTCCAGTCAATACAGTAGTAATAGGGTGGAAAACGGGGGGGTAGTGGAAAAAAGTTCCCCTAGGATCGATCCAACAGAATCAACAACTTACGAAAACAGGGAGACACAGCCGGGGGGCGTCTCTGTGGAGATGGCCGTTGAAGCTGCGCGGGCGTTTGACGTGGCAGAGTTTCAAGTAACCATGCTAGACGATGAACAGCCGAAAGGGGGAAAGCCTGAATCATTCGAGCAGTTGTCTAAGGATGATTTTGAAAAATGGCTGCCTTCCCTCCTACGTCGTAACGCCGAGAAAAGTGAGTCTTTGATCGTCCGCCCGGTCGCCTCTAACCTGATACAGATTGATGATTGTGATAGCGTCATGTTGGAGCGATTGCAGCCCTTTTCGCTTCTTTCGTTCGAGACATCCGCCGACAATTATCAAGCGATCCTTGCGCTGCTGAGGGACACGGAAAAGCCTGAGCGGGATGCAGTGCGGCGGCGGCTTCTGGCACAGTTTCAGAAAGCAGATCGAAGCGCATCCGGCGCGATGCGCTGGCCGGGTTCGCTCAATCACAAGCAAGGGCGAAATAAATTTGTGGTGCGCCTGTGTGCTGCTCATCCCGGTCGCTGTGCGACGGTCGCAGAGTTGGAAGCGGCCAACATGCTCGCGCCTGTGCCTCCCCCTTCTCAACCGGCACGACCTGAACGCCAAAGAGCCGCACGCGCGCCGCTATCGTGGCCGGACTATGAAAGGTGCGTGCGGGGAGCGCCTAAGAAGAAAAGCGGCGAACCTGATCTAAGCATTGCCGATAAGGATTGGAGCATCTTGGCGCTGGATCGTGGTTGGCCGGATGCTGAGGTCGAGGCGATGTTGTGCGAGCTGCGGGACAAAGCGAAGCGCAGGCCGGAGTACGCGCGTAAGACGGTTGCCTATGCTGCGTCAGTGGTCAATTCTCGCGTTTAGAGATCGCAATATCTTGTACTTCATGCTTTCGTGAAAAACGCCTGTCAAATGTCACGACGTGGCTTTGAGCGCGCGAGCGCCGATTACAACATCTTGTACTTTGATGCTTGAAAATGAGCGCCGCGACGAACGCCGACACAGGGGCACAACAAAGCGAGTCCGATAATTCTATGTTATGTATTTTATCGTCTGTAAAATGAAACCACCCGCAAGCATCAGTGGCTCACGGGTGGCGCATTAACGAGCATGGGAACTTCTATACTTCTTCACTCTTGTTTGCTTTGCGCTTCTTGCGCACCTTCGCCACCACACCCGCTAAGCCGGTGCCGAGTAGCAGCATCGTTGTCGGTTCAGGCACGGTGGTTATCGTCCCGTTCAATGTGTTCGTACCAGAGGTAAAGCCGCCCGGTAAAAACGTTACACTCCCGGGGCCCGACAGCGTGCCCGTCGCGCCGTTGAATAAACCGGTGCCGCCCGTGATGCTGAATGTAAAGAAGTTAGTGGCGACGTCGTTCACCGGCGGAGCGGTCGTCCCGCTGATTGTGCCGAAGAAGGTGTTACCGTTAGCGAAGTCGAACGAAAAGAGCCCGTTCGAGACATCCCCAGTGGCCAAGTTAGCGCAGAAACTCTCAGTCGTTGTGAACGCCCCTAAATTGGAAGTGCCGGTGCCTGGATTGGCAATGACCAACACATTGGGCGGTGCTACCCCGCATCGTCCGACGTTCGGCATGGCGGGCGGGTTATTAAGGATTTGGCGGCTGCCGTTGAATGTTATTGTGTCGGCTTGTGTGGATGCCGCCGCGCCCAGACACAGTACAACAAAGGTTAGCGTCGTGAGTCCAATTCTACTTAGCTGAGGCATCTGATTTTATCCTTAAGAAGGCTAAGGCTGCATCCGCACAGAGCAGCACATGAAAGCGTGGGCGGGCTGGTCTGAAAGGCAGGTGCAAAGCTCTCGAAGGCCAGCCTGTGAACCGAAGCGAGGGCGCGACTCTATGCTTGCGCGCGTGCAGTGTCAATGGTTATTCAGCGCGGCTGATAACTGTCAATATGTAATTATGCGCCGGAGATAGGCAGAAGCTAACAGATGCAAGAATCCAGAGGACACGGCGACAAGTTAAGTCGCACGCAAGAGAAGGCGATAGCGTCGCTACTTTCCACTCGCACGATTGGCGAGGCGGCGAAAGTGTGCGGCGTCAACGACGCGACGATGTGGCGGTGGCTGCAACTCCCGGACTTCCAAGCGGCGTACCGCGCCGCGCGTCGCCAAGTGGTCGAGCGCGCCATAACCGAACTGCAGGCGGCGACGGGTGAGGCGGTCGAGACGCTAAAGCGCAACCTTCATTGTGAGAACCCGGCGGTCGAGATACGCGCCGCGCAGATCATCATTGAACAGGCAATCAAAGGCGTCGAGTTGATCGAACTGCAAGAGCGCGTCGAGCGGCTGGAGTCACTCTTAGAAGCGCAAGAGAAGGGCAAAAAGAAATGGGCTTAAAAGAAACGGTGAAGCGGTTGGAAGCAGCGGCGGAAGCGTGCAAGCCGTCACTCTCTGAGTTGTTAGACTTGGAGGCTTTGACGGATGACGAACTGTTAGCCTTGAGCGCCTGCTACACGGACGAAGGGCGTCCGATCCCGGAGCGCTTCACGCCGGAGTTGGCGGCCGTATTGAATAGGGTGAAGCGATGAGTCTACAGAACAGGCTCGACAAGCTGGAGCGGCAAACCGGGTACGACGGCGAGTGCGAGTGCGAGTGCGCCAAGTTTGAGAACGTGCGCGTCATCCTACCCGACAACGGCAGGGGCGACGCGGGCGACACCGAAGAGGACGCGCGGTGCGGAGTGTGCGGCAGAGAGCGCCTGACGATCAGAGTCGTCTATGCGGATCAGGTTCCACAAGAAAAACACAAGAACTTTCGACGCGCGAATAAAGTAGGTTTTGCTGCCTGTTCAGCACAAAAAGAGGGCCGGGGTTGTTTCCGCACGGAAGCCTCAGCCCTCTGACAAAGAGTAAATCAATGAAGGTGGAAGATACTCACTTTGCCTGTCTTACGTCTACAGAAAAGTGATCAGGTCATAACAGGAAAAGGGCGGCCGATTAATCGGCCGCCCTTTAGTCATCAGTCGTCGGGAAGAGAGAGTGACGGTTACTGTTTACGGCGTCTGCGAACCTTCGCCACAACTCCGGCTAAGCCGGTGCCTAAGAGGATCATCGTCGCCGGTTCCGGCACTGCCGTCGGAGCGCCGCCGGGCTTTGCACAAACGTAACACCGCGCACAAGAATTAAGGGTGCTGCACAAAAATAGCAGAGCCACTTGCCGTGACTCTGCCCCCGCTTGTTCCCGCCTTGAACCCTATATATACGGGTA
>MWWK01000261.1_pt1 | contig 10266 bp, 14 predicted proteins | sample 1047241 | NCBI WGS metagenome assembly MWWK01 (sample SAMN06349964, study PRJNA376086) | soil metagenome | isolation source: BG12-3 sample Antarctic (ecotone) soil | place: Antarctica | reverse complement strand
AAAACCGTCTATTTTATTAACGCGGAGGTGAAATGAGAGATTATTACACGGATTTTTTACACAATATAAATTCTGTAAATACCCTAGACAACGAAGTATCAAAAGTATCTAAAGGTCAAAGTCTAGACAAAAAACAAGGCAAAAAACAACCTTTTGATACTTTTGATACTGCCTTGCCTAGCGTATATCAGAAAAATAATTATCCAAAAAATAATGATGAACTGGCAGAATTCAAAGCCGATTACTTCCACACCGAGTTGAACCGCTTCATAGAAAACGGAGTTGCGTTTGACGTATCCGCCGATGGTTTTAATTTTATCGACGCGGCTCAAACTTTGAAGTTGTCAGATATGGAGTTTCTCAAAACCAATCATTCAAATTTCCTTTGCCATCTTCAACAATCCTTACTGATGAAACATTTGTTTTCACACTCGCCGGAACAACTCGAAGATTTTGCATTTGAGATTATGGAGCGCGAATCGTTACTGGCAATCAATATTAAAACTCCGCTTGAGATTCATCTTGATGCCGTCAAAGACACAACGCGCAAGTGGTTTGCGGATTTACTGGGGAAAAAGGCATAGCAGAGCAAGGCTTCATCAATAAAAACGCCTCTACGGGGGTAGGGAAACAACAATGAACTTGGAAATGAAAGATTTTTTAATAGGCAGGGACACACTTATGATTGAAAATTTAACAAACGGCGAACAAACGGTAAACGGTAAATCACCGCTTCGCCCATTGAAAATTGTCAGAATGTCTGACGTTGTAGCTACGGCATTTCCGCCGCCGAACACGGACAAGCTAGCCGCCGACGAATGGCGAGCCATTGTAACTCTCGGTGGCTCCACTCGTTTCACAAAAGACTACGTTGCGATAGCATTCGCGCCCGACGTTCTTGGATATGCGCGGCGAGGCAAAAATCAAACCGACTATATCCAAATTGTCTGCCCAACAACAGACGGTGACGTCGGTAGCTGGTATATACACGAAAAACAAGCGGCAAGCCTCATCCACGTCCAAGACCGCGATGCGCCTGACTATTTCGCCGCGGAGCGAATACAGCATGCGTGGCTGGCTGGGTGGATGGATGCAGACCTCTTAGAACAAGAGTTAGCAGAGCAAGCCTCGCAAAAATAAAAAATAAAAATTTCTGTAAACACGTTACCGAGGGCAGTATCAAAAGTATCAAAAGGTCAGAAAACAAAAACGCCTCTGAGAGGCAAGGAAAAAATAAAAATATGACTAAATTTGAAACAGACAACGAAATGGAGTTTTTGCTAAAAGCGAAAAAAAACCTTCCGCACATATACGAACAGATTCCGGCAGCAAGAAAAATCGCGGTCGGGATTTATGAAGCTATGAAAACCACAGCAACCAATGGATTGACGGCAGATGAAAAGCTGCGACTAGCCGGACTAAAAAAAAGCATTACGACGGACAATTTACCCCCGAGCGAAAGGATAACCAAATCGCTCGAAATCCAAAACTTTGAAAAAAAATTAGCAGGAGATAAATAAATAAAATGGCAAGAATACTTGAATCACTAGCACGAACAGTAAACGGCAATAGCGGCAACGTGCAGGCATACGGCGGCGAACTAATTCGCGGTCAACTAAATGTAACCGCCGCATCAGGCACGACACCAACGCTAAATGTCCTGGTCGAGGACACGCTTGACGGCGGCGCCACTTACAACACGATCGGAACTTTCGCGCAAAAAACGGCAGCCGGGCGCGAAGTAATAAACATCACAGTTCCCTTTAGCGAAACATTAAGAGTTTCCTGGACAATCGCAGGAACCAATCCGAGCTTCACATTCAGCGTCGACTGGCACGTTTCAACACGGAGGACAAACTAATGACACAGACAACCGAAACAACTCAAACAACTACCGCCGTCGCATCGGCACAGGCAAAAATTCAAAATATCCAAACATCAATTGTTAACGGCGACAAAACATTAACGGCGAGAGACTTGGCAACCGCCCGCGCTGAATTAGAATTTGTACAATTGCAGTCAGAGGCGCGCGAGATAATCAAACAATCAAACGCCGAAGCCGAACGCAAAACAACTTTGCTCAATTTGCAAAAGAGACTTTCAACCGTTAGCGACTCGCGCAAGGTAGTAAATTCAAAATTCACAGAGTTCGAGAAATCGCTGGCGAATTATCTGACAGCCGCATCGACTTATCAAAACAACTTGAACGATGTCCGCTCCGAGTTGCGAGAGGTGGGGATGTATCCGGGCGAACAAGTTGCAATCATCGGCGGGGTCGCGCCGGGTCAAAGTTACTTCGGCATTCAGATAACTGATATGAGGCGAAAACTTGAAATCGGCGAAGTTTCAGCTGAAAACGTGTTGCCGGAGCAGCAAATTAAGCCGCTTATCGAAGCATCGCTAGGTGAATATAGCCGGAACTTCTAAAGGTGAGTAAATATGTCAAATTAACATTTTACTGCGAACTACTGCGAAAAAATATGGCAAATCTAAAAACTCTCAAACCATTTAAGAAAGGAGTGGACGAACGGCGAAATACTGCCGGGCGTCCACGCCTTACACAACTAACGGATTCATTAAGGCAGCAGATTTCCGAAACGAATCCTGATGCTGATGAACAAACGATTGCCGAAACGATTGCTAAGACCTTAATCACGATGGCACTCTCAGGCGATGTACAGGCGATCAAAGAAGTTTTTGACAGGTGCGAAGGCAAACCGAAGCAATCGCTTGATCTAGATATTCAAGCCACCAGTTGGCAGGAAGAGGCGCGAAGACATGGAATACCAGAAATCGACATTATCGCAGAGGCAAAATTACTCATCGCAGAATCCGATATTGATTCAAGCGGCGAAGCGACTAGTTGAACGGCGCGAAGCTAACCAAGATTTTCGTTCATTCATCGCACGGGTTAAACGGGACTTTATATTTTATGAGCACTGCAATCTGTTGGCGGATACGTTAGAGCGCGTCGCAAGCGGCGAGATAAAGCGTCTGCTCGTTCAATTGCCGCCGCGCCATTCAAAGTCTGAAATGGTAAGCCGTCTTTTCTCATCCTACTATCTAAAAAAGAATCCTTCTCACTTCGTCGGCATCTGTTCGTATTCGTCAGAACTCAGTTACACGCTTTCACGGGCGGCAAGAGAGAACTTTCTCGAAGCGGGCGGAGTGATTAAAGATGACGTGTTTGCCGTCAAGCATTTCGAGACGCCGGAAGGCGGCGGAGTATGGTCTGCCGGTGTTGGCTCATCTATAACCGGCAAAGGTTTTCATCTTGGAATTATTGACGACCCGGTAAAAAATGCAGAAGAGGCGGCATCTGATTTAATCCGTGAAAAGCAACGAGAATGGTATTCATCAACCTTCTATACACGCGCCGAACCAAACGCGGCGATTATCTTAATATCCACACGATGGCATGAAGACGATCTGACAGGCTGGCTTCTATCTGAAGAAACGGGAGAAACGCCTGAAGGCTGGCATATTCTTTGTTTGCCCGCACTATCTGACGAGTTACCGCCCTTCCCCAGTTCATGCGAGGTTGTCGAAGACTTTCGAGAAACTCATGGCTTAGCGTTATGCCCGCAGCGTTATGACGAAACGAAACTCAATCAAATCAAATCACGCATCGGGGCATATCATTTCGAATCGCTTTACCAACAACAACCAACCTCTCGGAAAGGACTGTTCTTTGACACATCCAAACTTGAGATTGTTGACGCCGCGCCTGTACTCGCGTCACGTTGGCGTGGCTGGGATAAAGCCGGAACCGAAGGCGGCGGAGATTTTACGGCTGGTGTTCGCCTCGCGAAAACGCCGGACGGTATTATTTACATTGAGGACGTTGTACGGGGGCAGTTCGGTACTTCAAAACGAGACGCAACGATTCGCTACACGGCACTTCAAGACGGACTCAGGGTGAAAGTTGTCGGCGAGCAGGAGCCGGGCAGCGGCGGTAAGGAATCGGCAGAAAACTTTATCAGGTTATTAAGTGGCTTTTCAGTACGTACGGAACGAGCAACCGGCAGCAAGGAACTTCGTGCCGATCCGTTTTCAAGCCAGCTTAATGCCGGGAACGTCAAACTTGTGAGAGGCGATTGGAACAAAGCATTTATTGATGAACTGCGAACGTTTCCAAGAGGCAAACATGACGACATGGTTGATGCCGTATCGTTAGCTTTTAACGCAGCGAATCAACCGAGCAAGAACTGGGAATTTGTGCCATTTCGCCTGACTTAATATCCACTACCTGCACGCGCTGCGCGCTGTGCGGTTGCGGGCGGGGGGGATCAGCGCCACACCCTCCGTCCTACACCATTTTATCCTGCCGACTGAACAAATGTTCACCCCTTAATCTCACAGTTAGCCGCCGGTATTCCCGCCAAATAAGAAAGCCGTGAGCGTTAAACTTGCGGCTTCTACTTTTTTATTGGAGCGCCTCAAAAAGTATACTTTCCAAAACCGCCGACTACCATATTTTGTGTTTATTTTCTTATTGAAAAACTGAGCGGATTGGACGGATTAAGATTTTGTCGTTTTGTCGTTTTCTGCCGGAAAGGATAACTACTCACAGTCTGGAGGCACAAGATATAGAGAAACCAGCCAAAAACAATGATCTGATTTCAATAAGGATTCCATAATGACAGTTATCAGACTTAAGACATAAACTCCACCCGCGCATAGACACGACTCTAAATTAAAACTATCAACAGAGGATTACGGCATTAAAACCACCCGCGCATAGACACGACTTTACCCTGAGACAATTTTGTCTCAGGGTTGTCATTAAAACCACCCGCGCATAGACACGACCCCTGGGCAGTTTTTTGCCCAGGGTCGTCTTCAATTAAAACCACCCGCGCATAGACACGACCTGGTGAGGTCGGGGGAATTAATTCCCCCGACCATTAACTCCACCCGCGCATAGACACAACACTTGGTAAATACTCGCTTTGAGTACGAATTTAGCCGCTTATGTCTGATTTACGAGCGCACAGAAGCGTTTTTATTGATGAACCCTTGTGCTGGTATGCCCCGAAACGTAAAAGAAGCCGCAAGTTTTGACGCTCACGGCTTACCTTTTTTGTTGTTGGAGTGTCAACACTGTCCGAGCTATTCACTCGCGTTCAAATGTTTGGCGATTGCCCCAAAATCTAACTCGTTTAATTTATTTAGCGGGATTGCTAAGATATCGAAAAGATTGTCTTGATTGGCGATTGAATTGTGCGGGCGTTTTTTTTTCCGACCAGCCTGAATTATCGTGAAATCCAACCCCTGCGACTATCTCAATCTCGTCCGTATCAAGCCATCGAACCATTAGTGGTAATTGCTTTTTCGATTCTACTAACTCCCGGACATCGTTTTTCGTTATTAAGTTTTTCATCTTTTTTGCCTCCATATATATTAATTTGAAGCCGAAAGTTTTGACGCTCACGGCTTTGTTTTGCCAATTGCTGCTTTTCTCGTCAACAAATAATCGGACGGTACGTAACCAAACCTGAATCGTCTTTCATATTGCCAATATTGTGCAAAACTCTATCTCTTACTAAGTTGCTTGTGTTATCAACAGCTGCACTGTCCCCTGTTATAAATTTCTTTTGTAGCTCAGGGTAACCTGCGAGTGCATTAACAAGTTCTGGGGCATCAAGAATCGCATCTACAATTTCTTTGAAAGGTTTAACTTCGCCTACGACACATATTTTAGGAATTAAAGAAGCTACAGTGTCGTCAATTGTTTCGAGTAAGTCTCGACGTACAAAAAGTTCGTTGTCATGGTTGTTAATTTTCATATTTTTATTTCTCCAGATTTTTTAATTAGAAGCCTCAAGTTTTTACGCCCACAGCTTCTAAAGTCTAAGGTGTGATTAGGTTAGTAATTTCGATAAAAGACGCAGCCGGTTGCATCGTGAAAATACACATCAGTGATAAATAAATCACGGGCATATTTTTTATAGTCAAAGTAATACCTAAGATTTTCAGGCATTTCGGAAAGCATGCCCGTTTCTTCAACAAGTCTTTCGGCATAATCAAGTTCAGATTCGAAGCGCCCGCAAAAGGCATCTTGGAAGCTTTCAAAGCTCGTACAATCCATTGTTTGCGCAAAGACGTTGAAGCTTTCGATCGTTTCTCCGTCCTCTTTTGCAATCTCAAAAACAACGTCATCAATAGACGATTCAGAAATCAAAACTTGCGCGATGCCTTCATAGTCCTGAAACATAAGTTCGGGGTCGGCTTCGTCTTTGTGCAGCTGCGCGGCGGCGGCGAGAAAGTCTTCTTTTGTGTCAAAGTCGCTAATGTTAAGCCATTCTCCGGCGAGATTGCGATCGTTATATTTTCGATAGGTTCCTACATATACTTTCATTTTTTGTTCTCTCCTTCAATCATTTTTATTGCCACGCCTGTACCGATGTTACAGCTTCGACGGCGCGGGCATTTGTCACAGGCGATTGTAGTAGCGCCAACTGCTTTTTTCCATTCGTTGATTTTAGACGCTTTTACACACGGCGCGGTAATTCCGAAAAACGCTCTCACTAATTTCGGTGAACCGCTCGCACCGCAAAGATATTCGCCATTCTTATTCACCAGTATTTTACCTGAGCCGCGACATCTGGTGCATTGTACTTTTGCCGGGACTGTTTCATTTACTTTTTCTGAATGTGTTGTCATTTCTCTTTTCTCCTCCCGGTTAGTTGGCGATTGTCCCGACCAATGCCAGAGCTTCACGCATCGCGAGGTAATAGCCTAAGCAGAACGCGAGCATTAGAGCTGTAAGCAGTGATAGTACGATAAAAACTATGTCCTCTGCCTTCTCCTGCCGTTCCTTCGCGGATTGTGTTATATTATTTTCGTTCATATTTTTACTCCTTTTTGTAAATTGTGAATGAATAGAAGGGCTTAGATAGTTTTCGGCTACCTAAGCCTTTCGCTTTAGAAGCAATCGCCGCAGAACTCCGCGCCGCCGCCAAATGTCCAGCCTTTTCGCCGTAACTCCGCATCGCTGCCGGAATCTTGATTTCCGCAGACATCGCAGAAAACTTCCCGCTTTTGCTCGAAAGTGGTGACAGTGAAATTTTCCCCGGTAGTGTCCATCGTTTCTGTTGTGATTGTTAAAGTTTGTGTTTGCATTTTGTTTTCCTCCCTTTTGTTGTTTTGATTGACTTAATCAATCTATAAAAATAATACACCAACGTATTATAGAACGCAAGTCAGGAATACTACATTTGCGTATTATTTTTAAGTGTGGTAAAAATAAGGTATGGAAAATAAGAAATTATTGACTACACAGGAAACAGCGCAACTTTTAGGACTTAGCGACGGCAGAGTACGGCGTATGATTTTGGACGGTATTCTTAAAGCGGAAAAGTTCGGTAGTTCCAATATGATCAAAAGATCAGATGCGGAAAAAGTAAAGATTCACGGCAAGCCCGGCAGACCGAAGAAAGTAGTTACAGGGAAAGAATGAGTGATTACTCCACCACCAAACCGAAACGGCTTTGAAGTGGTCTTGGGCTAATAAATGAATAAAAAAGAAGCTGCCGAATATTTAGGAGTGTCAACGCGCCTTGTTGAAAAGTATGCGTCCGAAGGGCGGATTGGAGCGGTTACATACGTTCGCGGGCGTACCGGCAAGCAAGCGGAATATGACCGCCAAGCCGTCGAAAAACTCAGGGGCGCCCTTGATACTCCCGACACGGCAATAGCCGCGCGAACGCCCGATGCGCGTCTGTTCGCGGCTCACCTTGTCGAGATTCTCGAAAGGCGCGAACAGGCTAACATGGAAGCTCTTCGCGGGCTTCTAAAGGGCGGTAGCGACAAGCCCCGCAGCGCGTCTATTCGGCTCTCTGAAAAAATCCTGCTAACGATCAACGATTGCAGGTTGCTAACGGGATTATCAAGACAGCTTTTGAGACAGGCTATCGAAGACGGTAAGTTGAAAGGTAGGATTATTGGACGAGGCTTTCGAGTCAAGCGTGATGACTTGGATGCGTTCATTAAAAAACTTTAGAAACTTTTTTTTCACAGGAATTTGTGCCAAATCAAAAAGCAATTAGTCACACGTATGTTTTTTGATTTTTTGATTTGCCTTTGTCCATGCTATCTTATTAAAAGAAAAGACGAGCCCCTCTGGAAAAGTAAGCTCGCCTCATTCGTTATTTGATTATTTTTATCAAATTGCAGTCAGTTAATCGCCAAACTGCTTTTTGAATTATAAACATCTTAACTTCCGTTTGGCAAGAACAGAATTGCTTCAGGAACTTAAAATGGTTTATATAAAGTTTTTAGTTCCCGATAATCTTTATCGGAAACCGTGAGGGCATTTACTGAGGCGATGAGGTAAATGCCCTTTCAATTTTGCCAATGAACATCGCCCAGCAAACAAATAAAACCGCGAATTTCGAAGGATAATTTTCTTTGGCTTTTTGCGGGTTTTTTTTGTCTTAGAAGACGTGAAATTATGAAAGAAATACAGCAAACGGAGGAAAAATGACAAACAAAAAAAGAGGACATCTTCCCCAAGATGCCCTACCTACGCAAAAGAAAAACCGAATTACTACTGAAAATCAACCCAAAGGAAAATCAGCCCTTTGAGAGGTCAACCTACTATGAAAAATAATAATACAATTCGCGAAAAAACGCAACCGCAAGCCGACTTACAAACAGCCGCCCTTGATTACAGCACCGCTGGATTCGCCACGCTTCCAGTAAAGACCAATAAAAGACCCAACCTTAAAGAATGGGCTTGCTACCAAAAAACAAAACCGAACGAATCCGTAATTCGCGGATGGTTTAACGGCTCTAAACTCGAAACGACCGGGCTTGCCATAATTTCTGGAAAAGTTTCGGGCAATGTCGAGGTTTTAGATATTGACTGCAAATATGATCTGAGCGGCTCACTAATGGAAGATTTCTGCGCGCTTGTAAAAGAACATTTGCCGGAACTGTTCCCGAAAATGGTAATTGCAAAAACAGTCAACAATGGGTTTCACGTGCTTTTTCGCGTCCCCATTGGATCCATTCAGGGAAATAAAAAACTAGCGTCGCGCCCAGCAAGCGGCGACGAAGCAAGCGGCGGCGATAAGGAAAAAGTTTTAATTGAGACCAGAGGCGAAGGCGGTTATATTGTCGCAGCTCCGACAGTCGGCTATGAGTGGACGCAAGGTAATTTCAAAGACGTCCCGCTCGTTACCGCAGAAGAGCGCGAAACGCTTCTCACGATTGCCCGCTCGTTTGACCAGATGCCCGTTAAAGCCGCACCGGAAGAGAAGGCAAGCAATCGAACCACTACCAATGAACTCTCGCCATTTGACGATTACAACGCCCGTGCGGACGTTCCGGCACTACTTGAAAAGCACGGCTGGAGATTCGTTTATCAACGCGGCGAAAATCGTCATTACAAGCGACCCGGCACAACCGAAAGCATCACGTCTGCGAGTTTCCATGCCGGGCTGAAGATTTTTTATGTTTTCAGCACTTCGACCGAGTTTGAAGCCGGGCGCGGTTTTAATCCTGTGCAAGTTTATACGCAACTTGAACACGGCGGCATTTATTCAGCCGCGAGCAAGGCACTTTTTGCGGCTGGCTATGGCTCACGGCGCAAAGCAGAAACCGCCGCGCCCCCCGAATTTACCGGCGAACCGATACCGCTTCCCGAAGATGTTTTACCCGCCCCCGAACTTGACGAAAAACTCATTCCAAACGAATGGCGCGAATGGTTGACCGACATTGCCGAGCGGATGCAATGCCCGCGTGATTATCCGACCGTTGCGGCGATTGTTTCAGCGGCGGCGCTAATCGGAAATAAAATTCGTATCAAACCAAAACAGCGCGATATTTGGCAGGTCACGGCAAACCTTTGGGGGGCGGTTGTCGGACTGCCGAGCCTGTTAAAATCGCCGGCGGTTAATGAAGGCATGTTCTTCTTTCGGGAAATTGAAAAAAAGGAACGCGCTATTTACGAAGCACAACTAAAAGAAGCCGATTTTGATAAAGAGTTTGCCGAAGCGAAACAATCCGAAATCAAAAAACTAATGCGCAGCGACAAAGCTGACAAAGCTGATCTACGCACTAAATACCAGAATCTTATGGTTGACGAACCGAAAGAGAAAAGACTTTCGACGGCGGATGCGACGGTTGAAAAACTTGGCGAACTGCTCAACGAAAACGAAAACGGTATTTTGCAAATCCGCGACGAATTGACGGGATGGTTCCGCAGTCTCGACCGACCGGGACGCGAATCCGACCGAGCATTCTATCTTGAGTGCTGGG
>MWWK01000260.1_pt1 | contig 10272 bp, 11 predicted proteins | sample 1047241 | NCBI WGS metagenome assembly MWWK01 (sample SAMN06349964, study PRJNA376086) | soil metagenome | isolation source: BG12-3 sample Antarctic (ecotone) soil | place: Antarctica | reverse complement strand
TTGGTTACATTCCAAACAAACAAATTCCTTTTGCCGAGCGCAGATTTTACACGCGCGCTTCGCTTTCTTCCGCTCGCGGCGTTCTCGCGTTGAGTCATTGCCCAACGGCATCGCGTCGAAAACTCTGCCGCCCGCGTCGAGCCACAAAACGACGTTCATTCCGTCTACGGTTTTACCGATGTATTCACTCTGCGAAACTTCCCGGACGACTTTATTTTGATACGCCTCGAAAATCGCGCCGGTTACTTCGCGTTTCGTCCAGCCGCGCGGAAATAAACTTGAATTTCTGTTTTTCGCGCGCCGTCTCGCGCCGTCAAGATAAATCGTCGCTTTGTAAATGCCGCGCTCGTCTTCCGGCTGGCGAACTGCAACCCGAACATTTTCGGCTTCGACCGCTTCCAGACGGTAGCCGATGACTCTGTAAATTTGAATTTGTTCCGGCTGCGCTTTGAACGCGGGAACTAAAGCCCCGTTGAATATATTTGATAAAGCATTTTCGGCGAAAATCTCATTTTTATTTTGCATTGCTTGTTAATCTCCAAGCGTCGAGCAAAACGAAGAATGATAGAATTTCGCCAGCTTGACGCGGTTTAGGTTAAACGCTACGGCGTCGGGTCAGGACACAGGGAAAAGGTTAGAGCTTTCCTTGTGTCCGCTTAAACATCTCCACTTTGGAGAATCAAATAAAAAGTTTCAATTGCTACTTAACTGCAAAAACTAAACGTCATTCAAATACTTTTCAAGATTCGCTTTTGTAATCATCAGCTTTTGATTTTTGCCTCTGAACGACTTTGCAGACTTTTTCAAATCAGTTATGGACAACCCGAATTTGTCAGCAGCTTCATCGAGCGGGAAAGTTAAGTTTCCTTCAAAGTATGCTTTTTCTGCTTCCGATTCAGCCTTTTCGACGGTCGCTAAAACAAACCGCTTTTTTAATTCTTCATCGTCAGACGCAAAAATATACGATTCGAGAAGTTCATTCCCTGCCAGTATGACACTCTTAGCCAAATCAGTTTTAGGCTTTGGCAATAGTGATGCCGCCGGTTTTTCCTCTTTGTATTCGAGAGACTTTTTAAAAGTCTGAACATCATCGTCGGAAAAAATAACTTCCTGCTTTCCGTTAGCCTTTGAACGCTGGTAAGTATATGAAATTTTTTCATCTTTCATCATCCTTTGAAGCGTCCTGACACTAACGCCAATTTCCTTTGCGGCTTCATCTTTATTCATAATTTTTAGAATGACACATAACGACATTTCTTTAGTCCAGTAGTGTCTAGGCAAAAATCTACCACAATTGACACAACAAGCCAAACGCTTCGCGCCATTGTTGGCGCGATATGACAGAGATTGACATAACCAAACTGATTGAATCGCCGGCAGTCATCGGCAGCTTTGACGATGCTTCAGATGCGAAGTGTGAAAGCTCGATAAAAAAAGGCGGTCGCCGAATCACGGTCAATCGTGATGCGCCTGGAAAGAAGTTTGCCCGGACAATCACAGAAAACTCCGTCATCTGCGAGGTATCATAAAACTCCGTTTATCGGATACTCATTGCTGGAAAACCGTGTATTTACGGGCTGTTATAAAGATTCTGTTTATCGGACGCTCACCGCAAAAACTCCCCGTCTACGAAGTATCATAAAAGTCCGTTTATCAGATACCCAATACTTTTACGGTCAAAGCAACAATTGAAAGCCGGACAATCACAGAAAACGATTTAGTCGTAAATTAAGAATTTCAAAGCTGACCGTTTCCCCGCGCGCATCGAAATTAAAAACGATGTCTTTCTCTAAATCGTGCTTGCTCGTCTCAATCGGTTCGCGCGAAAGCTGGACGAAAAGAGATTCGACATCGCGTGAATAATGCAATTTGACCCACTTTTCCGGGAACGTCGGCAGTCGTCTTCTCGCCGCTCGAATCCATTTCTGTTGTGCCTTTCTGAGACTTTGCAGCAATTTCTTTTCCAACTTCAAAATAAACTTACCGTTAAAAAAAGGCTCGCCGCAATCCTGACAGACCCAAGCTGTTACGTTTTTAAGCAGAACCTTTTTTCCGGCAAGCGGAATTTCCCGCGTGATTTTTTCGCGCTTCGTGTTTTTGCAATAGCAGTCTTCATATTTCAATGAATTTACCGCGACTGTCTCATCACCGACTACTGCAAAACTTTGCCCGGCATATCTGCCGCAAACGCCTTTACTAAAGTCCACTTCCTTCTTCATATTATTTTCTTTCTTTTTTTGCCGAAAAAGATTTCAAGCCGCTTTTCAGAATCCCGAATTTGAATGTCTCCGAATGCTACACTCGCCGCATCCGATAATGATTAAACTTAGCGTTATTTTTCGTTATCGGACGAAAAGATTTTTAATTGAGTAACTTCACCGAATATAAAAAAACTTCAAATTCGGTCAAAATATCGTGCAGGGTTACAAAATGGATTCGTTTGTGTAACCCCAAATACCAATACAAATAACGCCTAAATGCACGTAACAAACAAATTAAGCCAACATCGCCATAGATTCATCCGAAAAACCTTCGATGAAATCAATATCAGGCTCATACCAAGAGTAGCCATTCAAATCTGTGAAGGTCGCAAGCGGGTATTTTTCTGCCAAATGTTCCTTTCTTATCCTCTGGGCAGCTTCAATTTGTCTTTCCAAGATTACCAAATACGCATCAACTCCCAAATTTTTTACCCTTTCGCGCCAATCCTCTTTTTTGACAACTGATTCAACTTCAAACTCTGAACTTTTAGGAAGATTTTCGGCGGCAGTTATGCACTTTGTATCAAGATAGTTTTGGTTGATTAGAATTGAGTAACGACGTTCAGGAAAGCGTTTGTTAAGAGAACGGACAAGAGACTTTAATTCAAACGGATTTTTAACATCGTGTAAGCCGATTGTTTGTCTTTCAATACCTTTACAAACAATTCGATATGTAACTTCACTAGATTCAGCAAGTCGAGCTTGTTTAATTGCCTCTTTTTTTGCTCTTATCAATTGTGCTGCTTTCTTGAAACATCCTGACAATTCAAACATTCGCCGCCATCGCTTTATGTTGGCAATTTCCAACAAATGCGACGATGGTATGTTTTCCCAAGATTCGCTCTTTGTAAGGTATTTACAGACTTCTTTAAGGCTATTCTCGTTTGAATCGGTGAGTTTTAGATTTACGTTTAATTTATCAGCGTCTCCCAAGTTTTTGGTTACTGCTCGCCAGTCTAACCCCTTCTCAATAAAAGCAGTCTGGACGCAACGTCGCCAAAGCCTTTTAATTATCGTTTCTGGAATGAAAAAACAGGCAGCCAATAAATGAATGTGATTGTGATAAGAATCATCCTCCCTAGTAGTAAATTCTATTGTTTTAATGTATCCAGCAAAATAAGTCTCGGTAAATTTAAGTTTCCTGAATAAATCAAATGCGCGAATAACAAGCTCGGTGGATTCAACACAGGAAAGAAAAACTTTCGGCATCGTTAAAGTAATCATCCGTAATCTTTGCTGCTCGACTACCTTTTTTTTCGCGCCGAAAGGCAAATAAAGCTCTCTCTCTAATTTGATAATTTTAAGAGCTTCCTCAGCCTTTTTCCTATTGCGACTCGCCGCTTTCGCCATACACGAATAACAGAGTTTTGAGCTACACGGGAAAAGATTTCCAAATCCGTCAAAACACTCGCCGGATTGGTTGTTTAAATCTTTTGCGGTGTAACGATTGGAAGGTGAAGCACATTTTTTGATTCTCTGAGCTAATACAAATGCAATGTCGTCGCCAGCTTCGAGCGCAGCAACTTCTAAAACTTTGCTGACATTAAGGCTTTTCTGGCGGTGGTAGTCCGCACGTTCAACCGCAGTATATTTATATTGCTTGTTTGATTGGTAGTTTTGAGTGGAATTTTGCATTAAATTCGCCAAACTTTTGAATTTGTGGCGAATAATGCTTGAAGGTTTGCGGAAAACTCTAGTAGAATACCTTCACAGGATTAGTCGCGGCGCAATCGCGTTAATCTCAGAAGTCGTCAAATGTCCAAAGTTTGGCGGCTTCGTCTTTTAAATGTAAAAGAACTTGCCGCCAAGCATACTCCAAACGACTTCCGAGCGTCAATCAATTTATGCGGCTTTGAGAAAAGAATTTGATTCGCGGAAATCTTTCCGCTTCGGCGATGCAGCTTCACCCGCGCGGCGGTCAATCTCTTTTGAAAGATTCCCGGTCAACCGCTCGAAATCTTTTATTCTTTTCTCAAGCCCTGCATTTCTGGCTTCCGACGCAACCAAAGCAAATAATAAAAATGTAATTTCCATTTCGTTTCCTTCGCTCATTAGCTTTCAGTAGCAATTGAAACGCCTGCAATCTCAATTATTTTTTATACTCGTAACTGTTTATAATCCGAATTGAATTTGGCAAAGCTATTGTTTGACCTAACGTGTAGATAAGGCTGTTTATTACTTCTCGCTTCGTATATTCCTTAAAAACTCTCAAATGAATCTCGAAATTATATTGACTGTTTTTAACGTCTCTACCATTAGCCGCCACATAAATAACGCCGAAATTATGCGATTGCAGCGCATTCAAAATGTCATATTTAACTTGGCTCGCTAAATGAAACCAAGTGTTTCGTGTCAGGTAGCCGTAAACTTGGACAAGACGATTCCCTACATAAGCAGGATTAGAAGCCCTTCTATCTTCAATATTTTGGCTTTGTCCTATCCCTGATTTTGCAAGTCTTTCATTAAAGGTAAGTCCTCGCGGTTTCGCTCTAATTACCTTTGTTACCTTTGTCGGTCTCGGCGATTTTTTCTTAACGTCGCCAAATTCATCATCTTCATCGAAAAAATAATCCATAAATTTTTCCTCTCATACCCGTTGGCTTTCAATAGCAATTGAAACTTTCCGTTCAATCTTTGACGAGTTCCAACATTTGGGATTTGACCTCTATTCTTAAACCTTCCAAAAATCTTTGTCCGCGCTCATCAACGGCTTGAAGCTGCGCCTGATAACTTTGCTCGATTATTGCTTTGACCATTTCGACAAGTGATTCGGGCGGCGCATCGAGCATCGCCAAAAACTGCGGTGTCTCCGGTCTATCGCGCAAAACAAACTCATCAACAAATTCAGTCGCCAAATTCGCCGGGTCGCTATCGGTAACTAAATCTTCCAAAAGATGAATCAATAATTCATCGGCGGTCATCGGTTCTTCGACTTCCAAAACTTCCGATTGAATTTCTTCGATATTTTTTTTACCCATTACTTTTCCCCTTCGTTTTTACTTTTTATTTTATCGAGCAAGTCCGTAAATTCGCCCTGTCCGTTGCCGTTCGTCTTCGCGTGAGTTGTCAGTGTCTGTCTTCCATTGTCTGACTTTCTCGCGGTTCCCTGCGCCAATCGTCTGCCCAAAAATAACGGCAACAGCTTCCCGACGTTAGCTCCCAAAGAATCGACTAACTTTGCCGCGTCTGCGATATATGAGCTTGTGCCGTCCGAGTTCGGCGAGATTTCATCCGATAACTCTCTAACTCCGCGCTGGACATCCAGCGTGCCTTTGAGCATCGAAAGCATTAACTCGGTCGGATTCTGTTGTGATTGCTGCGGTTGAAGCTGCGTAAACATTTTCATCATCTCCAGACCTTGTTCACGACCGTTTTGAAACGCTTTGTCAGATTGCTTTTGCATCTCGCGCATCATTGACAGTGCTTCGCTTTGACTAGCCTGAGCCGTCTCGCTTCGCTCGCCTTCAAGTCTTTTGATTTCCGCAAGCTCGCGGCGCAAAGCTATTAACTCCGCGCGCGTTTGAATCTCGGCGTCCAAATCAAATTCCGGCGCGTCTTGGTCATCGCTTTCGTCGTCGTCAAGTTCCGGTTCGCTTTCAATGACTACTTTTGAATTAATTTGCTGAAAGAAAGAAGCGTCCGGCTTCTCGCAGTAGAAAAACTCTACGGGCTGCCCGTTTTTCCTTTTTTCAACTTTATATTTACCCGACGGATGAAATTTGCTTTCTATAATTGCCGTTTCGACATCTTCCCGCGTCGGACAATCGGAAAACTCGAAAGGCTGCTTCCTTTCTTTATCTTTTAAGTTCCCGTTGATTAAAAAATATGGATACCACTTGAGCGACGGCTTCCGGGCTTCGGCTTGGTCGTCGGCTGGTGAATTATTTAAAGATTCTGGTGATTGCATTGGCTTATTTTTGGTGATTATGGCGGCGGCTCTCCGGCTGAAAGTCCGTAAAGCATCCGGTTAAATACTTGGTTTTAGTGTTAATTTGCGGTGAAAAGACTGAGCCGTTCACCGCAAACGGCAAATTAAGCCATTATAAAAACAACGTCTTCGGTCGCGTCTTCGTCTTCTTCGTCTTCCAGTTCGCCCACCCTTATGTCGTGAACGGGAAAATCGTCGTCATTTCCTTCGATTAAAACGTAAATTTCCAAGTCATCGTTATTCAAGCCGTCAAGTCTTGCTTTTGCTTCTGCAACAGTCATTTTTTTGCCTCCTTTATTATTTATAAAATAGAAAATTCGGGCGTAGCGGAAAGCCGCGCCCAAAGTCAAAGCTATTCGTCGTCCGAATCGCCGAAAATTTCAGCCTGATTTTCGTCTTCGTCGTCATCGTCGTCGGATTCCAAAAATTCCGTTAAATCATCATCGAAATCCAAGCCGTATGAATCGGAAAGAATATCGCGCGCGTTATCAATTGCTTCGGTCATAGCCGTTCGGCTGCCGTCCACTTTATCGAGCGTAGCGACCGCTTCAATGACTGCTTCCTGTAATTCTTTTAGTTTTGCCATATTTATTTTGCCTCCCGGATTTTTAATCCGAATCTTCTTCCTCTCAGCATAGTCTTCGACGGATTCAGACATTATGAAATCTGCTTTTTCTTCGTTTTTAAGAATGTTCCTTACGAATCGCGCCGCTTGGTCTTTCTTGGTTTGCAGTTGTTCGTATGTCTTTGCGCCTCTGTATTGTGCTGTCATAATTAAAATAAAAAGCTGCCACTTATGGCAGAACCTAAACAAGTTAGGGTATGCAACAAATGACAGCTTCTTTCCTCTCTCCGATGCCCGCCGTCTGACGAGACTAATTAAAATTAGTGTGGTCTATTCAGTTTTTTCTTTAGAAATTCGTGTGAATCTCTTATCAAGTCAAAATATAAGTTTTACTTTTCGATATGTCAAGGATAAATTAGCGGAGTTAATTTTGATGATAATGTTTATTCTGACGATTCCAGAATAATTGAGATTTTTTCTACATTTTCCAAATCGGCGGCGGCTAACTCATTAGCCGCCCGCTTAACACTTTTCGCGTAATCGTCTTTGCTGCACTTAATCGTCCACGACAGGTGAACGCTTTCGACGCCTTCGTTGGTCAAAGTAATCTTTCTTTTTTCGTCAAAATAAAAATTTTTAATCATAAAGGCACTCGGACATCGCCATATTGAACGATGCCCGCGTTTTTTTTAAGAAGCGGCTAGGGTGAGTTGCTCAATTAACAAGTCCTAAACTTCTCCCCACGTTGAAATAAAATTTGCGAAAATAATACCTGATTTTCCGCGCGAAGCTATACGGCATCTTCTTCTTGTACTGATTATGCTCAAGACAAACAGAATGCTTAATTTGCCCACAAATTTTACAAGTGCGCTTCGGTTTTCTCCGGCGAGCCGGTCTTATCGCGGTATCTATCGAAGGCATTGCATCTAAAATTTTGCCGTCCGCGTCCAGCCAAAGAACGATATTCAATCCGTCAAAAGTCTTTCCGATATATTCTTTCTGCGAATCTTCCAAGACAGCTTTATTTTGATACGCCTCGAAAATCGCTTCGATTACTTTTTCCTTCGTCCAGCCGCGCGGAAAGAAACCGGCATCTCTATTTCTCGACCTTCGCCTTACACCGCTAAAATTAACCGTCGCCCTATAAACGCCGCGCTCGTCTTCGGGTTGGCGGGATGCGACCCGAACATTTTCGACTTGGTTTGATTCAAGACGATAACCAATTACTTTGTAGTTTTGAAGCTGGTTTACCTGCGCTTTGGTTATGCAGATTAAAGCCCCGTTGAATATATTTGATAAAGCATTTTCGGCGAAAATCTCGTTTTTTTCTTGCATACTATTTTCCTCAAAATAGCGTCGAGCAAAACGAAAATGATAGAATTTCGCCAGCTTGACGCGGAATGGTTAAACGCTGCTGCGTCGGGTCAGGACACAGGGAAAAGGTTAGAGCTTTCCTTGTGTCCGCTTAATCATCTCCACTTCGGAGAATCAAATAAAAAGTTTCAATTGCTACTCACCTTCAAAAACTAAAGGTCATTCAAATACTTTTCAAGATTCGCTTTTGTAATCATTAGCTTTTGATTTTTGCCTTTGAACGACGTTGCAGATTTTTTCAAATCAGTTATAGACAACCCGAATCTGTCAGCAACTTCATCGAGCGGGAAAGTTAAGTTTCCTTCAAAGTATGATTTTTTTGCTTCCAATTCAGCCTTTTCGACAGTCGATAAAACAAACCGCTTTTTTAATTCTTCATCATCAGACGCAAAAATATACGATTCGAGAAGTCCGTTCTCTGACAGTATGACACTCTTAGACAAATCAGTTTTAGGCTTTGGCAACAGTGATGCCGCCGGTTTTCCCTCTTTGTATTCGAGAGACTTTTTAAAAGCCTGAACATCATCGTCGGAAAAAATAACTTCCTGCTTTCCGTTAGCCTTTGAACGCTGGTAGGTATATGAAATTTTTTCATCTTTCATCATCCTTTGAAGCGTCCTGACACTAACGCCAATTTCCTTTGCGGCTTCATCTTTATTCATAATTTTTAGAATGACACATAGCGACATTTCTTTAGTCTAGTAGTGTCTAGGCAAAAATCTACCACAGTTGACACATCAAGACAAACGCTTCGCGCCATTAGTGGCGCGATATGACAGAGATTGACATATTAAAATTGATTGGATTGCCGGCAGTCATCGGCGGCTTTGACGATGCTTCAGATGCGAAGTGTGAAAGCTCGATATAAAAACTGCGGTCGCCGAATCACGGTTAATCGTGATTAGCCCCGGAAAGAAGTTTGCCCGGACAATCACAGAAAACTCCGTCATCTGCGAGGTATCATAAAACTCCGTTTATCAGATACTCATTGCTGTAAAACCGTGTATCTACCGGCTGTTATAAAGATTCTGTTTATCGGACGCTCACCGCAAAAACTCCCCGCCTACGAAGTATCATAAAAGTCCGTTTATCAGATACCCAATACTTTTACGGTCAAAGCAGCGATTGAAAAGCCGGACAATCACAGAAAACGGTTTAGTCGAAGGTTGAGAATTTCAAAGCTGACCGTTTCCCCGCGGGCGTCGGAATTAAAAACGATGTCTTTCTCTAAATCGTGCCTGCTCGTCTCAATCGGTTCGCGCGAAAGCTGAACGAAAAGAGATTCGACATCGCGCGAGTAATACAATTTGACCCACTTTTCCGGGAAGGTCGGCAGTCGTCTTCTCGCCGCTCGAATCCATTTCTTTTGTGCCTTCCTGAGACTTTGCAGCAATTTCTTTTCCAACTTCAAAATAAACTTACCGTTAAAAAAAGCCGCGCCGCACTCCTGACAAACCCAAGCCGTTACGTTTTTGAGCAAAACCTTTTTTCCGGCAAGCGAAATTTCCTCGGTAACTTTTTCGCGTTTCGTGTTTCTGCAACTGCAATCTTCATATTTCATAACCTCAATAATGCCGCATCCGATAATGATTAAATTTAGCGTTATTTTTCGTTATCGGACGAAAAAATTTTTAGCTGAATAGATTCATCAAATATAAAAAACTTCAAATTCGGTCAAAATATCGTGCAGGGTTACAAAATGGATTCGTTTGTGTAACCTTCCAAGAGTCCACAAACTGGACATTTGTGAACTCTAAAAGATGCTCAAATACAGTATAGAATTGAGCGGAAACGGCTCTATAACCGCTCGAAAGAGAAAGAAACGCCGTCGAGCGTGCGGAACGTCGCAAACTTGTATTTAAGGCTTAGAAAACACTTCCGCGCATACCTTGTCTTTTCCACCTGTTCAGCGAGTTTATCAAAGTAGGTTTCCAGCCCGTTTTCTAAAATATATTTTCTCCAAGCCATTTCTCGACGCCTTTTCGGAACTTTTTCGGGCAGGTCATACCCTTCATCGAAATTCTCGCCGTCAGATATTTGTTTTGTATCAAGAATAGCGAACGGCGTGCCAGTCTGGATGCTTTTTAAGATTTGAACGATTAGCTGTGCGAGTAAATAAGTAACAAACGTATTCGGAGATTCTA
>MWWK01000259.1_pt1 | contig 10286 bp, 9 predicted proteins | sample 1047241 | NCBI WGS metagenome assembly MWWK01 (sample SAMN06349964, study PRJNA376086) | soil metagenome | isolation source: BG12-3 sample Antarctic (ecotone) soil | place: Antarctica | reverse complement strand
TACCAGCGGACAGCTTGGATGATGAGTAAGCGATCAAAGTGGCGGCCTGTGAAGAGCGCTGGCGTGTCAGAGGGAAGCTGCATCATGCCGCTGATTATCAACACAACTCACCGTTTGCACCAGAGCCCAATAGAGATTAGCAGATCACCTCCACATGAGCCACTACCAAAAGGCGATAAGGCGATGTTGACTCGCCGCTAGAATAGGCCTATCGTTTGCACCTCAAGGTAGGTTACAGGCCGGCCCAGAGCGCTCTCGACTGCACTCGACCTTGCAGCGCCCTCCGGGCCACGCCCTTCACTAAATGTTTTACGTTGCGGTGCGGCATCGCAGCGCTTTGCGAGAAAGGAAAAACAGATGCTTACAGTAAGAAGAGTTCTCCTCGTGCTGGCGGCTTGTGTCGCGCTCGGACTTGTCGCTCCCGCCGTCCATGCAGACACGGTTATCCTTGGCGGCACCAATAGCCAAAATAGATTCCCGTTTGGGACAGACCCTGTGGTCCCACCTAATTACGCCGCGGGCGCGACGTACCAGCAGATTCACAGCGGCGCCGCGTTCGGGGCGAGTCCGATCACCATCACGCAAATAGCTTTCGCCTCTGTTCCCTTCGTTGGTGGTGGCCCGGGCACGGCCAACTTCAACTTCAACCTTCGCCTCGGCACCGCCGCCACTTTGCTAGCCGCTCCTAGTGCGACTTTCAGCGCAAACCGAGGGGCGGATTTGACGACCGTATTCTCAGGCGGAATAACCGCCATGATGACTCGAACCGGCACGTTCGACTTCATCATCAATCTGACCACCCCCTTCACTTACAATCCGACCAACGGTGACCTGCTTCTCGATGTGGTGATTAACACGCCGACGACATTTTCCAACGGCAGCTTGTACTTCCTCTCGGGAACTTCCACCGACTCGGTTCGGATTTTCAACGATACCCCTTCTGCGACAGGCACGATAAACCCCAGTAACGTCCTTCGCACGCGCGTCGAGTTCAATCGTGGTGCGGTAGTGATTCCGGAACCGGCGACGATGATTCTGCTCGGCACCGGCTTAGCTGGTATGGCAGCAAAGATTCGCAGAAAACGGAAAGGGACAAAAAGCGCAACAGCATAGGACAGATTCAATGACCGAACACCGAACCACCTGCGAGTTGAGAACTGCTTGCAGGTGGTTTACTTGTATCGTTATGGGCATAAATCATTTTGCCGAATAGACGCCTAAAGAGGCGTAATCTGTGGCGTCCATTAGGGCGTCTACTATGCGTTGAACTAAACCGCTGCGCGGGGCAGTGTTCTATGAAAGGGGCGTGTCAAGGAAAAACTTTCCCAACGCTGGCGATCAAGATGTTTTCTTCGACCGCCAGCCATCGACTTACCCGCAAATCACGCGACACGACTTAGCGGCTGACTTCATTGCTGATCCCGACGTGGAAGTAAAACCGATAACAGTCTGTTCCTTGTTCAAGCACGAGAGTCGCTGTGGAAAGAGTTGACCAGTGTTCTATCTGAGCCATCATGGAGCTGCGCTTCACCATCAAAGATGAAAATATCGGCGTGTCGCGCTATGCTTCGCGTGGCCGTCGGTGATTAGTAGGTCGTCGAAGTCTGGTGCCGCGAGCCCGTATCTGAGCTTGACCAGAGAACCTTCTAGGCACCACCAACTGTTGCCATCCACGCGGGTGAGCACGCATCGCAGACTCTTCTCTGCAAGGTTCTCACACCGTGGCCAGAAAGAGGAAGTGATGGAAATTATCTATGCTTGCTGTTGTGGCCTCGATGTACACGCTAAGACCGTCGTGGCTTGTCTGATCAAGAGTGGCAAGAAGCAAATACGCACCTTCTCGACAATGAGATGGTCAAGTTTTTCTGGACACGATGCTCTCGCTGCTTGACCCTTTCTTTTTGAGATTGATTTCCAACTCGAACTCTTCCGGGCTTTTGTAACCCAAGCCCGAGTGCCGTCGCACCCGGTTGTAATAGCCTTCAATGTAGCCGAAGGTTTCGCTCCGCGCCTGATTCACGTCCTCGAACACGCCGCCTTCCAACAACTCGGCTTTGTAGCGTGAGAAGAAGCTCTCGGCCTGCGCGTTGTCATAACAGTTACCGCGCCGACTCATACTTTGGCGGCATCCCTGAGCGTGCAGCAGCGCGCGGAACTTGGTCGAGACGTACTGGCTACCCTGATCAGTGTGAATGATCGTTGCGCGGTCAACCCCGCCATCGTTAACCGCTTTAGCGAACGCCTTGATGACCAACTCTTCTGTCATCCTCGCCTCGACCGCCCAGCCCACCACCCGCTTGCTGAACTTATCTTGCCAACTCGCCAGATACCCCCACTTGCCCGACCGTAGCGGCAGGTAAGTGATGTCACCGACGATTACCTCGCGCGGTTTCTGTGGTGCGTTCTGCGCATCGAGCAACAAGTTCGGAGAAGGCGCCACTGTGTGCCGCGAGTCGGTCGTGCGCGGCACAAATGAGCGTGGCCCGATGGCTTGCAAGTTCTGCCTCTTCATTTGCGTCCGCACCGCACAGCGTCCGGCTTGATGACCCTCGGCCTTGAGTTCCGCGGCGATGCGGCGTGCGCCATAGCGCCGACGGTGCAGATAAAACGTCTCTTTGACTTGTGCGGCGAGCGCCACCTTTTGCGTGCTTAACACATAACTGTGGCCGCGCGCGTAGGCGTGGTAGGCGCTGCGTGACACGCGCATCACCCGGCATAAGACCCGTACCGGAAAGTTCGGCTTCTCTTCGGCAATGAAGCGGTAACGGACTACCCGCTCCTGCCGAAGATAAGGGCTGCCTTTTTTAATATGTCGCGCTCCATCTCCACCTCGCGCAACTTCTTGCGCAAGGCGAACACTTCCCGCTCGGCATCAGAGCTGACCTCGACCGCTTGGCGCTTCCAGTTGTGGAGCAGACTCTCGGCCACGCCCAACTCGCGAGCGACGCTTGCCACTGACTGCCCGTCGTGAATCTTCTTCACAGCTTCGCGCTTAAATTCTTCGTCGTATTTTCTCATCGCTGTATTCTAGCGAGAGTTTTGTGTCCGGTTAAATTAGACCACCTCAGGTCGCGGCCGGACCTTGCCGCCAGGTATCGAAGAGTTCGTAATCTGACACTGCCCCATTCATATTACCTGATGTCATTCGACCAGTGCTCTTACCCAAGAATCTGAGCCGTCTCGAAAGGAAACTAAATAGGGCAGATAAATTGCGATCAAATGGCGCGCAAATCTCTTTTGTTTGCTCAATTTAGTAGAGGTCCTGAACAGATACCTGGTTGTAATTCTTTAAGGAAAGTGGCATTACCTTAAACGTCATGGCGATACCGTGAAACAGGCTAAACGTCTGAGCGCCTTGTTCTTAGACGCGCACGACTCCTTGATTTCATAAGCCTACCACGAGTAAGGGAAAGTTCCGCGTCCACGTTCAAGCCGCAATCGTTAAGAGTCGTCCAGAGCGTGCGCTAGGTGCCGCGGCTATTTTAAGCGGCGAAGCGAAGAGGAGAACACCGGCGCATACATTTTGTTCACGAATTCCTGATTCCTTACCCCACCCATCGAACTTATGCAAAAAAGGTCTTGATTACCTTTGCTGCCTATGATACATAGCCTTTTATGATAGCAATTTCCGTAGCTACTGTTACACCTTTTTCAATCAGTCCAGATCCGTTCATGCTTTACCAAACGGCGAGCATCAAGACGGCTCTCCACAAGGTCAAATACGTAATTGACCGTAAGCAAGGTCTAACAACGATCCTCGGCGATGTAGGAATGGGTAAAAGCTCTTTGCTGCGCTTCATCAGCATGCATTACCGAGAACGCAAGGACGTTGTTTCAGCTTATATTCCGAGCCCAAACTTTCCGACTGATTTCGCCTTCTTGAAAGCTGTTGTTGGCGATTTCGGTCTTCCAGCGCGGCGCAGCATGGTAGCGCAGGAACAAGAATTACGTGGCTTTCTGACATCCGCCTACAGTGATGGTAAAACAGCACTCCTTTTTATTGACGAGGCACAGAAGCTTTCGGGCAAACAGTTAGAGTTAATCCGCGTCATGCTTAACATCGAGACGCACAAGGCTAAGCTGATTCAGATTGTAATGGCTGCCCAATTAGAGTTACGCGATAAGCTCCGCGATCCGTCAAAAAAAGCACTTAAATCAAGAATTATCTATCCATCACATTTATCCCCGCTGTCGCTGCTCGAAGCGCGTGAGATGATTTCATTCCGGTGTGAAACGGCGGGCGTGACGAACCCCTTTTCGGCTGAAACTGTTGAAGCCATTTACAACGCCGCGCAAGGCGTTCCGCGCGAAATTTTGAAAGTAGCTGCTGCAGCTTATGATCTTGCACAGATGCGTGGAGTGGCTCAGGTGCCACCTGAAGCGATTCCTATTGCCGTTCAAGAAATGGGTTTCAATGAGTAGCGACGCTCCAACACAATGGACTTCCATGAACGACATTTTCGCTGTCGAGGAAGCAAAGTTGCGCGCAGAAAAAGACGCTCGCCAAGAACCACCTGAGTTAGCTCTTAAAGCTGATGAGGAATTGCTGACCCCTCCCCAACCATCCCTAACCATCCCCATCCCCCCCCAACCAGCACACATATCAAAATCATTTAGAAGTACCATAGTTGCACCCCAGCGCGATTTTAACCGGCGAGCTAATAGCATAGAGCGTGTAGCACTACCATCAGGAATGTTTCCCGGCTCAAGTAAAAAGATCTACGATGCGATCTACGCACGAACTCGTGGTGCTGTTCAGCCACGTCTGGAGATGCAGGCAACAAAGCGCGAGCTTATGCTGTGGTCGGGGATACGCAACAATAAGACTATTGAAACTCATACTCGTTACTTGGTGACTGCTGGTCTGCTAACCCGAAGAGGCGAAAATGGAGACAGCGCAGGTTATTTTTATGGCGTGGCTTTACCAGAAAATCTACAGCCGCCCCCTTCTCTAGCCATCCCCAGCCATCTCCAACCCTCCCCAACCATCCCCCCCCCTAACCAAAAAACGGTGGTGGAGGGGGACCAAAAATCGGTATTGGTTGGGGAGGGTCAAATTGTTGAAAACATTAGGGATCGGTCTAGTGCTAAGACTTCTCTTAAGACAAACACTGATGATGATGAAACACACACGCTGGATGAACTCACGAAGGTGATAATTGAAGCTGCACGTGAAGTTGTGGGTGGGGAATTGAAAACTTCAGCTCAAGAACGGGAGCGCTGGAAAGAAGTTGGGCAATTGATCGCTGACGAACTCAGAACTGCTTCGCTACGTGCCGAAACGATCTCATCAGTTCCAGCTTTCCTTGCTGCGCACCTCCGCCGACAATTGGCAAAAAAGCCGCGCGCATTGATCGAAAGTGTAAAAAATTCGGAGTCAGGATCGGATAGCCGCCAACCATCAATCTCAAAAGGAAACAACAATAAAGCTAGAAAAAACAAAAGTGCGTCCCATAACGCCATAGATGAAATTGTTAAATCCAACTTCACATTGGAGGAATGCCGTCGCTATGCCGAGCACCTACATGCAACAGGGCAGGGCATCACCAACCCGGGTGGCTTCGCAATCAGCATCCACCGCTCTGGGGTGGCTGACACGTTCATCGAGCAGTTTCTTCATCCAACTGAGAAGGCCAAGTCACTCGACATAAGTGCTTGCCCAGATTGCAAAGGTACCGGGTTCTGGTATCCACAAGGCTTCGGTCAACCTGTCGCTAAATGCAAGCACAAGCAGTTGCTGACACCAGACAACACAGCGCAGTCACAGAAGCAAAGATTGACAACCGAGGAGGTGGTTGAACGCGCTAATTTGATTGCCGAGTTGCTGAAGAACGGATACACGCTGGAGCAAGCCGAGGCACAGTTTGGCGAAAGCTTCCAAGCAGAAGACTGGATTGAGATCAAAGAACGAGCCGCCTCGCAGCTAGCCCAGCAGAGCAGGGAAGCAAGCAGCGACGAAGACTAAGAGCAGTGTTGTTGCGGCGTACTGCCACTCAGAGCGTATCTTTACGGCTGATGTGGAATTGAATTGACAAAGAGGAATGCCTCCTGAATCTTGTTGGAAAGAAGCAACCAACTTCGATTCAAACAAAGATAAGGAGGGATCCCTCGTGCAAAGTATAGACTTTCCGTCTCTGTTGACAATCATGTACGTCCTCGTAGATGACTGGTACAAACAACACGCCCCACGCTTGTTACAAGGCAAGGTGGGAGCCAAGCCTGTTTTCCGCCAAAATAAGGTGTAAAGGGCGGCGTCGCTGTTCAATAAAGCGACTGTGTTACGCACCCACTTTACGCGCTTGACCATGTTGATAATCAAGCCGCAAGTCAAGCCGCATAGCACCACGCTCGAAGCGGCACCAGATCGAAGGGAGGCAAGCATTCAGTGGTCACGCCACTTACTCACTCATTTCCCGATGTCGAGCGCAGGACTGCCGAACGCTATACGGTCCACTTTCCAGTCGAAGTCAGATGGTACGAAGATGCGACCGGCGAGCGTGTGGTCAGCGAGGGGATCACGCAGAACGTTGGAGCATCGGGCGCACTTGTTTCTCTCAAATATCTTCTTGGCATCGGCCGCCGCTTGTCTGTGACGATCCGGGAAGCGACCGGGGCGCTCATTGAGGCCCCGGCCGAAGTGGTCCGCCTCAATCGCAACTCTAACCAGACCGGCACAGCCGCGCTCTATATCCTCGGCGACAATCAACAGTGGCAAGCAAGCGTCTGGGAGGCAGCCCGTCGCGAGGCCCTCAACGAACCGGACTCCACGGACAAAGCACAAGCCAAATCTTCAAACATGAACAAGAAAAAACCAACGCCAACCAAATCAAAGAGGATAAAAGGCACTCTGCAAGTTGAGACGGATGTACAAGATTATAAATCCGACGTGAGAAAAGTTGACGAGCGGGCACTGGAGGAGTCTTCAAGCGATCATTGCCGCCCGCTGCTGCCCGCCGCGACAAAAGAGCTTGAGTCGAGCAATGAAGAGTTGACCACGCTCAACGAGGAACTGCGAAACCGGAATCTCGAACTGGGCTGGCTCACCAACGACTTAACGAATTTGCTCGCCAGCGTCCAGATGCCCATCTTGATGCTGGACAACGATCTCCACATCCGCCGCTTCACGCCGACGGCGAAGAAGATGCTGAATTTGATTGCCACCGATGTCGGGCGTCTCATCGACGACATCAGGCCAACCACCAACGTTCCTGATTTGAAGGAGTTAATCGAAGAGGCGATTAACACCACCAGCGTCATCAAGCGCGAGGTACAGGACACGGACGGGCGCTGGTTTTCGTTGCAGGTTCGGCCTTACAGAACTTTAGATAATAAGGTTGACGGCGCAGTGCTCGTGCTGGTTGACATTGACGCGCTCAAGCGAAGCGCGGCGCAGATCAGAGAATCCCGTGATTATGCCGCGAACATCATCGCGACAATGCGTGAGCCGCTCGTCATATTCGACGAAGATTTGCGCGTGCAGACGGCGGGCCGCTGTTTCTATGAAACTTTCAAAGTCACACCTGAAGAGACGGAGAACCAATTCATTTACGATGTTGGAAATGGTCAGTGGAACATCCCCGCACTGCGGACGCTGCTCGAAGATATTCTGCCCGCGCAGAATCAATTTGAAAACTTTGAGGTTGAACACGAGTTCGAGCGCATCGGGCGCAAGACGATGTTGCTCAGTGCCAGCGAAGTCCATCAGGATGTTAACCGGAAACGGTTGATCCTTCTCGCCATCAAGGACATCACCGAGCGCAAGCGGAGTGAGGAAGCGATGCGGCAATCAGAGGAGCGGTTCCGCTTGTTGGTCAAAGGGGTGCGTGACTATGCGATCTTTATGCTTGATCCGAAAGGGCGCATCGTTAGTTGGAATCCGGGTGTCAAGCGCATCCTCGGCTACGAGGAAGCCGAGTTCACCGGGCAACACGTCTCCATCATCTACACGCCCGAAGACATCGATCAGAATGTCCTTGAGCATGAACTGAAGACCGCGACGACGGAAGGCCGAGCTGAGAGCGAGCGTTGGCAAATGCGTCGTGATGGTACACGGTTCTGGACCAGTGGCGTGGTTGAGCCATTGCACGATGAGATGGGTGGCTTGCGCGGCTTCTCGAAGGTCATGCGCGACATCACCGAGCGCAAAGCTATCGAGGAGCGCATCATCCATGAGACATTTCACGACGCTTTGACCGGCCTACCCAACCGCGCCTTGTTCATCGAACATTTGCAACGGGCCATTGCATATACCGAACGCTACGAGAAGTATCTGTTTGCCGTGCTGTTCCTCGATCTTGATCGCTTCAAGAGCATCAATGACAGCCTCGGCCATGTGATCGGCGATCAGTTGCTCGCGGCCACCGCGCGCAAGCTGGAGACCGCCTTGCGCCCCGAAGATGTGGTCGCGAGATTCGGCGGCGACGAGTTCTCCATCCTCTTGAACAACATCCACAGCATCAGCGATGCAACGCGCGTTGCCAACCGCATTCACGATGAGCTTCGTCTGCCTTTTCAACTCGGCGGGCATGATGTCTTCATCACCGCCAGCATCGGCATCGCACTTTCAACACACAGTTACAGCGAGACGGAAGAAGTCTTGCGTGATGCCGATACAGCAATGTATCGCGCCAAGTCTTTAGGACGCGGGCGACATGAGATCTTTGATCCAAGCATGCACGAGCACGTGATGGCTCAATTGAAGTTGGAGGCGGACCTCAAGCTGGCGGTCGAGCGCAAAGAGTTTCTGCTGCACTATCAACCGATTGTGTCGCTGGAAAACAACCAGATCACCGGCTTTGAAGCGCTCGTTCGCTGGCAACACCCGGAGCGTGGGCTGGTGCTGCCGGATGAGTTTATCCCCATTGCCGAAGAAACCGGATTGATTGCGCCGGTTGGCCGATGGGTATTACATGAAGCGTGTCGTCAGGCAAGCCAGTGGCAGGACCAGTCCCATGGCGACCCGCCTTTGTCGGTCAACGTTAATATTTCTGGTAAACAGTTTTCGCAAGCTGATCTGATCGAGCAGATCGAAAGTGTGCTGGAACAGACCGGCTTGTCGGCGCGCAGCCTGAAGCTGGAGATCACAGAAAGTGTCGTAATGGAAAAAGCTGAAGCAACCACCACGATGCTCGGACAACTCAGAGACTTGGGGGTCAAGCTGCATATCGACGACTTTGGTACCGGCTACTCGTCGCTCTCCTATCTGCACCGCCTTCCGGTCGATGTGTTGAAGATTGATCGCTCGTTCGTTAGTCGAATGGAGTTCGGCGACGAGAACTCCGAGATTGTGCGCACGATTGTTCGGTTGGCGCACAACTTAGGGATGGAGGTGACGGCGGAAGGAGTGGAAACAGCCGAACAAGTTAGTAAACTGAGCGCACTAGAATGCGAGTACGGGCAAGGTTATTTCTTCTCCAAACCGGTTGATAGCGAAGGAGCAAAGCGGATGATTGCGGCCTAGCCTCGCGGGCTCTGGTGCAAACTCTGTCAATAAAGCAGCAAGAGCCGAAGTGGTCTCCAGATCACACTTCACGCCGCGAGCACTGCTTCCCAGACCTGTGGCACCCTTGCTCCCGCTTGGCTGATGCTTGTGGTGTTGAACTGCCCTTTCTTGATCCTCTGCGCTAACTCTATCCCACTCAGCGTCACTGCTGCGTTGCTGAAACTTTTGAACCCCAACATCGGATAGTACCGCTGCTTTACCCGCCGGTGATCCTGCTCTACAAGGTTGTTCAAGTATCTGCTGGTGCGCACTTCGACACTCTTGGATAACACGCCTTCTGCCTTCAACTCAGACACCGCCGTGTGCGACGCTTCATAGCCATCCAGCGTGATCTTCGCTGGAGCTTCATTGTTCTGGATGGCTTTGATGAAGAAACGCTTGGCGGCTGCTATATCTCTTTTTTCGCTCAGCAGGAAATCAACTGTCTGGCCTTGCTTGTCGACGGCCCGATAAAGGTAGGTCCACTTGCCTTTGACACGGATGTACGTCTCATCAACCCTCCAGGATGAGCCTGTGGGTCGGGCATATTTCATCCACCGTTTCTCGAAGACAGGCACATAGTGCTGGACCCATCGCATGACGGTGGTATGTACGACAGTGACGCCGCGCTCAGCCATCAACGAGCACACGTCACGGTAGCTGAGCTTGTAGGTGATGTACCAGCGGACAGCTTGGATGATGAGTAAGCGATCAAAGTGGCGGCCTGTGAAGAGCGCTGGCGTGTCAGAGGGAAGCTGCATCATGCCGCTGATTATCAACACAACTCACCGTTTGCACCAGAGCC
>MWWK01000258.1_pt1 | contig 10358 bp, 9 predicted proteins | sample 1047241 | NCBI WGS metagenome assembly MWWK01 (sample SAMN06349964, study PRJNA376086) | soil metagenome | isolation source: BG12-3 sample Antarctic (ecotone) soil | place: Antarctica | reverse complement strand
TCTCGCTTGGTAGTAAATTGCTATTTCCTTTCTGCGTAAACCTGAGAAGTCGGTTGCGTTTGGTGTATCGGTGAAATGTTGAATCTCGCGGCTTTGCATAAATCCGAACGAATTTCTGGCGGTCGTTAGCATTGAGCCGCCGGTTTTTTCCGGCGCGTCTAGATAAGTTCTGGCTAACATTTTTGCTTCTGGGACTGGCGAATTTTCAAGCAGTTCTTTCAATTCTGATTCCTTTGACATCAAAATTTGATAAGCGTTCAGCGGCGTTGGGTGATCGGTTTCCGCTGCGTGAAGCCACGTCGCCGCTAGTAAATCTCTCGCCGTCTCATACCAAAACAAACTTTCTCCGGCGTTTTTCACCGCTTCACTGGAAAATACAACGGCTTCGGCAAATAGCTTCGCTGTTATCACATCTCCCCGAAGTGCTGGTATCCAGTTGAATTTCAGCATATTTTTTGTTGGTTCGAGCGGTGAAAAATAGCAAGCCTTTTTCGTGTATCCGCTTGTCAGTTCCCAAAGCTCGCCGTTGGTCGTTCCTTTTTGGCGTTTCACATCCGATATAAATAAACTCTCTCCGGTGCTGTTGGTGATATTCGGGCAAATAATTGATTTTGTTTTTCCTGAGCCGTTTACGCCGATAATAAGTTCGTGTCTGCTGGTTCGCTCGAAAGGCAGAATTAGATAACCTTCCTTACATTGTCCGATTATAAAATCTCCTTGTTCCGTTTCGTAATTTTTTCTTAATATATCTGCGGCTTTGAGTTCGTTTAAGTCGGCGAAACGGGCTGTCCCGTGCGCGTCCGAATACGGGAGTTTCGAGCGTCTGAGCAATAGCCAGAAAGGTAGTATTAAAATACCTAAAACGCAGATTCCGGCGATAACTACGTAAATGAGCTGGATCGCTTTTCCGATTACTGCCGGTGGGTCAATACCTTGATTTTGCTGTTGGCTTTGCTGTTGAGTTATTCCGTTATTAGTTCCGGTCTTTGTTGCTTCTTGCTTTCTTTGCTCTTTGAGAGCGGCTAGTTCTTTGCTGAGTTTGGCTTTTTCCAGTATTCCATTAGTCTGTCTCAATTTGTCGTCTTTTTGTTTTATCTTCGCGTCCAGTTCTTGCAGTTTGGGATTGCTCGGCGAATTTTGCGCCGCCGAAAAAATCGTTGTGAAGATTAAAATTGAAAATAAAATAATTGTTTTCCTCATCGTTCTACACCTCTATTTTGGTCTTTTACCTTTTCGCTGCTAACTGTTCGACTGTATTTCTCAACTGAGCGACGTAATTCTTGAGTTTCTCGAATTGCTCTGCCTGCCTCTTGCTCGACTCGACTAACTGCGTGTTCTCCCTGCTCAAGTTGCTGGCGGCTTCTATTAATTGTTTGTTCTGTTTCTTTAGTATTTGAATCTCTAACTTCAAAAGGTCGTTGATTTCTTCCAGCTCCTTCTTTGTCAATGCCATTGCTTTTTACTCCTGCATCGCGCGTGTCTTTTTCTCGATAGTCTGCGCTGGTTAGTTTGGGTGCGCGGTCTGTCGGTTTTTCAGCGTCTAATCCCTGGGCTTTGGCTTTTTTGTATTCCCGCGTTTCTTCTCGTTTTTGGGCAAATTCCTTTGCTCGGTCTGTGCCGTATTCGCGGTCGTATTGCTTTTGCCAGTTGCCATAAAGTTTTTCTTGGTCGCTTTTGGAAGTATGAATTTTTTTGTCGTTAGTTTGTCGAGCGTCAATCCAAACGTGTGCGTGAGTGTGGTTGGTGTCTTGGTGGATGGCGACGATGGCGCGGCTGTCTTTGAAATTTGCTTTCAAATATTCCTGCGACATTTCCCGCGCTTTTGCCGTACCTTCTTTGCCTTCCCAAGCTAAAGTTACTCTGTAATGCGTTCGCCCTTTTTCTTCATCTTCTCGATTGTAAGCATACGAGCGAGCGTTTATCTTGCTTTCGTGTTCGTCCTCACCTTGTAATTCATCGAGGTTATGGAAACTCAAATCTTCGCAAGCTGAATCGCGCATAATATAATCAACATTCTTTCCGCTCGCGCCGGTGTGTCCTTTGAATTTCATTACGCTCATAAGTTTTTAATGAAATTCAGCAAAGTTTCTAAAGCTGAATCAACCTTTTCCAAAGTTTCTTTTAATTGCTGCGCGGTCGGTTCTTCGCCGTTTCCGCGTCGGCTGGCGTTAAATGATTTGGTTATCTGATTTAAGTTGCTGCCGATTTTATAGAGTTCAAATCTTAATTGCCGGATTTCTTCTTTATCTTCTGCGGTTAAAACCTGTCCGTCTGATAATCCGGCTTTCACCAAATAGCGGGAAAGGCTAAGTTTTGTCTTTTCCGCTTTCTGATGAAGCTGCTTACGTTCCGGCTCGGTTAATCTAACCAGCGCGGATTTTTCGAATTTTTTCATCTTAATCGTTTGAAAAAATGGGTTGTAAGATTTCTTTCAGTTTTTCGCCGGTCTGAGTGGTTCGCGGTGTTCCATTTCTCTGATACTCCAACAAACTTCTGGTCAGCATATCGGCGTGTCCGTAATTTGATAACCTATCATTTTCGGTTACCGCTTTTCTGATATTGCGGAAAATTTCTGGTAGGTCGGCTTGCCCGTCTCCGTCGTGCATTAGGTGATTGCTGCGGACGTATCTTTCTACTCCTTCGTGATTATGCTCGTAGTTTTTTTCGCAAAATTCGAGCGCGTCAATTAGCGTCAAAATTTCATCTTCCCTAGTTTCTTTTATTATATTATTGCGGTACTTTTCCTGCTGGGTTTTTAGTAATTCTTCTACCGATTTTGATGTTGTGTTCATTTAAATCTCCTTAAAATTTATTTATCTACTTCTTTGTCTTTGTCTTTGATTTCGGCTTTCGGCTTTGCAAGAATTTGAAACGCGATAGCGTTTTGAGATTCTTGCCTTTTCTATGAAGCCATGCTACTTTAACAAACAGCGTTTAACTTTGCAAGAAAATGTTGGTTATTATGATAAAGAAATCTGAAATAAAACGAGAAGCAAAAGGGCTGGATTTCTAGATAAGGGGAAAAAATAAAGTATGAGCAAAATCTTGAGAAAATTACATATATTGAAGACTCTTGAGCAGATGAAAGATAAAAGAGCAGTTCCGATTTTCATACCTCTCCAAAAGCAATTGATTCAAAAATTAGATACTGAATCTCTTTTCGACTTCTTTGAGGTTCTTACTGATAATACCGATTATGTGCAAAGCTATCGGAATCGTATTGGATTTGATTATCTTGGTTTTGGCAAAGACGAGGAAGAAATTTTCAAAATGGAATCTGTCAGAAGGTTTTTGCAAGCTGTCCAGCAAAAATTTCCATATATGTTTTGGTTTGGGGTAAAAAGGATACCTGAGCGAGGGGACTCACTCTTTCTAAAGGGTTATCTCTATTCCCAATGCCGTTTCACGTTGGAAAAGGATATGGGCGATTACTTTTTGAGAGAGCTTAATGAAAGCGATCTTACGAATTTTCTCCACTCGTCCGAACTTGGCGTTAGGGAATTACAGAAGAAATACGGTCTTGGTGAACCGGAAGTAATGGACTGTTTTATAGATGTGGCTGAATACCTCAAAAAAAATATTTTCAGGAGTTTTCAACTTGATAGGTGGTCACAGAACTTCAACTAGGCTTAATCCCCTTATCTACGGATTTAATTTCTTTCTAACTTCTCAAGTATTGCTTCTAAAATCCAGGTGTTGCGCGGTGTCTTTAATGGTCTGGAATTTATTGCTGTTTCTACTTGGCTGAGTAGATTGTTAGGTATGCGGAGCAAGATTTTCTCGCTTCCGGCGTTTTGCTTTGTTTTGGCTACGCTGCCGCCTTTTGAAATTACGGCGTTAATTTCGCTCTCGCTTGTTTCTTCGTCCTGTATTGGCTTTTTTGCAATCGGCATAATGTTTTTATATAGCAATAGTATATCTATTACCTATCAAAAATATATTTGTATAATGAGTTGATTTCTTCCGTTGCCTTTTCATCTTGTGGCTTTAATTCAATTACGCCTGCGCCTGCGCTTGTAGCATTTCCAAAGGCTTTCCGGGTCACAAGCGGACAATCTATAAAAGTTAAGTTTACAGCGTCTTTCAGAATATTCTCTGCTTCTTGGTTGTCCTGTCCGCGTGGATCGGCTCGGTTGATAAATCCGTAAGCGATTAAATTCGGGTTAACGGCTTGAATTTCCTCAACCAGTTTGGAAACTTTATCGAGCGTCCATATATCGAGCGAGCGCGGCACGAACGGAACAATTAAGACGTTGGCAATTGTCAGAGCTGCGCGCTGGCTCGTTGTGTCGCGTCCGCCGGTATCAATCAGAATGTCGTCGTATTTATCAACCAGCCTTTTAGTTTCCGTCCTGACGTTTACGTCGGTTAATTTTATACAAGTGTAGCCTGCGCCTATTTCTAAGGATTTGTTTCTTAGGGCTGTAAAATCGCTCGCGCTCTCTTGATCGTCTGCGTCAATCAGAAGCACGTCAAAGCCTGCTAGAGAACGCATCACGGCTAAATTTATGGCGACGGTGGTTTTACCTGAACCGCCCTTAACTCCGCCAATAACTAAAATCATATGATATACCTTTGATAGATTTGAAATATACTTTTGCTATATAGTGTATATAAATAGCTGCACATTTTCAATTCAGAAATGGTAGAAATGATTTTGTTAAGAATCTGACTGTTGATCAAATTATTAATTGTAGTGAGGGGTATTAATTGACATCACTTCTGACTTCAATATACGCTCAATACATTTTTACCAAAATCAAATTAATTTATTAGAGGAGCAATTTCCAAATGTTTAAAAAGGTTGTTGTTATGCCAACAATTCTGTTAGCCTTGCTATGTATGATAGTGCTCAGCATTTCGGCTCATTCACATAAAACGAGGTCGCGAAACGGGCGCGTTATTTCTGACAGTATAATTTATGCCCTTGTTTTTCACCTGATTGATAGCAATGAAAAGGAAGCCGAAAAGATGCCGGACGAGGAAACTAAAATTTTCCTTAAAAATCACATCGCCAAAGATGCCGGTTTATCTGAAGAGCAGCACCAAATTCTCAAAACTCTAGCCGCTAATTTTATTAGCGCAGCTAACTTAGTTCCGCATCAGGAAAAATTAAGACTTTCTCTTAAATATAAAAACGAATTGAAAAAACTTTTAGGTGTAGAAGAATTTCGCCGTTTCGATTCGTATTTGCGAGATCGGCTTGGTTCAAGTATCAAAATTTTAAAGTCCGATAATGTTTTAGTATATGGCGAGTCTTTTATAGATGTTGATTATCAGTACCATATACTCCGCGGTAGTTCGCAAACCAGAGTTTTTGGTTTAACTTCGCGCCTGATTGAAAATTGCACAGTCAGCGCGACTATGACGGGACCGAATGTCTCGGTCTCAGGAACCGATACCGACCCAGGCTGTTTCGACCATAACCCGACGGTAGAGTTAACTTCAACGGTGTATCTGCCGAACTCTCAATATTGTCAAACTGCTACTCACACAATCGGCGGGGAGGGATCATCTTCTTCAAGTCGCTGCCTGACTACATTGCCGGAGACGAAAGTTACCAGCGTTGTGTACGAGCGAATATCAAGTGATGATTTGCCGATTGACAATAACCCGGACGACAATAATCCGAGTATCGAAAACGGATTGAGAATATTCCCCGACAAGAATCTTCCAACCGAATCAATAGCAATAGACCGCCGCAAAATTCGTGTAAGAGCGAAAATCGGTTCGAATACGGCGGGCGTGAGAGTTTATTTTCGCAGTTTTGATCCCGATGACCCCTCTGCAAGCGTTGCCCCGATTGATGCTGAGACAACTGCAAATGCCGGAGATGATAATAAAGGCAATGTTGACGGAACAGTAAATACCAGATCCGGAAAGTTTTCAACTTCGTTGAGCCAATACGATTGCCAGGTATCCTTCAACAACGCTAACTGTGTTACGGATTCAAACGGCGAAGCGGTCGTTTATTTTACGGTAACAATGCAGCCCGGCGATAACTTCACGATTGCCGCCGGTAACGAGGAAAGCTATTTAGGTGGTCTGGTACTTGCTGCCGACGGCATTAATTTGAAAGATACTTCCAATCTTCAAACGCCTGTGAATACCACTAACAATGTATCTGTTTGTTACAGTTCTTCCGCTAATGCGTGTCGAGCGGATATGCTGACGGTGTGGCGCAGGCTTCATATTGAAGTTGATTCCATGGGAGCTGTTACTGGGAATAAAATTGAGGGACAGTTTCCCGCAATCGGAAAGGTAGGAACAGGAATACAAACTTTACCCGTTACTGTCTCTCCTGCTTTAGAGCCGAATCGCTTTGAAAACGGGCGGATAGTGATTGGAAGTCGCCCATTTAAAATTATCAACAATGACCCGGCTGCTACTCCGCCGGTTAATGCGAATACTACAAATACTGTAACTATTAACAACAATACAGGTAGGATCTTCAGCATCGCTGCCGGTGAAAAATTTACTTTGTATGATGATGATGATTTTAACAATAATGATGGAACAACTCTTGACGGTGACAATTTGCCTTCTCCCGGCGAGGATGTTGCAGAACCCAATATAGATTTATTACAGCCGAATGACACAGTTTGTAATGTAGAAGCTAATGGGCAGATTAATAATGTTTGTAATGCTCTTATGCCTGCTTACGTTGTTCCTAAATATGACCTGAGTGGAAGTCACGAAAATATTGAGTTTTTTTTAAACGCCCACGATTTTAGAATATTTCTTATCTATGAGAGTTATTTCAACAATAAAGTGACTGAAGCACAGACTGATTTTTGGACAATGTATATGCTAGGCGCGTATCAATATACTTTTCAAGAAGACTCTGACCCTGATGAAAGTGAGGGAGTTTATGGAATAGCAAGCGATCTCGGTTTTTTTTCTTTTATGGAACTTGGAAGATCAGTCGAATTTGAAGATTTGGATAAGATTCGTCCACCAGGTATAGATGTATGGCGGAATAGACCGATTGCAAATAAATACATCAACCTTCATGAGCTAGGGCATTTATTTGACGGACAACACGACGATTGTCTTGGTTCGGGAGAGTCAGGGAATGCAGGAGTAATGGCGATACTAACAACAGTAACAAAAGGAGTTTATTGTGATGAAACATTAAACAAAATAAGAGGCGGAACTGGAATACTAAATCCTTAAGGAGCGTAATTTTTATGAAATATAAATACCTGTTTTTAACCGTAATCTTTTTAGGTAGTTTTGGGGGATTAACGAGTTTAGTTTATTTACAAACGAAACCTAATAATGTGCCAAATCAATTAGGTTTATCTGTCATTCCTTCCAAAGCAAATTATGCACTTGGAGAAATTGTTAATTTATCATTTAGGCTGACAAACGAAAGTGAAGATAATGTTTCAATACTTGGTAATTTACAAACTTCGGATGGAAGCTTAAGTGTTTATATTTCGCGGGACGGTAAAAATTTTAATAAATATACCCATTCAAAATGGGGAGTTAAGGACAGCAAGTGGCAACCAATTAAATTACTCCCGTCTGAAAGCGTTGATACTTTAGCCTCAATTTTGTGGAATAAGAAACCTGAAACCCAAGGGCTAAATCCAGAAGTTGCGGAAAAAGCTACGGAAGGGCGAATTCTAAGCCATTATGCTTTCCCTGAATCTGGAACGTATTACGTTAAAGCCTCTTATTATATTTATTTTATTAAAGAGATTAACCCTGTTTTGGTTGAGTCTGAACCAGTTGAGATTACAATCGAGGAACCTGTTGGAGAAAATTTGGAAGTTTGGAATAAAATCAAGGATAACGGCGATTTCGCTTATTTTATTCAGGAATGTGATTTTCGTATTCCAAGTTATAAAACCGAAGAAAGAGCTAAGTTTCAAAAAGACATTGAGCAGATTCTCAATCAATACCCGGATAGTTTTTACGCGCAATCATTGCGGCAGAGTCTCGATAAATTCAAAGCGAGAGAAGAAGAACGAAAGGCTTACCTGAAAAAAATACAGAAGGTCAAGACAAAACAGCCGGAATGAAAAGCAGATTCTGGCTATCGGATAATTTGCTTTAAAGTCGGAGTTCAGTTAATTTGAGATAGTTCTTTTTATAAAAGCGAAAACGCTAAGTGCTGATAACACTTAGCGTTCTCTGAAACCAACGAACCGATTGCGGCGGTATCGGGTTCTGAAATAAATATACTCATTCTGAGTATAAAATTCAAGCCTTATACCCACCAAACAGGGCTTGAATGTCAAATAATCCAAAACTTCTAAAATATCCGACTTATCAAACAAACGCGCAATACACGCGCTCGCCTGCTGAACGGTCTTACTATCGGCGCGAAAAAGGTGAATCGGTCGCACTCGTTTTGGAAGCTGCGGCGACGGCTGCCGGCGATGCGGTCGCGCTCGGTCTGGCTGCGCGAATTGCCGAATGTTCCTCAAAATACAATCATTTTTTAGCCGATGATCTGAATACCTCCGACGGCGAATGTTTTAACGGTTTCGGCAATCTTTACGGCTGCGGTTCAAAGCTCTGTCATTCGTGCGTTGATAAAGCTGCCAAACTTAACCGGAAAAAAGCGCGTGAAGCGATCCAGATGACGCGACTGATAAAGCGTGAATATCTTCCTTTTGGCGCGAAAGATTACGTCGTCGAGCAGGAAAGATTTCGCTTTGTAACTCTGACAATGCCGAAAATCTCGCTTTCCTGCGTTGAAAGTCTCAAATTACTCTCTTACGCCTGGGATTTATTTAGAAAACTCGATTTCACGAAAAATTATTTCGGCGGTTACGTCAAATCTATTGAATTTACTGTGCGCTCTGATGGTTCTTACCACGCGCATATACATTTGCTTGCGATTTGCTTCTATCTGCCCGAAAAGCAGCTTAAAAGGCTCTGGCGGCGGTGTTTGCAGACTGCCTTTGCTGTGTCCGGGTTGGATTGGAGATGTGAGACAAAAGATAATTCGCCGGTGGTTAATATCAAGTTGGTTGATTCGATAGAGAAAGCTCTTAATGAAGTTTGCAAATACGTCACCAAGTCTGAATCTTGGGAAAAAATACCCGCCGCGCATCTTCTCGAAGTGGCGAGCGTCAAGCGATGGGGTCGGATGTTTGAATTAGCCGGGCGTTTAAAAACATCGGCGAAACTCATCAAAGAAAAAAAAGAAGTCGTTAAACAGATGCGAGCCGAATCGAAGCAAGTCAACGCAGATTTAAACTATCTTGATACAAAGTATTTAACTGACGGCGAAAATTCCGCCGAAGTTTCCGAATCTTGTAGCGATTCTCAACAAAATTTGGAAGCGAAACCGAAAATTAAAATAAAACGTGAAAATTGGCGTGAGATTATTAAAGAAAAAGGTCTGGAAACTTACAAAAAAATCTTAAAAAGACAGGTTGAAGCGATGCAGCGCGTCCGGCAACTCCAACTTATTGAAAAATTTCCGTTGGCGACTTTCAAAGATTTGGCTGGTTTTACTTGGTATTCGCCGAAATTGGAGTTTTTACAGGAGATTTCGGCGGTCGCAATTTAAACTTTGGCGGTGCGCTATCTATTATCAGACGTTTGCATTTATGCTTGTCTAAAACTCCGGCATCGGTGGAATATTTACTTCTTTCTGCGCGGATGCCGGGACAAGCTGCGGGCGTGGTGGAAATTTAACTTGTTTGACCTCTTTTTCTTTGATTTCTATTGTTCTTACTTTTGCTTCGTAAGGAATTCTCCACGCTTTGAACGGGTGCATCTCGCTTATGTGAAACGCTAATATCTCCTCTTGCGCCATTCGCGTTATTTCGTCGGCGGTCATTAATCTTCTGCCGTGCTCCTGAATTGTTTTGGTCGTACTGCTGCCGTCGAAAATCCCGTTGCTGGTTTTCGCTATTTTTTGCTGAACATATGTAAATTCACCCAAAGAACGCGAAATTTCTTCCGCTGATTTTCCGTCGAGTCCGGCGAAACAAAATTTATTATTGAAATTACTTAAAATGGTGTCTGTTGCATTTTTCCCGTAATTACTTTCGATTTGGCTTCTGAGAGTTTGCACGGCGGCAATAATTGGCAAGTGCTTATCTCTTAATAAAGTGATTTCCGTATGAAAATCTGGGATTTTTCCGAAATTTGCGAATTCGTCCAGTATGAATTTAACCATTAATCCGTCGGTTTCTTTTAATTGTCTGAATACATAAGTCAAAATCAGACAGTTTAGCGGTTGTAGTAGAGTTTTCTTTTCGCTTCTCGCTTGGTAGTAAATTGCTATTTCCTTTCTGCGTAAACCTGAGAAGTCGGTTGCGTTTGGTGTATCGGTGAAATGTTGAATCTCGCGGCTTTGCATAAATCCGAACGAATTTCTGGCGGTCGTT
>MWWK01000257.1_pt1 | contig 10378 bp, 12 predicted proteins | sample 1047241 | NCBI WGS metagenome assembly MWWK01 (sample SAMN06349964, study PRJNA376086) | soil metagenome | isolation source: BG12-3 sample Antarctic (ecotone) soil | place: Antarctica | reverse complement strand
GGTCGCCATCAACCAAAAGGGTAGGGGAGTGCTGCTGCAAGTAAGTGGCGAGGTGTACGGCGGTCGTCGTCTTGCCGACGCCGCCCTTGAATGACGAAACGGTAACAATCAAGTAACAGCCTCCTTTCTATGCGTAGTTGCGTAGCTGAATATCCGGCCTGCCGCGTTTCCGCGTAGCACCAAAAGACGCCGTGTTGTAGCACGGCACAAAAGGCAAAGTAAAGGGTAGCGTTCGCGGGCAAGCTTCGGCGCTCAGGCTACCTTTTTCCTCCGTGAAGTCCCTTTCTTCGGGGCGGCTTCTTTCCGCTCCGGTGGCGTGAAGGTGCGCGAAAGCCACTCGTCCACGCCGGCGCGCGGCTGGGTGTACCGCTCGAATGATGCCCTGACGACGCGCCGGCTCTCCTGCGCGTCCTTGTTGTTTTGGAGTGGCGCGTAAGCCGTGATCCGCTGGGCTTGCGAGGCCATGAGCGCGCTGCTGCCTTCCGAGTAGATGAGCGTCCGCAGATACAGGTCGTAATCGGGCAAGTTCTCAAGCTGCGTCGCTATCACGTCTGAGGCGAACTCCTTAGCCAAGATAACCGCATCGTCGCCGCTGACGCGGAAGCTGGCGAGCGTCCCGCAGTTGCCGAATATCGCCGGCACGATCTCGTCGTTGTGCCGGCGGAGCTGGGCGAGGGTCTGTGTGGCGACGGTAAGCGAAAGGCGATACTTCCGGGCTTCTGCGAGGATCGCGGACAGGTCTATGCCGTGCGTGAAGTTGTGGACTTCATCAATATAAAAGTAGTGGGGGATGCGGTGCGCTTCCGGCGTGTCCTGTCGGGAGAGGGAAGCTAGGTAGAGCTTCGTGGTTATCAACGATCCAAGTAGCGATGCGATGTCCTCGCCTAATGCGCCCTTGCTCAGATCGCAAAGCAGTATCCTCTCCTCGTCCATCACGTCGCGGAAATTGAAGCTGCTCCGGGGCTGGCCGATAACGGCGCGGAGTAGGGGATTGGTGGCAAAGGCGGAAACCTTGTTGAGTAGCGGCGCTGATGCTCTCGCTCGCTGCTCGTCGTCCCATTCGTTCTCATAGGTGCGGTAGAACGTCTGCAACACGCCGTCCTTCACGTTGCTAAATATCTTTTCTCTATATTTGGCGTCGGTGATGAGGCGCAGAATATCAAGCAAGGTGGTCGGTTCCTCCTGTGCGATGAGGGCAAAGCAGAAGTTGGTAAGCAGATATTCGCTCTGCGGCCCCCAGCCGTTCTTGAAGAGCGCCTTAAAGGTGCTGACAATCGAGGAGACGACGAGCGGCTGGTAGGCACGCGGGACTTTCTCAAGGATGTTGAGGCTTGCGACGCGCTCTAGGTCGGCGGGCTTGAAATAAATAACGTCGTTCGTCCGGGAACGGGGGATATGCTCTAGCAGATCGTCTATAAGCTGGCCGTGCGGGTCAATGACCGTAACGCCTGAGCCGTTCCAAATATCCCACAGCACCATGTTCCGCAAAAGCGTCGTCTTTCCTACGCCGCTCTTGCCGAATAGCGCCGTGTGTCGGGTGCGGGTTTCGGGGATGATATAGCTAACGTCCTGGGTGTCTTTCGCGTGGGTCTTGTAGCCGAGGGGGAGGGGATACATTGCCCCGCAAATATACCGCTATGCGGGTAGCTGGCTAGGCGGGTAGCTATCGTGTTGCGTTGTAGATCGCCGCTATTTCTGCGGCGGAAAGCGCGCGGCTGTATATTCGGGCTTCGTCGAGATGCCCTATGTAGTAATTATAACCGGCACCGATGGTAAGGGTGTTGGAAGAGAAGGTATCTATGCCGGGGTAATTCGCGGTTGTAACCAACGCTCCGTCAACGTAAAGGTTCAGCGTGTTTCTATCATACGTCCCTGCGATCATCTGCCAGCCCGTACCTAGCCCCCCGCCATACAGAACCCGTGCCGTGCCACTGACATTAACCCCGTACTCGGGATTATTATTACCCAATCGTGGGAAACTGAGGCTTAGGGCTATCCCACTGGCACCGGATGTTTTCCTCCACACCATCAACGTATGGCCGCTGCCATGGTTAAAAGCGCCGACATTCGAGGCTTGGACATAGTCATTAATGCCGTCAAAACTGAGGCATCCGCCTGTTTTACAGTTTGCTCCGGTATCCCAAGTCGGGCCGTTGATGAGCGTGCCGGGATGGTTGAAGCCACTTCCGTCCGTCACGCTCGCTCCGCTCCCTTCGTCGAAGTTCCAATACCCGACTAACCCATGCGCGAACGGCGCAAGGTCAAGACCCGCGTCGGAGCCTACTTCAAGCATGGCGGGGTCAACACCCCCGTCCCTTGTTGCAATCGCGGCATACTTCGTGGATTCGGTAAGTGCCGTTAGCTCCCAACTGCCTCCGGGAATGTAGGTGTAGTAACGGCCTGTCGAGGTCGTATTCGTCGGGTCAACCGGCAAGGCGGAAAGCGGCGAACCTGACGAAATAAGTCCGAAGTTGACGGGTATCCAGCCCGTCCCGTTCGTATTGCGGAGCGTCGAGGTCGGGGCGCAGCCGTAGGAATAGCCCGCCGGCAGCGTGGGTAATCCTAGGTTCGCGCACGTCGTTGATGAGTCAGGAATAGAGACGTAAAGGATGGTGCTCGTGCCGAATGACGCATTGGCAACCTCTGTCTCGACGATAGAGAGCGACTTGTTGAGCGTGTTGAGATCGGCGAGCCGGTTCGAGTCCCGCGCCTGCTTCAATAGCTCGGCTGGGTTGAGGGTGAGGATCACCGTCACCGCGAGGACGGCCACGATCCCTATCACGATAAGCAACTCTATGAGAGTAAAGCCGCGCCGGGTCTGCATTACTCGAATAGTAGCAAATAGCGGCTTTTCAAGGGCACCACCATTCTTCACGAACTACGGACTATGTTGTGGTGTTACTGGCTATTACGGATGTAATTGTGGTATAATGTTTTTAACTAGAAGCACGGCATAAGCCGTCTTAAACGGAAAGGAGACAGGGCAATGGCAAGGAGAATAACCAAAGTGAAGGTGGCTCGGAGCGCTACGACGGGCAAGTTCGTTAAGAAGGCTTACGCGACGAAGCACCCGAAAACCACTGTGGTCGAGACAATTAAGCGACCGACGCGGTAGTAAGGCGCAACCGGCGCAAGAAAGAAGGTGATAGCAATGGCTTGCAAGACGAGAAGGGTACGGGCTGGTAAGAGGCACGCACGCAAGACCGTCAAGGTCAAAGCGCACAGGCGCGCTCGCCCTAAGAAAATACGATGCCGCTAACTAACAACACTCGCGGAAGCGAGCGCCCCAACCGATCAGCCCCGTAGCAAGCGAGATACTTGTAGCGGGGCTGATTGCTTTTTGACAATCCCGAACAGGGAAGTAGGGGCTATGCCGCTAACGCGCGAATGACTGACGCCCGCCCAATCTTGAGTTTCCGAGCGATCTCTGAATTATTCAAACCTTTCTTCTTGAGCTTCCTTATTTCCTCGTTCTTAAGCGAAGCTGTCGCCGGTCTGCCGTGCGCCTTGCCCTGCTCCCTGGCGTGCGCGATCCCGGCTTTCACGCGCTCCCGCAGGATGTCGCGCTCGAACTCCGCGAAGACGGCAAGCATTCCCGCCATCGCTTTGCCTGCTGGCGTGGTGAGGTCGAGGGCTTCGGTAAGCGATACGAACGCTACGCCGGTGTCGGTTAGCTCGCGGATAGTGCCGATGAGGTCAGACACTGAACGTCCCCATCGGTCGAGCCGCCACACGATGATGGCGTCAACCTGCCTGCGGCGGGCATCCTGTAGCAGCTCCTCGCGCTTCGGGCGCGTCTTCGCTCCTGAGCCTATCTCTTGAATCTCGTGCTTGACCTTCCAGCCGCGTTTCTTGGCATACTCCCGCATCGCCTTCAACTGCATGGGAAGCGTCTGCTGGTCGTGGGTGGAAACGCGGGCGTAGAGTGCGACGTTCATAGGTGTCCAAAAACCCTCCTGAAATGAGCCTTAAATATGGCTGTATTTACGGGCTTAAATCAAGCATAGCAGGGGATGTCCGAAAAGAGTAGTTATTGGACAGATTGGATGGAATACCCTAAGCTATAGATGTCGGTAGAAGATTCATAAATCAATGCTCAAGACCAACTCACAGGAAATAGAAATTGTCGAAAGCGCCCACCCTTACGCGATGCTCGATAACGATCTGCCCACTATGATGAGCCTCGTCTATCAAATGCTCGCTAAAGACGGCATCACTCCTAAGCAGCCGTTATTCGTCAGTTATTCAGATGACGAACCAGGAAAACCAAAAGGGAAGCGTGTGCGCCGAAAGAAGCAAAAGTAATATGTAAGAAAGCCACTCCCAACGGGGTGGCTTTCTGTGTGAGAGAAGGGGGGCGGGGAATTACCTGCAATAACGAAGAGTCGCCATATCATTAATCCATACGGCTTCGAAAAAAGTTTCGGGTGTCTTCATCCATAAAATACACATAGCATCCCTTCAAGCCGCGAGTAAGTAGCACGCGATATGTATTCTTCACGAGTTCAGTAAATTGGTCTTTTGACCTCTTAACGACTGAGTCATGCGAATGTGTCTTATCGCTTACCCATGCGCTTGACTGCGGATCATATCTAAGGTCGAGTCCGAAGATGACTCCTACATAATCAAATTCAAAATTCTGGGCTGTATATATGCACCCTACTTGATTTATGCCATTCGCTTCGGTAGCCCAGTAATGACTCTTCGGAATATTCGCGGCAAGCCTTGTAGCATCGGGTTTAGCATTCCACGGCATAGACCAGTCGCCGATAACCACATCATTAACCAATTGACCGTTCTTGTCTGGTTTAGACCATTGCCAGCAAAATCCTGCAGCCAAGCGAGCGGTGTCTCCGTCTTCTTGCCGAGAACGAATTTCCTTCTCAATCTCCTGCACACTGTCGAAGATTCTAAAATCGAAAGGATCGCTTCTGTCCCAGAGCACGTTCGCTGTCTTTCGTATGCCTAGCGTATTGTCAATCCAGTTAATAAATCCATCAGAGCCATTACAGCGGAACTGCGCTTCTAGTTCAAACTCGTAAAGTTTTGCTCCGAGCTTAGCTGCCGTATCGCGTATTAGGGAAGAACGGCCAACTTCATCGGGTCTTACTACCTGTAGATCGTCAATAAAAAACACCGTGACTTTCGCAGCTTCTATAATGTGCTCAATTAGAGGTCTGTCCGAGCGCTCAGCTTTAGGCGTGAACCGCGAGTTACCCGTCGCGTACATCCTGTGTGCCTCGTCCAGCATCAGCACATCAATAGCATTCGGTTCTGCACTCTGATAGCTGGCAAAATACTTAAACTGCATGGAAGCCTGGCTGCCGACAACCTTACGGACGTTTTCCGTGAATGCCTTTGAGCCTGTGGCGTGCTGAGCGTTGTAGCCCAGCCCGGAAAGTTCAGCAACCAAGTTGAGCGCGATAACAGATTTACCTGTTCCCGGACCTCCTTTGATTAAAAGGACGACCTTTGTCTTCTCGTGGAATCCCTTGCGTGCAGTATCGAGCACTGCATTAAATACAACCTGCTGCTCATCAAGAAGGACATACGTCTTTTCACGTTTGATGATGGCGCTGGTATGGTCAAGGAGTTTCTTGCTAACTCGGTATTTGCTTTTAAGAACTGTGCCTAATACTTCCTGCCCATCTCCTTCGCCGACATATCTTTTTAAGTACCCGGCAAACTCATCCACCTGGTCTGCGGTAAACAGTGGATACTGTCCTAGAATTGCGCTGTGCCGCGAATTGAAAAGCTCGTTTTGCGGATCGTACTGAAGGTTATGCAGATAACTACAAGATGCAAGTCCTACTTCTTCTGAGGTAAATGCCGTATGGCAGTTCTCAAGATACTCTTGGTAATTGCCGACCTGTCGTGAAGGGTGCAACACGTCTCGGAGTCCCTTGCCCACGTAGGTTACAACGCAATCTTGTATTTCACTGAACGACACCGTATCCCATTGCTTCAGCTCTACAATTACGGCATTCGCCTTTTTATTATCCTCACCAAGTCCCGTGACCATGCAGTCTAAACGTCTAGATGAGAGCGGCAATTTGTATTCAAGGATAATGCCGTGATCCATAAGCGCGGCGTACTGAACTACCATGCTCATTTTCGTTAAAGAGTTTTGCCAAGACCGCACTTCGCCTGGCGAGGGGTTGAAGCGAAAGTAATCAAAGAAAGAAGCTCTGAGCTTTTCAGCTATCCTGCCCTGAAGCGTATCTTCAACAAATTGTTTAGACGTGCCGGCGTATAGTTGCATGAAGGGTTCCGGAGTTTACTGAATTTGAGGATGGCTATATTTCTTTTTCAGAAAATAGCCGCTGCGCCGCTTCGTATTCTTTTGATAAATCAAATCCCGCATCCATACTAGGCTCAATTTGCTTGAATCCAATGTACATCATTGAGACTAATTGAAGACCTGTGTAGTTTCCTGGTAGAGATCGTAGCTTGTATTTCGGAGTTGAATCGTTCGTATCAAGGCCGCTCCTGCCGAGCATAGCAATCTCAAAAACCACAGCTTGCCTTTGCGAGGCATTCATCTTCGCAAATTTCTGTAGGGCGCTTAGGCAGTACATCACCGCATCCATTCGCACGCCGCCACCCGTAGCACCTCTGAAGCCTTCCTGAGCGAGCTTGCTGCGAGCACTGCGCGCAAGTTCCGCAATAGGGCTTCTCGGGTTAAGGTCGATAGCTCTTATATACAGTTCGTCGGCTTCAGATAGTTTGTCTTCTTCGCCCGTCGCCTCTAAACATTGGGCTAAACCGTAGATTGAAGGCTGATCTTCTGGCATTAATCGAGCGGCATCTCTTAGGTGTTCCTCGGCTTCTTCTTTACGTCCTAAGCTATCAAGGATGGCTCCGAGATTACGGTGTGCGTATCCATTATTTGGATCAGCCTTAACTGCCTGTTCTAATGCTTCCACAGCCTTCTCTGAGTCACCGCTTCTTTGATATGCGACTCCAAGAGCTACAAGGGCATTTATATGGTCTGGCTCTAGTTCTACGGCGTGCGCGAGATGTCGCTTAGCGTTGTCAAGATTACCTAAATCGCTGTATGCCATGCCTAAATTGTAAAGCGTGTCTATATCGTCAGGGTCAGCCGTTAAGAAGGTCTCAAGTAATGGAACAGCCTTCTTCAATTCCCCATGCTGAAGTAAATCAAGCGCATAACCAAACGGGTCTTTAGATACTTCATCCGGTATCCACTGCACATGAATATTTCTGTCATCAACGCTGGCAACTACTCTTCCACCTACACTGGCGAATTGCTTTGCGTAGAAATTTGTAACCGCCTTCCTGAACGCCTCAGTGCCTGGCTTCCAAGATTCTTCAGGTAGTAAAAACTCTATGAAGTCTTCGACGGGAATTGTAAATTCGAGCGGTGTTTGCATCTCCAATTATTCTTTCTGCTGCTTTGCCGGATAGCCGCGATTTTACGTTCGAAGCTGTTACGAACTCCTATTCGACTGGTGCCCACTTATACCAATTTTCAAGCTCAAGTTCTTTGCCCCAAGCGTCAACTAACTCTCTGTCATGTGTTGCGTCTGACGGGACTTTCTCATAGAGATTAAGCAGGCGTTCGCCTGCATTCTCGAATCCAACAGAGCGATACGCCACTGCATACAAATCCTGCTCTAGCAATCGGTCGCAGAACGTAGCATACGCTGCATTCATCGTAGCGTTAGCACTAAAGATTTTAGCAGGAACCATTGTCCGTGTTTCTGAAGCGAGGACTTGGACATTATCTTGCTGCTGCTTTCGCATTGACTTCAACTGAAACTCTCGCAAGCCCGAATACTCATTCCACAGCCACTCGTCTATCCGCAATCCTATGGGTACAGATCGTAGTTGTGTCATCAACCCGCTATAAATCTGATCGGTGAACTGCTTTAAGGCTTGGTCAGGCAAATTCATCTTTCTGATTTTCTTATTTGAGGCTAGGGCTTGATGCACTGACTGTCGGCCTGAGCCTGTTGTAGCAAACTCATATCTGTCTTCGGGCGCATTCTCATACAACCTCAGAATAAATCCGCACTCGTAGGCAATATGATAATCAGCGCATTGCTTACCTGGGTGGTACATCAATATATGCGATGGCACCAGACCTTTTGCCATTTTGACCTTGGCAAGCACGGTCATGCTCGGATCGGATAGAACCTCAACGGGCTTCCCTGTCCTTTCTTCAACTAGTCGAAGAATGTTCTGTGTATTTTCAAGGAAAGGCATTGAATTTGTCAGCGCATTCTAAATAAGCGATCCTCAGTCTCTCAATTTTAAACTAGCCTGCTACCGAAATTGTTAGAATAACTCAACTTGAAGTGCATCTGCCAATCACGAGTAACGCGCGCCTGCCAAATGTCCTCTCCTTCGTCGTACTTCTTCGCGTGAAGCGAGCTAATTAAGGCAGCCTATTGACGCCTCATAAGCGGTGCTATATCCTTCATGTAACTGATTAATTAATCAGTTTAATAACTCCTAGTCGAGAGGTATAAGGCAATCAGCAAGCACAAAACATCCATGCCTAAGATCGTTTCCGCATTAGAGGCACGAACGCAGTTCGGGCAGATTATGGAGCGGGCGTCTGCGAGTGATGAGCGGTTCGTGGTAGATCGGCGCGGTGAGCCGACGGTGGTAATTATGAGCGTGCGCGACTACATCAATACAGTCGCCCCTGAACATGAGGTATTAGCGCAGATCGGTGAAGCGTCAAGGCGGCGCGGCACGAGCAAGGTCACGTTGCGCGAGATCGGAGAAGAAATCACAGCCTTCAGAAAAGAGAAGCGTCGCGCTAATGGAAAAGCCAAAGCTCGTACTTGATACGAACGTCGTCCTCTCGGCGTTCATTAAGCCCGACGGACTACAACGGCTGATCCTTCAGGTCGCCCTGTCTCCCTTCTGCGAGGTCTTCATATCAACGCCCATACTCGCCGAATATGAAGGCGTATTGAGCCGCAAGCGATTCAAGTTCCAACCCGACGAAGTACAGGCCGCCATAAATCTTATTACGTCAAAGGCTGTGCTGGTCACGCCTACGAACACCGTCACGGCGGCGAGCGATCCCGACGACAATATGTTTCTTGAGTGTACCGAGGAAGCCGAGGCTAATTACCTCGTCACGGGTAATAAGAAACACTTTCCCGCGAAATGGAAAAAGACCAAAGTAGTTAATGGCCGCGAAATCATGGACTTGATGTTGCGCGGGCTGCTAGAGCCGTAACAACAGCGCGCATCTATGTGCGGCGGGTCTTTGTCTCCTTCCTGGCCTCATCCTTAAGCCACTGTGCCGCCTGGTCTGCTCGGTACGGTCCAAAGGTGCGCCCGCGCCTGATGTCTGCGAGTCCCTGCACGACACCGCGCGGCAGCATCCTTTTAGGCTCACGCGCGATCTCGATCTTGCGGACTTGGACAAGCGGCGAGAATTTTTCCGGGCGGATCGGCAGCGGCCTCCCTTCCTCCTTGTATTGCTCAACCAACATCTCGACTACTTCGATCATGTTCTTGATAGCATCCTCTGCCGAATCTCCGAAGGCTGCCCCGCCCACGGTGGCGAGTTCAGGGATATAGGCGCTCCATCCGTCCACTATCGGGTCGTATTCAAGGATGGCGTTCAAGCTGTAATGCTGGGGCTTTCTCATAACCGTAAGTCTATACTCCGCCCCGGTCGGCTACGCAACTACGCGGATAGGCGCATATTCTACGGAGTAAAAATAGCTTCACCGTCCCAATCCTCGAAGTGAAGCGATAGGGCTTCCTCTAAATTCGATTTTAATTCGTCGAGCGTCTTCCCCTGTGTGACTACCGGCAAGTCAAGACACTCTGCAACGTAGTAGTTTTCGCCTTCGGTGATCCGAACCTGAATAATCCGCTTCATTGCTCAGATTGTAGCAAACAAAAAGAGTAGGGTTGTCCCCTACTCTCCACGCTCCTTGCGGAAACGGTCTAGTACCTCGCTAGTTACCGTCGTCGTCCTGATCGGTGCACGGGCAATCTTCGTCGTAGCACTCCGTTTGCAGTGCTTCGTACTCAAGGAAGAGCGCGTCATACTCCTCGGTGGCGTGTGCTTTCCGGTCGAGAGCGGTATCTATATCCGCGAGCAGTTGCTTTATGCGGGCGTGTCGTTCGATGGCTTGCACGGCGGCCTCCTTTCTGTTCCGGTCAATTTCGCTTGACGGGCTTCATGTGGCTCTGGAAGACGGCGATGACGGTCAAGGGTTCGTACTCCTCCATGACCTTCCTGTATTCGCTATGCTCCTTTCTGAGTCTTCGTTTGAACCGATAGACCGCGCAGCGTGCGTGGCATCCGGTCACGTGCTCGAAGACGGGATGAATCTCGAACAGGTCGAGATAGCCGATGATGGTGTAGCGGCGTTTGGCA
>MWWK01000256.1_pt1 | contig 10408 bp, 11 predicted proteins | sample 1047241 | NCBI WGS metagenome assembly MWWK01 (sample SAMN06349964, study PRJNA376086) | soil metagenome | isolation source: BG12-3 sample Antarctic (ecotone) soil | place: Antarctica | reverse complement strand
TGCTAGGCCGTGAGACGGACCAGGGCGCTGTGCTTTACCTCGCTCTGGAAGATAACGAACGCCGCATACAGGACCGTCTTAGAAAGCTTTTGAACGGGCGCACGGTGCCAAGCGGTTTAACCTTTTTCACTCAGGCACCACAACTTGATAAGGGCGGTCAAGAACAAATCTTCGACTGGATTGACGTAAACCCTAACGCACGTATGGTTGTGATTGATACGTGGGGCAAAATCGCGCCAAGTAAGAAGACACAGCAAAGTGATTATGACTTTCTGACTCAGGTGTTAGGACCAATTCAACGTAAGGCGCTAGACCGTAACGTAGCTATCGTGCTGGTACACCACAACCGCAAACCAAGCAAAGACGGTGACGTGTTCGACCAAGTTTTGGGGTCTACCGCGTTTACTGCTATTGCCGACGTGACTATCGTGCTACAGCGTGAGAGGCTTGCAAACGCTGCTACGCTTGCCTACACAGGTAGAGACGTAGAAGAAACTGAACTAGGCATTATGTTTAACGAAAATACCGGAACGTGGTCCACTGTAGGGAGTGCAGCGCAGCTAAGATTGCCCCCAGCACAGCAAACGGTACTGGACGCTGTGAAGCACGGTCACAACACTCCTACTAAGGCTGCGGCACACTTAAGCAAGACGGTTAAGAGTGTTCACAATACTATGAAGGTTCTTCTAGAAAAGGGAATGGTGCAGACACAGGGTAAAGGTATCTACACCGTTACTGATAACACCTTTGACCCACACCTTATTAACAACTGGTAGCTGCCACAGGCTACAGGTAAGCACAGTTTTACTTAGGTCACCTTTCGAGGTGGCCTTTTTGTGTCCATATCCACGTCTATCCACGTTCACATCCACGTTCAAAGCATGGATGAATCCACGTCCACTATCTAAAAGTAGATATGTAGTGGATATAGTGGATATGGTGGATATGTACGAGTTTTACTGTCCCTCACGCAAATCTATATCCACGTTGTATCCACGTCTCGTCCACCATATCCACGCTTTTAGGGCAAAGACGTGGACGAAACCACCATATCCACGTAATCCACGTAATCCACGTAATCCACCATATCCACTAAAGACAACTTTTTACTTATCTACACAGTGTGGTTAATGCTAAAAAGAACCTGTGACAAATCTCGGTACACGTAGCTGAAAGCTGCCACAGGCTACAAGGTAAAACCGCCTTACGCCAATACAAAACTCTAGAATTTGAATGATTCGACCCCAGCCCCGTGTTTGAAACTTCTGTCGTCCTACCGATTAGAGGTTTTTCAGGAGTTGAACCGTATCTTTGGGTTCTCCTTACTCTCTTAGTCTCAACTGCGTTCACAGGGTCTTCTATCCCAGCGCCGTTTTTTTACAGAAATTTTGACAGAGTCTAGGGGAGGTACTAGAAAATAGGGGGTGCCTCTTAGTTTTCGCCGTTTTTTATAGACCCTGAAAACCCCAGGAAGAGGGTGCAGCAATTTTAGCGAAGCCCTGTACCACCCTCTTCCTGGGTGTCAAGCAAACTGCGCTAGCCCCCCCTAGTAGGGTGGGATTAATATATAGGTAGCGATATGAGTGCTTTGTGTATGATATATAAGGATGTAAAACCATGTAATCGAGTGCATAAAGTTACGTAAAATGAAGGGTGATATTTGACCCTGAATCTAGCTTGTTCTTCCAGTTCAACACCGCGAGTTATTACTTCATAGACACAAACAAGGCATGAAACTGAGTACCTGTGGACTATACAAAAAACCGCTACTTGATAAGCGAGAGTAGCTGTTAGCTAATAGGGTGTAAGAACGTTAATGCAGCTGGTTCATTTCGTGCAGGATTCCTAAAGCCTAAGAAGCTTGCTAAATATCGCTTTGACCGTACTGAGGTAGAGACAGAATAGCTAACCGCTTAAATTAGCAGATACAATTTACAAGCTTAGAAGGGTAAACTGTACATTTCGTAGCTGAATGGCGAACTTTCAAACCCAAAAAACCTCACTTCACCCCCACGTCTAAGAAAAGGCGCGAATTTAGACAAGTAATATTCCATAGAGGTAATATGGCCGCCTATATCTTGATTTTTTGTATAGATTGAGATGGCTAGATGATTTAGGTTGTGATTGTTATTAATAGCGTCGATAAGGTGCTTGTCAACCTCTTCATTGAGGGAATGCCCATATATTGTTAGGCCATCACTAATACTGCTGAACTGTATTAAGGCAAACTGTAGGTATTCATTCTGTAAAATAACTTTCTGCTTCTCCTGATACTTTCCTTCTGAGACAAAGAGAGGAAGATGGTTAAGCTTTAAGATATGCCATCGTATTAGGTGTCTTAGGTCATTCGCTAGGCCACTTTTGATTTTTTGTGTCACATCGTCTTCTGTGAAGAGAAATAGCGCCCCGTGAATATAGTAAACTTCCGCTTTATTGTCTCTATTATCTACATCTAGCACGTTAAACTTTAAGTTTGAACCTGAAGTAGCCCAAAAAAAGTCAACAAAGTTCCTAAAATCTACACTCCCAATAATCCAATATAGAAGTAAGTCATAGTTGGTTGTAAATATTTTTTTATATGGAGACAGTTCCCTGGATACACCTTTTAGCCAGTCATCGTTAACTGTTCTGTATTCTGGATGTATGAAACTGATTGCATTGACTAAGGCGCTTTTTAATTTTCCGTACTTTGCATAATGAAGTCTGTTTGGTTGACCTAAAACCGCATTAATTTCCGCTGCGTCTTGTAACCGTCGAAGCACCAACTCAAAGTCTGTAGTATGCAGCTGTTGGAAAATCTCATCGTCACTAGCACTTAAAGCTTTAGTTAGCCTCGCGACTCTTCTTAAAGAAGCATAACCAAATATCTTTGTAACACCCATGCTAAGACCATTACCCAATAGGATATTTTCTTTTGTTAAGGGGTGCATGTCTGAAAAATCTTTGAGGTCTTCAATGCTGGCCGACATTAGTTAGCAAGCATATCAAGATTAATGGGTGTTCTAAGTAAACTTTCACAGGTTAAGTTTAAAGACCTATTTTGAAGAACGGTTGTCCTCGTCACGCAAGCACATTTAGATTCCGGTAGTATCTGAATCTATGGCAAGAGGTGGCGCGAGACCTAACTCAGGTAGACCTAAAGGAAAACCGGATGAGGTTTTCCGAAAAGTGAGTGTTTCGCTAAGTCCCGAGGCGCTTATCCTTATAGACAGCTACGCTAAAGAACAGAGGCTTTCGAGGTCGGCAGCGATTGAGAAGCTTGCAAGGTTAGGGTTGAGAAATCTGTGAAATTTGCTAAAAGCTTGGCGCAAATGTTCGTGTTGAGAATTCGTTATCAAAAAAGGCCGCGTCCCAAAAACCTTGGTTTTAGGCACACGGGCGATTTTTTAGTTCTTATCGCGTTTATTCGCGGTTTGGGTGTCAATAAACCCGTCTCAGAATCAACGTCCGAATAACCCTGCCGATTTAAGTTTTGGGACACTGCAAGTTCTGGGAGACACCACAGGTAATCAAGGGTTGTCTACGGCTTGATACCTTTATAAGAAATTATCAACACTTCCCTCAGAGTTATGAGATAGTGGTAGAAGTACGTGCTTTAGGAACTAAAAGCAGTAAGCACAGCTATATGGGAGGCAGCATGAGACGAATCCACGCGCTTATACCCTTAACTCTTATCTTGTGTTCCCTCGTCTCTGCACAAGATTTTCGTGACGTGACCTGGGGTGATACAAAGGCTGAAGTACGGGCGAGTGAGACGTTTGATTTTCTAGCTGAACAGGGAAATGCAACCGTATTCACTGGAAAAGTTAGCGGCAAAGAGGTAGGCGTTGTTTATCAGTTCTTACCAGATGACCGCCTTTTCAAGGCAGCCTATGTCTTTAGTGAGAAGTACACCAATCGCAACACCTACATAAGGGATTACGAAGAAGTGTCTGCCACCTTGGAACGGTTATATGGAACACCAACGCTGAATGAAACAGATTGGAGTAACGATTTGTACCAGGATGACCCTCAAGACTACGGCATGGCTGTAGCGGTAGGGCATCTCGCATATCGCGCAGAATGGGAAACAGAAACAACATTCATTCGGCACGTATTAACCGGGAACAATTTCGAGATTAACCATGGTGTAAGTTACAGCAGTACCGAATTGGCTGATGCAGGACAGGAACAGGAACAACAGGAAGAGGACGACGCTTTCTAGGCTTTATGCGTCACTTGACCAGAAGGCGGTACGGTCACGCCTTCTGGTGAGTACCAAGAAACGTCATAGCATCTTCTAAAAACCTCGAGTCATGAAAATCACTAAAGTAGACTGACGAAAATCACGCTGTTTCTGATGTAGGAGAAAATGCTAAGGTTTCATCATGAGTGAACCTGAAATGCTTTATTCCGCACGTCAGGTAACAGAATCCCTTGAGTGTTCTCCGCAAATGGCTGGACGGTACTTCCAAGCTTTAGAGAAAATTACGAACACGAAAATCAAGAAGCATGGTAGAGACGGAAGACAGTTTGACGAACCCACTCGGGCGGTGCTGTTAGCTGCCCGCGATATCGTGCGTTCCCACAGTGGTGTGACCGTAGAAGATGCTGTTAGGCGTGCGCTGAATTTGTCGCAGATGCCGTTAGAGAATGAAGTCTTTGGTAGTGGCACAGAGATTGATTTGCAGCGTTTTAAAACGGTTCTTAGTGAGGCGATAACAGCCCCGCTAAGAGACGAGTTAAGAGATAACCGTAAGCAGCTTGAAGATATTAAGGCCGAACTTGCAGCATTGCGTGCTGACAATCAAGCGTTGCGCCAGGGTCGAGAATTACCGAATCCGGTTAAGGATGCAACTCACCACGGTTTGCTTGTTAGAGTTGCGCTTTGGGTGGAACGGCACTTTAGATAGCTGATGCCAAGTCTAGAAACTGCAATCCTAGCTGTGCTTATCACTGGTGGAATTGCCTTATTGACCGCTTTAATCAACGTGATTTCGGCGTGGTCACTTCGGGGTCGTGAAAAGCTAACAAAGCGTCGTGATTGGTTGCGTGACAAGCAGATAAAAGACGTTGAAGAAATTATTCCAACACTTAACAGTTTCCTCAAAGAGTTTTCTGATGTTCTGCAAGAGTTGGATGCAATTCAAGGTATTGAAAACGATGGTTTGAAATGGCAGTTTTCCGAAAGGGCAAAGCACATATCTGACTCCGTTGATGATGTGAGTTGGATAGCTACGTCAAAGGAAGACTTAAGTAAATCCCTCAGGAAAGCTTCAAAAGAGATGGGAGAGGCTTCGACCCGACTTTGGGACGAAGAGGCTAGACGTATGTCATGGTTCGATTTCGATGCAAAGCGTCTAACGGTCTGGTTTGAAGAATCTGATGGTGTAGACGCTTCGTTATCCTTCTTGGGCCAGCAATTCAATAAGATACATTTGGAAATACACCGTGCTAGTCATAACTTGGACTCCTTTTACTACTGGTTAAGTCGTGAAGGCGGTGAATTGACTAGCGAGGATGTAAAGAAATCTCAGCTTCTAGGTGCGAGTTTTAAGGCTGCTATCGAAAAGAAGCATGATGTGAATGCAACAGCAATAGTGTTGCAGAAAGAGTTGATTGATAAATTTAGACCTAGGAAGTCCATTCGTAGACAAGTAACCAGATGGCTTAGGTTCTGGACACGCAGGTTAAGCCTTCATATCTGTGCGCCGAAACTTTTGGGTTAGTTATTTGTAGACCTGCACACCAGGGAGTCACCACGCCAGCTACATCTACTGCCAAAGCTTTGGCCCCCATAGTTACAACTCAGGGAAGAGCCATTAGCGTCTGAACTGGACACACAGCCGCTACTCAACTCACCTAATCCTTGCGAACTGCCGAACCGTGTTTGACCGTCAATCATCGTGGCGTAGTAACCAACCATCGTGGAGTTCGTCATTTTCTGCGCTTCATTTGTAGGAGTAGCGGAGTAAGCAGTTTCAGGGTCCAGGCCAATCATTACGACAGCGCCACCAGGGGCAACCTCTGCACGATGCGTATTCAAGATTTTCATGATTTCTTCGGCTGCGCTAGTGGGCAGCGTTTCGACGTAGAAAACGTTCTGTGGTCCACTCTGGAAATAAGTGACTGTTTCCTGCAAAACATCTGACAGCGCAAGGATGGCTGTTTCGACCCATTCAGGGGGTTGTGCCGCTTGTTCCTCGGGGGTTGCAAAGCCGTAGACCAAAGCGGTTAAGCACAGCGTAAGAACGAAGCTTCGTTTCATTCTGGAATGGTACTCGCTTTCGGAGTTTTCAACCTCCACGGCCAAATTTTTATGAATAGACCGAACAACGCGTGTCGATATGGTTAGGTATTGAGTTTTGAGTATTTAACGAACTCTTTCACGTCTTGGTCGGTTAGTACGAACCATTCCCCATTAGTTCTCTTAGTCTTGAATTTCCGATGCCAGTATGTCTCCAATTGACTGAACTCAGACGTTGAAATGACATGTACTACTTCAACAGGATAAGGAAGTTGCAATCTAATCTGCCTTAGCCTTTTGTCGAAGTCTTTAGCCTTGCCTATTTTGTAAAATGGCCCTGCCTTTAGTAAATACACTTTGCCCATCGACGATGATGCAACGAAAGGTAACGGTTTAGGTTGCCGTCCTTGACGAAAAGCCTCTGTAAGCATCCTTGCCGCTTCTGAAGCATCTATTTGTGATGATGGTTCTATGGGGCTATCTAAGTTTTTATTCTGACTCCTGCGGGACGCCACAACTGCCCATAAGATTAGTGCAAAGATAGCAGTGCCAACAAACATGTTAGCTGCTACCTAATAATTCATTGTGGTCTATCACAGCGAGACAACAGATTCTTTGCGCCGGAATTTTTAATTGACCTTTGACTTGGGGATACCCAGCGCTTCGTAAACTTCGGCGTCTACTTCCGGTCCCTCTTCAAGCACGCCCTCTGCGAAGTCGTGAGTTTCCCAAAAGGTTGCCTCTTCCTCTGCCGTCATCAAGTCAAAGTTCGGCAATTCGTCAGCCGACGTGATGAGGCTGCGCGGGGCATCTCTCAGGTTTCGGGATTTGAGGCTACTCATTAGCGTGAGTATAGACGGTAATCGCTATCCGTCGCATCAAACGCTGTAACCACCCGTACACCCTCTGGTAGTCGTTCAAAAATGACGCGCAGGTATCGACCGCTTTCTGTTCTGGCAATCATCAAGTAGCGCCTAGCGTCACCGCTGCCTCTGGTACGCCTGATATACGCCTTAGCATCCAAGAAAGCCTCTTCGACCTCTTCGGGTTCTACACGGTGGGCAATCACCTTACGCAAGTTGATTCTGTCCCAAACGAGGTTCACAAGGGCAGTAAAACATAGACCTCATTCAGTGTGAGAGAGTGGCATCTGTAAAGTGTTTTGAGAGGGGAGTAGAAACTATGGCGCGTGCGTCAGAATTTGATGAAGCCGCAACTGCTGAAAGCCGACACGGGAAAATCATTCTTCGTTCAACGGGTAAGCGGGTAATACTCAGCCCAGACGACGCCCTCTACTTAGCCCAGCTTTTAGTCTTCGCTATTGAAGAGTCCGACCCCGAATTTTTTAAGGAAGTTGTTTCCAGCTTCGATAACAGAAAGTTGCATAGAGTTTTAGGTATGGGATAGGGTACTCACCAAAGAGGGTTATGGACAAACGAAAAGCAGCGTAAACGCTGCCGCACATCCGAAAAGACGAAACCTTCAATTGCTGGAAACAATTGAAGGAATCTGGATACTTACCTCTGTAACTCGCTAAGAACAGAGTAAGTGTCTGGCGTCTTCCCGTCAAGCTTGTTTTAGACAATACGGAGACGTGAATGGTTTTACTCGAGACTGCTAATGATGCTTTGCAAGTCGCCCACGAAATAGCCCTGAGAAGCGCTGAGACGCTTTCTGACACCGCGCGCAAGATTTACACGGCTTTGGTCGGCGCGGGTCTGGAAGTGGCCTTAGAACGGCAATACAACCCGAATGTCACCCAAGTAGTCTTTTTCGCGTGCGCGGAGTCGGTTGCTTTAGCGGTTGGGGTACATCCTTCAACGGTCTACAGAAAACTTCCTGAGTTGCGCGCTGCCGGTCTTGTTCACGCCGCCGGACACTTCTGCACACACAATGGCGTAACGCGTTCTGACGGAACGGTGTGGGCTGTCAGGCTAACCCCAACTTGGGGAAGCGCTGCACGAGTCCCGTTTGACTTCCTAAAGAAGTCCTACAGATGCTTAGGTGCTGATATCGACGCCGGACGCACTGCTTTTTCTCAAATGCGAGAGTCATACCCAACTAGAGATAAATCAGGGATAAATTTAGGGCACATCCTATGTTGGGCGTTATCCACGCCTAGTAAAACCCCCGTTATCAATGACTCTCGCACGGTGAGACGCGTAGACCTCGAGACTATTTTTGACGTTCCGGCAGTACCCAAACAACACCGCGCCGAAACTATTTTTGAGGCTGCAAAAGCCATGAGTGCTGCACTAAATGACAGCCGCAGCACGCGATTCTATATGGCCGTCCTTTGGGGTCTAACCAAACTTAGGGACCGCGGCGGCGGGGACTACTTTGGGGCGCTGCACACGATGATTAGCAGATGCGCGGCAGATGTAGCAGAGGGTTGGGCGCGTGATGGCAATGGTGGCAAGCTTCTAGTCTCAAGGTTGAAAGCTGCTGGTCTACTCGATGGATTAAGCAGTTCTTAGCCCTCGCCGAAACCTACTTTCTGCTGTTGTGTCTCATCCGTGTGTTTTGTCAAGTTAACTCAACACTCCTACAAGTTGTTGCAATTCTCTCATGTTTGTGGTATCATTAAGTAAGTTAATAAAGGCTACTGCAAGCTGGTGCAAGTTAGGAGTCTTATAGCTAATTTCAGATAGACAAAGGAGTAAGCAATGGAACAGGAACAACCACAGGAACACTTGCCACAGATTGAATTCATTAGCCCAAAGGAATTCATCACTCATTTTCGCGGACGAGTAGGTGAAAGACGAATCCGAGACGCCATACGCGAGGGTAGAATTAAGTCGGTAACGTTAAGCCCGAAGAAGATTTTAATTCCGGTAACTGAAATTCATGACTGGCTACGTAGGGAATATCAGGGCGGTCAGTAATGGAGATGCCCGACGCTACGAACGCCGGACAACTAAACAAAGGTAGTTTAATTATACCACAGGTTTTGTCTGTCTGCGCTGAGAATATCCCTGCTGAACTTCGTGAGTTGCCACAGTGGGTTGTGTGGCGCAAAGAACAAGACCGGAAGATTCCGTATCAGGTCAACGGTCATCATGCAAAGGTAAATGACCCCTCGACGTGGGCCACCTTTGACGCCGTTTCTACTGTGTATGAAGCTGGTGGGTATGACGGTGTGTGGTTTGCACTCACAGCAAATGACCCCTACACGGTTCTGGACTTCGACGGGGTTGTAGACCCCTCACAGACTTCTATAGCCGACAGGCGTGTGCTGGAACTAATTAGCCGCTTCGACACCTATACGGAAGTCTCACCTAGTGGAACTGGAATTCATATCGTCATGCGTGGTGCTTTGCCTACTGGTAAACGCCGTAATGACTTTGTGGAGATGTACGATTCAGGCCGCTTCATGTCCTTCACAGGCCGGGTGTGGAAGTCTCACCGGATTATTGCCGAACGTGGTTCTATCTTACGTAACTATCATTCTGAGGTCTTTGGTAATGCTGAAAGTTCTTTATCTTCTACCTCGAATTTTTCTTATGTAGCAGACTATAGAGGGGCAACGCTTGAAGATAAAACGTTACTGGAAGCGTGCTGGACACACAGAGACGGTGCTACCTATCGTGACTTGTACGAGGGTAACGCTGGTACGGACCACAGCGCCAGTGATATGAAGCTGGTGGGTAAATTAGCGTGGTTGTGTGACTTCGACGCTGGACGTACAGATAGACTCTTTCGTGCAAGTGGACTAATGCGTGATAAGTGGAACACCGTTCACCGTCCTGCTGACGGTGCTACCTACGGTCAAATGACTCTCGAGGCTGCGTTTAGCGGTAAACGTCCAGGCATGGGCTACCAGGGCGCTAAAGGTGCTGCTACGCCGTCACAAGCTGCTACGCCGTCACAGGGGTCTACTCCTATACCCGTAGGTATTAGTGCAGCGGCGCTTATGGCTAAAGAGTTTAAAGAGGTGCCTTTCGTGATTGACGGAATTTTACCACCAGGGCTAACGATGCTTGCGTCACGTCCAAAGATGGGTAAAAGCTGGTTAGCGTTGGATATGGCTATTAGTGTAGCCACAGGTACCGATGTGCTAGGCCGTGAGACGGACCAGGGCGCTGTGCTTTACCTCGCTCTGGAAGATAACGAACGCCGCATACAGGACCGTCTTAGAAAGCTTTTGAACGGGCGCACGGTGCCAAGCGGTTTAACCTTTTT
>MWWK01000255.1_pt1 | contig 10412 bp, 15 predicted proteins | sample 1047241 | NCBI WGS metagenome assembly MWWK01 (sample SAMN06349964, study PRJNA376086) | soil metagenome | isolation source: BG12-3 sample Antarctic (ecotone) soil | place: Antarctica | reverse complement strand
TTGCTTATAGCTATATTAAAATTGAGGTAAGCGGTTTGTATATCAAGCAGTATTAAACTGGCAAAATTGAACAACCCTACAAGTCTGTTTAACTCATCAATCTGGTTAAGTTTGCGGGCGTCATCAACAATAGCTTGTTCCTCATCAGGGGCAAGTATCCTTTCAACCCCTGCGGTTTCAGCCTGTTTATTATGGTCAGCAAACAGCAGTTGTGCCTTGTCCTCAAGGCTCATACCTTTTGCCAATTTTTTAATGTTTAAGTTAGGAGTAGCCATACTTTGTTAATCTATTTCACCCGTAAATTGCTTCCACGCATAATCAAGGTGTTCTTTATTTTCTTCTTTCAGTTCAGCGTTATAAAGTATTAAAACTTCTGTTTCTGTTAAATCTGGATTGTCCTTTAATACTTCCAAGTAACGCTTTTGTAATACAGCCTCTAAAATACCGTAGTTCTTTTTATGTTTTTCGTCTTGTTGTATACCCTCAACAATTGCAATGGCTTCTGGGATTGGCTGTTTGTTTGCCAGTGCCACAACTTCAACTGGTTGCTTCCCTGTTGCAAACAAGTAATAAAAATTGTATAGCCAATCACGGTATTGTTCGTGCTTTTCTGCTGGCACATCAGAGGTATTGTTTATTTCAGCAAGCAAGTCTGCTCTAAATTGCTTAATGCTATATTCAGCTTCCCCATTCAATAGCTGTTTGGTTGTAAAGTTAAACTCCATATGATTGTCCTTAAATGGTGTATTACACCGTTAATGTTTTTTAATTGCAGTTGTCCTACGCTCTATCAGCACCCGCTCAATTGTCTCTACCCTACTCTCAATTTTTGCCACTTCCATAGCTTTTATTAAATGCCCTGCTAAATAGCCCATTGTGTTTGCAACTTTTAAGTCCATAGTTCCAGCTCTGACTTGGTTTACAGTGTCCTTTAACATCTCAACCACATCATTTGGCTTATCAAGTTCTAATGCTGGTAGCGGTTGCATTACTGTTATCTTATTTGCTTGCCCCCCACGCTGGTTTGCCACTTCCCTTTCCATTTGGGTATCTGGGTTATGGGTAAAACAAAATGAGTAGTCAGTCATAGCCCACGCATTACACTGCTCATTGTCTGGTTTTATAAAACTGCATTTTTTTCCGTCTTGCATAGTCATTTGATTACTCAAGTTATGGGTATACCCTATTTTGCCACTTATTCGCCTCTCTCTGGCTCGCTTGCCACAGTTGCCTCTGTAATATCGGGTTTTGGTTTCTGTGGGGCTTCAAGCAAATATAAACGGTCTTGCAAGCCTTTCAAAATAATGTTCGTCTCTCTGTCTCGTTCAATAAGTTGGTCTACCGTTTTGCTTAATCCTGTAATCTGTGTGTCCTTTATTCTTACTTGGTCTTTTAGTAAATCTACTACCTCACGCAACATCTGCGTAGGCGTTTCAACTACTTGACTACTCACCTGTTCAGGTTGCGTAGTCGTCTGCATAGGCACTTGAATAGGCGGTGCATAGTCAGGTGTTTGTCCTTGAGTATCCACTTGCGTAGTCTCTTGAGTAGGCAAGTTAAAAGTTTGCCTAATCAACTCAATGTTTACTTTGTAAATGAAGGGACTTTGAGGGTTATCACTCTGACGGTCTTGCCTTATCATTTGCGTAGTCTCTTGAGTAGGGGACTTGAGCATTTGCTTAATCAAACGCCTAATAGTTATCTCACTTCTGCCTGATAACTCACTTGCTTCTTTGATTGTTAAATAAGTATTCTCCATAGTTTTATTTTTTCTTTAACAAGCAGTAGGGACTACCGCTTAAAATGGTTGGTTATCTCATCAATGCTCAACCGTTTGTCTTTCAACCTTTGTATTTCCTTCAACCGTTTTATAGCTTCGTCCTTGTCATAGCGTCTGACTAATCGGGTTTCCTCTTGTTGGTAGGGGAGTATTCCCAATTCAGAGTAATACTTAATCGTGCTATATCTAACCCCTGACACTTGGGCTAACTCTGACATTTTTAATAAGTTTTTAGTATCTGATTTGCTCATTGTATTTGTAAGCATATTGTTTAATTTAGGGCAGGGGAGAGAGGTATAGGAGAGTTACCCTCAACCGCTTCAAGGTAAATATCCATTGAGCGTTCCACAGCTTCGTAAATAACTTCATAGTAATCTCCCTTTTCCCCTGTAAGCTGTCCCTTTTCAATTGCGTTAATGTATACACGCCTGTCCTCTTTTCTTATCAATGCTGGCGGGTATCCTTCCTGCATTAGCAGTAGGTTCATCAACAGGCGGGCTGTTCTCCCGTTCCCGTCTGTAAAAGGGTGTATGCTTACCAGCTTAAAATGGGCTTCTGCACTTAACATTACGGGGTTGTGAGCAGGGGACTGATTGAGCCAATCTGTAAAGTCATTCATCAACTCTGGGACTTTTAACGCATTAGGCAACTTCACAGTTGAGCCTGCAATACGCACTGCCACATCTCGGTATTTACCAGCATTGTTATCATCAATTTTTTGAAGTATTAGCCTGTGCAGGTTTAGTATGTCCCGTTCCTTCAATTCAGCCCTTTTATTGGTAACAAGGGTTTTAATGTAATCTAATGCCTGTGCGTGGTTGATTGCTTCTAAATGCTCGTTTAAGCTCTTACCGTCTACGGTAATGCCTTTTTCCACCACTAACGCTGTTTCCTGACGGGTTAGGGTATTCCCCTCAATAGCGTTGCTTGTATAAGTCAATTCAACCCTAAACCACTCATCAAGGTTCTTTACCAAGTCAGGGGAGAGGGGACGGTATTTGTCCAGCTTCGCTTTCTTATCTGCTAACTGTTTTAGTCTATTTTCCATTGCGTTATTTTAGGTTATTAACCTATGTTTAATGCTTAATTAAAGGGTATTTACATTTTAAGTTAATGCGTTAGTCGGTGTTTAAGGTAATGCGTTAATTGGCTTGTTTTAATCCACCATTTTCCACCATATTACGGTTCTTAAATACTGACATTTCCTGACATTTTGTTTAGTAGTTTTTTGCATACTTTAGGGGTAGTTTTTCTTGGCGGGTTTAGCGGGTTTGTTTTGCATAATCACTAATGCTTATAGGTGTAATTGAGTTTAATCTCAATTCGCATTTCCACTAAAACTTACTCCCCTAAATGCTTCATAATATCTTGGTAAATCTGCCTTCCGTTTTACGCTGTCGTTATACACCTGCAACATCTCTAAACTTTTGTGTCTTGTGTGCTGTGCTACTTCCAGTAAATCACCTTTGTATGTCTTAATGAGAGTGGTAGTAAAGTAATGCCTAAATCCGTGTGTGGTCTTATCAATTCCCAATGCAACAAAGGTTTTTTTAATAATGTCCCGTATACTCTTGGTTGTTAGCCTTTGGTTCTTGCTATTATTGCTATTACTCGTAAATAAAGCTCCACTGCCTTTTTTATTGCTTTTCAGGTAATCCCTTAACGCTGTCGCTGTCGCTGGGTGAAGGTCTATTGGCTCTTTATCGTCCCTGCCTTTTCCCTGCACAAAAGCGGTTCTATGCACTAAATCAATATCTTTTACATCAAGTCTTATAACCTCAATTTGTCTTAATCCTTGCAGTGCCAGAAGGCTTACAACAGCCATAAGCCTTGTATTTTGCGGAGTAGGGGATAGTTGCTTTAATGCTTCTGCTAACACAGCCACTTCCTCATTATTCAACCCGTCCCGCTTATGCTTCTTACTTTGGCTAAATGTTTTAATGTTCTGGGTTATATCTGCGGGCAATAAACCCTGCCTGTTTAACTCTTTCAAAAAGATTTTCGCAGTAGCTAAATACTTGTTTTTGGTAGATACACTCAATTCTGTTCTGTCTGCAAGGTATCTCTTATATTCCAAAAAGCTGTTGCGGTTAAATCCTTTTTCACTGGTATAACTCAAAAATAACCCAATCCTGTATTTGTAGTCCTTACGGGTTTCTGGGCTTACATCTAACAATTCAAATATCCGCTCTGCATTAAGCTGGGCGTCATTTACTATCAATTCTTGCTGTATTCCTGACTTTGTTTGTTTTGGCATATTGTATTGACTTACTACTTACTACTATCTACTTACAGTATAGCCCTAATAAAAAACACTGTCAAGTATTACTCAACAGCGTTTCTTAAAAGCATTTGCCCAACACTATCCCATAGTGTAGGGGATTATATGGGGACAGGGAAGTAGAGCAAAACTTACAATGCTTTACTTACTTCATTATACTTCAATATACATCAAAATCTCTATGGTCATACAGCGTCATTATAAGTCAATTTAATCAACCTAAAGGAACTACTGCTTACCTTTCCTAATTGTAAATCCGCTCTTTACAAATATACAAATATGTGTTATAGTATTAGGTTAAACAAAAACACAATTTGGGAGGCAATTATGGATAGAAAAGAATTGGCGGCAAAGATTAGTGCAAAACGCACTATTCCTTTTTTTGGAACGCTGGACAAAGACTTGTATTTGCTTGTTAGAAACGCACTGCTTAATTTGGCAGCCGCTTCCAATAAGCCCATCACCATACTATTTGATAGTGCGGGTGGTGGAACATTCTACTCGTTCCAGCTCGGCGACCTCATTAGGTTAATCCCTTGTGATGTCATTGGCGTAGTTTTAGAGGCTAATTCAGCAGCTTGCACTCTGTTGCAATACTGCACGAAGCGGTTGATAGTTCCGTCTGGTAGGATACTCATTCACAATGGGCAACCAACTGACGCAGGTTTTAACGGATGTAAATACACATCAGACGAAAACTGGGAACTGCAAATGCGGAATTGGGCTAATGAATTAAAAGCTGGAAATGCCAATATCCGCAAACTGTTCTGTGAACGCTCTGGACTTCCTGAAAGTCGCTGGGAAGAATTGATGAAGCGTGGTGACGAACTACGATACTCGCTAACTGCAAATGAAGCGTTAGAGCTTAAACTGGTAGATGAAATTATCCCGCCAGATTTCAAGCTCTATATCCCGCAAGTAAAGAATAAAGAAACGGAGGAAGCTGAAAATAAAGAGGGTAAAAAGTAATTTGCCTTCCCACTTAAATACCCCGCAAGTCTCAATTGAGAAATGCGGGGTTATTATTTTACATTCTTGAAATCTTACTCTTCTCATCACAAGACAAATAATATCAATCCTATTTAGTTCTTGAGGGTGTTATGTATCGTCTCAATGCTGTGTTGAGCCCTACGCTAATAAACATTACACCCCACACCTTACCATACCCGTTACAAAAGTTTCCAGTTGCAGACAAATAACAGTCTGGTAGGGTATTAGAAGCTAATGTTAAAACACCAATTTGGGTTATCAGGTCAGGCAAGTATTTTAGTATTTTTCTCATCAATTTTACCTCTCATTATTCTACTTCCTGTAATTATACTTATCGGAAGTAAGCACCCTTTTATTGGTGTTTTAATTAACATCAATTCCACCCTTAATTGGGTCTTCTAAACCTCTCTCCCAATGACATTTTCGGAAGGTATCAAAAATATAATCTCTACCACCATTATTAGCAACGGTTTGTTCATAAGCTCTGTCCCAACACAGTTTGCGGATTTTCATAGGTTTGATTTCATACCAATAAAACAGTGAGCCTAAAACAAGTAAACCAATCAGTATTATCAGTGAGTATTCTTTTAACTTTCGCATTTCAACAATCTTTAAGTATTAACTTGCTCCTATCACTGCAACAAATATAATTATAGCTACAATTATTATAATAGGTAAAACAATAAACATACCACAACCAAGTTTAACACCGTCCCCAACTGTGCTTCCTGCTTTTGGTTGAGGTGTTGCTAATGGTGTTATAGGGGTCGCTGTGTTAGCTACATTTGAGGGCTTGCCTGTCTCCAAGTTATAACCACAATGTTTACAAACTTTTGCTTCACTCTTTATTTGTTCAGCACAGTATGGACATTCTTTATTGGTTTCATTATTTAATACTGTTTCTGTCATAGGTTTAGTTATAACTATCAATTATTTTGTCGTCATTATTATCATAGAAGCAAGAAGGGTTATAATCGTGCCAGCACCACTGCCATTGTGTCTTACTACCATAGTTAGAAGGGTTGGCACTGTTGGGTTTACTTCCGTATGACACTACAAGCTGGTCATAGGTCATACCAACCCAATACTTACCGTCAGCCACTCTTTGGCAACTTTCTTTATCCCAATCTGGGTGTTGCTTACATAACTGTCCAGCTTTAGTTTTTTCATAAGCGGCTTGTTCAGCGTTTGCTTTAGCGTCTGCTTCTGCTTGAGCTTTTTTCTGTGTTTCCACTTGTGCCAATTTTTTTGCTTCTGCTTCTATCTTTAGTCGCTCACGCTCTGCTATTTCATCTGGTGAAAATACTCTTACAACAGTAATAGATTGCGGTGCAGGTTTTCCACCATTCACTGCCACAACACTTAATAGATTTTTTTCATCATTCAAGGTTACCTCATAAGTGAAGTTTCCGTCTTTATCAACCTGTGCAGGTGCTTCATTAACCGTTACTGTAGAGCCTGCTGGGTTTACTGTTCCCTTAACCATTACAGTCTTTGATTGCACACTTGCATTACTTTGTGGTTCAGTAATTGTTAAAGTTGGTCTTCTATTACCGTGTGCGGAAGCTATACCAGCCCCAACAAATAATACAAGCACACCAGCAGTTATAAGTATGTTTGTTCTCTGGCTATACTTGTCTTTCTTTTTCTTAAACAAATACCACGCTACTAATGCAGGTATGGCTAAATACCAAAACTTAAAGCCTACTAAAATTGCTATCCCCCACCCAAAAAACTTACCTATTCTTTTCCAATCAGTAGGTTTGGTTTGTTTAGCTGTGGTTTGGGTAGCCACAGCAGGAGTGCTTGATAAAGGACTTTTACAGTGCTTACAGATAACTGCACTTTCCTGTATATCCTCTGCACAAAATGGACATTTTTTCATAGTGTTGGGTTATTGATTATTTAACAGGAGTTGCTTTAACACCTGTATATGCAGACGGATTTTTTAACGCTTTAACAAAATCAATTTTGTAAATGGCTACTCCTTCTTTGAGGTTTCCAATATCCAGCAAGTGTTGCTTGTCAGTTGTTAAACCTTCCTTATCTGTTTTATCTGTTGTTATAAAAAAATCAATTACCTCTTTTGTCACCACACTATATGTAACTAACAATCCCTTACCGTCTTTTGTATATTGTTTCTCCCACTCTGTAACGCCAGATTTTAATTGCTGTGCGTTAGGTTCAGTATCTTGTTGCGGTGTCCCTAACACTGCTTTTATTTCATCAATGTTTTTACCTATGAGTGTTGGCACATCAAACGCTGGCGTTTGAACTTGAGCCTGTTGGTTTGTTGCTGGTTGTTCAGTTGTAGTTGTATCGCAACCAGAAGCAAGCAGAGCAATTGACATAACGCCTATGCCTAAAACTCCTAACTTTCTAACCGTTCCTTTAACAATTGTTTGTAGCATTGTTTTGAGGTTAATGTTTAATTGTAAGCGGGTATTATAAAGCCCCCCGCCAGAGGCAACCCTTTCGGATTCCCGTGTTACAAGTTTCCCCGCACACAGCTACAAACACCCTGACGAAGGGTTCTATATGTTTGTAGCTTTCGCACCATACCTTATAGAAAATCTACAAGGGTTAGGTGCTTAAATTGTGAGCCAGTTATTTCATATAATCAGCTTTGGTTAATTATAACAATTTTTCCAATTATTGTTTCCTGTCATATTCTGGCAGGTTTAATAATATCAACTGTATTGTTAGAGGGAGAGTTTACTAATGTTGTAACGGGGTATACTTCCATTTTATTACTTGGGTATGGGTTCAACATATTTAGTAATTGTTCATCGGTCAGGTCAGGGTTTAACCAATCATTCTCTGCGTTGATTGGTAAAATTGCAGGCATACGGTTATGAACTTTTTCTACCATATCATTTGGCTCTACGGTAATAATCATAAAATCAGTTAAGGTATTTTCTTTATCTTTTTCACCTTCATACCATAAGCCTGCAAATGCAAACGGTTGTTCTTTTTTCAGCATAAAACGGTATGGTTGTTTTTTTCCTTCAATAATCCCCCATTCAAAAAAGCTGTCTGCTAAAACTAAACATCTGCGTTCTCTAAATGCATTTGTAAATGTTCGCTTGGTAGTTAGGCTGTCTTTGCGGGCGTTGATAATTGGCTTACTGGTATTACCCCACGCTGGTTGTAATCCCCATTTTGAAAACACTACTTTGTCAGGTTCAGAGTTTAAGATTATAGGTAATAACTGTGTTGGTCTTGCGTTGTAGTTTGGTTCATAATACTCTTTCGGTATTTCAGCATTAAACCTCTGGGCTACAAACTTCAAGTCGCTAACCAATGAAAATGCACCGCACATATTAAGCCTTCACCACAGGCAGTTCACTCCACTGCGTTGTGTAATTAGGTGATAAAAGTTCTCTCCTCATACTCCAAGTATGTTTAATACCAGTTGCAAGGTAAGTTAAAGTATTACGCCCGTGTTTAGTATTTACTATATCCAGCGTGTTCATTAACCTTTGCTGTCGCTCTGTATCTATTCTTTCAAATAAGTTTTGCTGGTGCAGTTTTTCTGGCAATAATCCAAGTAACATAATGCCTGCTTTTTTATATCTGTATCCGTCCCTGTAAATCTCTGCAAGCATACGCTCTGCATTTGCAATTAAGTTTGGTGTATAAGCTGTTGGTGTCAGTAAATCTATCCCCTTACTTGCACCATACTTTGCGTCATTATTAAACTTGTTTGTTAGTATAAAAACACGCAAATAAGAAGCAACTAATCCTTCCTCTCTTAACTTTTCAGCACCTCTCGTAATGTAACTGGCTACTGCTTCCTGTAATCCTGACAATTCTGTTACAGGTTGCCCAAAAGACTTTGAGCAAGTTATACCTTTTTTTGGTTGGACAACTTCTTCAAGAGACAAGCAAGATATACCACGCAGTTCATACAACATACGCAAACCTTTTATAGTCATTTTCTTTTGCACCCAATTGTCATTAGTATTTTTTAATTGTAGTGCAGTTCTAATACCATTATCCTCAAGCATTTTTTTATATTGCCTTCCCACGCCCCACAAGTCGCTCACAGGGAAGTTATGCAAATAAAAATCTATTGGGCGGTCTGTTAAATCAAACACACCATTATATTCTGGGTTCTTTTTAGCAATATGATTAGCAACTTTCGCTAACACTTTTGTAGGTGCAATTCCTATTGAGACAGGTATGCCAGTCCACTTTTTAATTGTATGTTTTATTTTTCGTGCAAGTTGTTCTTGGTCTCTTACTCCGTCAAGTCGCATAAACGCTTCATCAACAGAATAGATTTCAACTTCCTCTACCAACTCGTGTAGGGTATCCATTACCCGCTGGGACATATCCCCATAAAGTGTGTAGTTTGAAGAAAATACTTTTACCTTATTGCGGCTAATTACATCTTTTAACTTAAACACTGGTTCACCCATTTTAATACCAAGTGCTTTTACTTCCGCAGAGCGTGAAATAACACAACCGTCATTATTTGATAGAATCATAACTGGCACTGTTTCTAATGCAGGTTGAAAAGTCCTCTCACAGGAGACATAAAAGTTATTACAATCAACTAATGCAAAAATGGGCTTACTCATATTTTTACAGTGAATGTATTACATTGGTTGCCACGCCCCAAATTATCAGCTCATCATCTCCGCTAACCTCAATGGGTTTATAGTTTGGATTTTCAGCAACCAGTAAAACTTTATTCCGTTTTTTAATCAAACGCTTGACAGTCAGTTCCCCCTCTATGCAGGCAACTACAACATCATTATTCTTGGGAGTTAATGAGCGGTCAATAATTAAAATGTCAGCATTGTGTATCCCCGCTTCAATCATTGAATTGCCTTCTACCCGCACACAGTAAGTAGCTGGTATGTTTTTAATCAGGTGTTTATTGAGGTCAAGTTTTTCATCAATATAATCATCTGCTGGGGAAGGGAAGCCAGCACACACTTTTGATAAAAAAAGCGGAAGCAATACAGTATCCTTTAATACAGGTTTATAAACGGTGAGTCTTGTTTTGGTAGTCGTTGTTTTTAGCATAGTATTGTTTTTAATGTATTTGCTTCTTTGTCTGTATTTTTATTAAAAAATCTTTTACCTATTTAGTATTATTTAGAATACTTAAGTTTAGTAAAGTTTAGTGTTAAATGAGTAATCGCTGTTTTACCTTTTAATTGCAACTTAAATCCAGTTTAGGTTTGTCCTGCAAGTGTAAGTATTTTGTCCTGCAAGTGTAAGAATATACCTCAATTTTGTCCTGCAAGTGTAAGTATTTTGTCCTGCAAGTGTAAGTAAAATGAGTAATCATATTACCCTTTGCATAGTCATTTGCCTAATCATCTCCGCTATTAAACAGTTTACTTC
>MWWK01000254.1_pt1 | contig 10417 bp, 8 predicted proteins | sample 1047241 | NCBI WGS metagenome assembly MWWK01 (sample SAMN06349964, study PRJNA376086) | soil metagenome | isolation source: BG12-3 sample Antarctic (ecotone) soil | place: Antarctica | reverse complement strand
TTCATCGGCTTGCGCTCGGTGTCGGCGTTGGGCGTTTCGCGCTGCCGGTAGTTGTGGGCGGTCTTGGCCGCGCCCGCCTGGGCGGTCTTAATCTTGGCTACTCGGCAGATGGCGTAGGGCATGGGGCAGTGGGGAAAGGGGATTTACGAGTGCATAGGGCCGGCTGCAAGCCCCCCACCGGACGCAGTCCGGTATAGTGGGTTATACCGTTGTTTTTCTTGCGCGGTTTTGGGCCTGTTATTTACGATTATTACTTACGCTAACGGGCCTTTTTCAGGGTACATTTTGGGCGAAACTTACGCTTATTACTTACGCTAATATCCTTATTTACTTGGTTTGATACGCTGCATTCGGGTGGCTTGGGCATTCATTTCCCGTTCCTCGTTGTACCGTACCTTCTCGATGATTGAGTTATCAGCTACCGTTGCCCATCCCTGCACCAACGCCCGCAAACGACTAACCGCCTCGGCTGCCGGCAACCCCTCGACCTGCACCAGTGCCTCCATGGCTGACCGCCCAACCGCGACCAATTTATCCGCCAAATACCGCTCGTCTCCGCTTGCTGGCTTCCCCCATGCCTCGCCCTTCTTGATGAGCTGGTGCTGTACCACCCGGCACGAAGTCGAACAAAATTTGCCTCCTCGACGCTTCGGCTCATAGTCCTTACCGCATTTTTGACACTGCACTATCATAGGCGAAAATACAAAATGCTCCCCGTTCCGGGGATAGGTTTTCTTTGGCATTTTCCCCGCCGCGCTGTCTAGTCTCTTCTTTCCCTACTGCCCCAAACAGCGCGGCGGGGTCTATGCCTGAAAACCTAAAAACCACTCAGCAGAGGGCGAGCCTTCAACGCTGAGTGGTATTAGAGCTGGGCCAACAGAGGGCGAACCTTCAACGCTGGCTTGCGCGTCTGGGGGCTGTTTTATTCCTGGCCGGTTGCTCCTCAGCAGAGCCGGTTACGCTTCAAACAGCCCCCAAACTTAAGTCCTTTTTTTCCCTTTTGTTCAGGATGGCATCAGCCACGTTCCATATTGGACACCCAACAAAATAGGGGGCTGGTGCTACTTTGATTGGCGTGGTAAGGGATATGGTACCGCCGACGAAGTATAGCCCTGCAAAGCACCAAATAGGATGTCGAGCGCTTGCTTCATCGGTTGGTCTTGCAGCTGCGTGCCGTTTATGCTTAAGAGGTGGCGGCCGTCCAAGAAATATAGGTACAGGACCCCGTCTAAGCTTTTGTCGAGGGCTTCGGGCATGTCGAAACCCCAGAGGAGACATTGCCGGCCGGTTGTTTTATCGGTGAACTGGCGCACGTAAGGCTTAACCGGTCGGGGCAGGTTAGCTAGCAGGCGACGCATTTCGCTTTCGGCGTAGCGGCGTAACGTGGCTGTATCACGACCTGCGGCAAACGGGGCGGCGGGCGTGGCCTTCACGTACAAGTCCTGCCCATTTACGCGGTACAGACCAACCTTGGCAGTAGGCTTGACATTGGCTTGGGGGTCCAGTTCTATTCGAAAGTTAAAATGGCCATTTTCGTAGCCGTTGACCACTAGCGTATTCGCTCTAGAGGTTTTTACTAAATGGCTTTTTACCAATGGTTGACGAACAATTTGCTGTCCCAGGACCGGACCGGCAGCCAGTAGGGCACTGGTTAGCAAGATTTTAATGCGCATGAGGCGGAGGGGTAGAAATTGGAGTACTATTCTTCCCCAACTGCCCCTTTGTTAGAGGCGTTGGGGACGTTGGTTTGCTCGAAAAGGTCTAGCTGGGGTTTAGGAAGGGGTATTTTTTTGTCTTGCTGCACCACGTACTCGTTCACCATCACAAGCCGGCTACCATTGAAGAAAATAGCGGGGTTGATAAAAAAAGTGTAAGCCTTGTGAGTACGTGCTATAAAATTATTTTTAAGTAGCTCACTCACACCACTATAAATAGACGCTTTGCTAGTATAACCTGTGAATTTCATACAGTCTTCTAAGTCAAAAAGCACTTGGTCTTTCGACACATGTAGAGCATCTAGAAAGTACCCAAAAGCCTTAATTCCGGCACTACTTAGACAAAATAAGGTCTTGATATTGCCCTTAAAAATCTTTCTAAATTCTTCTTTATCAACAACATGCTTTGTACCAATGAGCATGCTATGCTCTTCTCCTGTGTCGGTGTTCACCATCGCGAACTCTTTGGGGTTGCCCACCTGCACCACTTTGTTTCGGGTAGGCACCACTAGGGAGGTTAAGTAGGGGTTGCTTTGATGCACCGGAAAAGAGGTAAGTTTTCCAGCTTTTTCCACTTTTTCCATACTGTGAGTTCATTTTGTGAGCCACAAATATAAACTATAAAGTCAGTCGTTTTAGACACATAGTTCAAATTTTGAGCATAAAACTTGAACAAATAGTTTTCATACCTTGAACTCTCAGTTCAGGAACCTTGAACTTTTTTTTTGGATAACTTTCTTATTATTAATACTTTATCCATTTTTCCCTTCTTAGCTCTTAAAAAGGGGTATTTAGTACCCCCCAATGCTCACGCCTCCTCCTCCTCGGCTTTGACCTTTGCTCTGCTCCTGGTCGCGCTGCGCGGTGCGCTGCACGGCCTGGTCGTAAGCCTCCTTCATCGGCACCCCGCCCGGCTTCAGCTCGGCCAGTTCGAACCGGCTGCCGGTGGCCGTGTGGCGCAATTCGCCCTGTTTGGTGGCCACGTCCTCCCGGTAGGTGTACCCTGGGAGCTTTTTTAGTTGTTCGATTAGGTCTCCGGCCTGCCGAATAGGGGCCTTTAGGGCTTTCTGAACGTGATTTTCGGTTTCCACCTGCATCTCTGCCCGCACCTTCCGGCCGTGCTCCAGTACCTTTTCTGGCAAGGGTTCGCCCTGCAAGACCTGCACAGCGGCGCGGGTCCAAGCTCCTTGGTACAAGTCCCGTCGCTCGATTTCCTTCGTTTTCGTGCCCTCTACACTCGCCAACTGCCGGGTTAGGGTCTTTTCCCGGTCCTTGGCCCCGGCGCTGTCCTGCGCGATGCTGGCCGCCTTGCTGGCCCGTTCGTTGGCCGCGGCGAGCTGTCGGGCCAGCTCCGCGTTCAGCCGCGACTCCTGCTCGGCCCGCCACTTGCTCAGGTTGACCAGGTCCAACCCGCTCGGCCCCTCGATGCTCAGGCGCGTGGCCGGCTCCGGCTTGGTTAGTGTAGCCAGCTCGCTCCGGCTCCGCTCCTGGGCTCCGTAGACGTGGCGCATGACCTCGTGCTTGGCGCGGCTGTGCTCTACCCCCCGCTCCATCCCGAACGGCTTCATGGCCTCGGCGTACTCGGTTTGCAGGGCGCGTAGGGTCTTGGGGTTGAACACGTCCTTGGCCGACAAGCGGCCGTCGGCCGTGAGGGGCACAACTACGGCGTGAAAGTGCGGGGTCAGCTCGTCCTGGTGCAGCGTGCAGCTCACCACGTTTTGCTCCCCAAACTTGGCTTTCAAAAATGCAATATTTGCCTCGGCCCAATTGCTCTCATGCCAGTCGTTCGGGCTCCCATCGGCCTGGCGCTTGAACGCCTCGGGGCTGGCCGTTAGCAGCACCTCCACCCCGCGCACCGAATCGTGCCGGACTTTGGCCCCGGCCTCCTGAATGCGCTCGGTGGCCAGCTCCCAATAATTGCGCTCGGCCGTGTTGATGTACTCGTGGTTCATCGGCTTGCGCTCGGTGTCGGCGTTGGGCGTTTCGCGCTGCCGGTAGTTGTGGGCGGTCTTGGCCGCGCCCGCCTGGGCGGTCTTAATCTTGGCTACTCGGCAGATGGCGTAGGGCATGGGGCAGTGGGGAAAGGGGATTTACGAGTGCATAGGGCCGGCTGCAAGCCCCCCACCGGACGCAGTCCGGTATAGTGGGTTATACCGTTGTTTTTCTTGCGCGGTTTTGGGCCTGTTATTTACGATTATTACTTACGCTAACGGGCCTTTTTCAGGGTACATTTTGGGCGAAACTTACGCTTATTACTTACGCTAATATCCTTATTTACTTGGTTTGATACGCTGCATTCGGGTGGCTTGGGCATTCATTTCCCGTTCCTCGTTGTACCGTACCTTCTCGATGATTGAGTTATCAGCTACCGTTGCCCATCCCTGCACCAACGCCCGCAAACGACTAACCGCCTCGGCTGCCGGCAACCCCTCGACCTGCACCAGTGCCTCCATGGCTGACCGCCCAACCGCGACCAATTTATCCGCCAAATACCGCTCGTCTCCGCTTGCTGGCTTCCCCCATGCCTCGCCCTTCTTGATGAGCTGGTGCTGTACCACCCGGCACGAAGTCGAACAAAATTTGCCTCCTCGACGCTTCGGCTCATAGTCCTTACCGCATTTTTGACACTGCACTATCATAGGCGAAAATACAAAATGCTCCCCGTTCCGGGGATAGGTTTTCTTTGGCATTTTCCCCGCCGCGCTGTCTAGTCTCTTCTTTCCCTACTGCCCCAAACAGCGCGGCGGGGTCTATGCCTGAAAACCTAAAAACCACTCAGCAGAGGGCGAGCCTTCAACGCTGAGTGGTATTAGAGCTGGGCCAACAGAGGGCGAACCTTCAACGCTGGCTTGCGCGTCTGGGGGCTGTTTTATTCCTGGCCGGTTGCTCCTCAGCAGAGCCGGTTACGCTTCAAACAGCCCCCAAACTTAAGTCCTTTTTTTCCCTTTTGTTCAGGATGGCATCAGCCACGTTCCATATTGGACACCCAACAAAATAGGGGGCTGGTGCTACTTTGATTGGCGTGGTAAGGGATATGGTACCGCCGACGAAGTATAGCCCTGCAAAGCACCAAATAGGATGTCGAGCGCTTGCTTCATCGGTTGGTCTTGCAGCTGCGTGCCGTTTATGCTTAAGAGGTGGCGGCCGTCCAAGAAATATAGGTACAGGACCCCGTCTAAGCTTTTGTCGAGGGCTTCGGGCATGTCGAAACCCCAGAGGAGACATTGCCGGCCGGTTGTTTTATCGGTGAACTGGCGCACGTAAGGCTTAACCGGTCGGGGCAGGTTAGCTAGCAGGCGACGCATTTCGCTTTCGGCGTAGCGGCGTAACGTGGCTGTATCACGACCTGCGGCAAACGGGGCGGCGGGCGTGGCCTTCACGTACAAGTCCTGCCCATTTACGCGGTACAGACCAACCTTGGCAGTAGGCTTGACATTGGCTTGGGGGTCCAGTTCTATTCGAAAGTTAAAATGGCCATTTTCGTAGCCGTTGACCACTAGCGTATTCGCTCTAGAGGTTTTTACTAAATGGCTTTTTACCAATGGTTGACGAACAATTTGCTGTCCCAGGACCGGACCGGCAGCCAGTAGGGCACTGGTTAGCAAGATTTTAATGCGCATGAGGCGGAGGGGTAGAAATTGGAGTACTATTCTTCCCCAACTGCCCCTTTGTTAGAGGCGTTGGGGACGTTGGTTTGCTCGAAAAGGTCTAGCTGGGGTTTAGGAAGGGGTATTTTTTTGTCTTGCTGCACCACGTACTCGTTCACCATCACAAGCCGGCTACCATTGAAGAAAATAGCGGGGTTGATAAAAAAAGTGTAAGCCTTGTGAGTACGTGCTATAAAATTATTTTTAAGTAGCTCACTCACACCACTATAAATAGACGCTTTGCTAGTATAACCTGTGAATTTCATACAGTCTTCTAAGTCAAAAAGCACTTGGTCTTTCGACACATGTAGAGCATCTAGAAAGTACCCAAAAGCCTTAATTCCGGCACTACTTAGACAAAATAAGGTCTTGATATTGCCCTTAAAAATCTTTCTAAATTCTTCTTTATCAACAACATGCTTTGTACCAATGAGCATGCTATGCTCTTCTCCTGTGTCGGTGTTCACCATCGCGAACTCTTTGGGGTTGCCCACCTGCACCACTTTGTTTCGGGTAGGCACCACTAGGGAGGTTAAGTAGGGGTTGCTTTGATGCACCGGAAAAGAGGTAAGTTTTCCAGCTTTTTCCACTTTTTCCATACTGTGAGTTCATTTTGTGAGCCACAAATATAAACTATAAAGTCAGTCGTTTTAGACACATAGTTCAAATTTTGAGCATAAAACTTGAACAAATAGTTTTCATACCTTGAACTCTCAGTTCAGGAACCTTGAACTTTTTTTTTGGATAACTTTCTTATTATTAATACTTTATCCATTTTTCCCTTCTTAGCTCTTAAAAAGGGGTATTTAGTACCCCCCAATGCTCACGCCTCCTCCTCCTCGGCTTTGACCTTTGCTCTGCTCCTGGTCGCGCTGCGCGGTGCGCTGCACGGCCTGGTCGTAAGCCTCCTTCATCGGCACCCCGCCCGGCTTCAGCTCGGCCAGTTCGAACCGGCTGCCGGTGGCCGTGTGGCGCAATTCGCCCTGTTTGGTGGCCACGTCCTCCCGGTAGGTGTACCCTGGGAGCTTTTTTAGTTGTTCGATTAGGTCTCCGGCCTGCCGAATAGGGGCCTTTAGGGCTTTCTGAACGTGATTTTCGGTTTCCACCTGCATCTCTGCCCGCACCTTCCGGCCGTGCTCCAGTACCTTTTCTGGCAAGGGTTCGCCCTGCAAGACCTGCACAGCGGCGCGGGTCCAAGCTCCTTGGTACAAGTCCCGTCGCTCGATTTCCTTCGTTTTCGTGCCCTCTACACTCGCCAACTGCCGGGTTAGGGTCTTTTCCCGGTCCTTGGCCCCGGCGCTGTCCTGCGCGATGCTGGCCGCCTTGCTGGCCCGTTCGTTGGCCGCGGCGAGCTGTCGGGCCAGCTCCGCGTTCAGCCGCGACTCCTGCTCGGCCCGCCACTTGCTCAGGTTGACCAGGTCCAACCCGCTCGGCCCCTCGATGCTCAGGCGCGTGGCCGGCTCCGGCTTGGTTAGTGTAGCCAGCTCGCTCCGGCTCCGCTCCTGGGCTCCGTAGACGTGGCGCATGACCTCGTGCTTGGCGCGGCTGTGCTCTACCCCCCGCTCCATCCCGAACGGCTTCATGGCCTCGGCGTACTCGGTTTGCAGGGCGCGCAGGGTCTTGGGGTTGAACACGTCCTTGGCCGACAAGCGGCCGTCGGCCGTGAGGGGCACAACCACGGCGTGAAAGTGCGGGGTCAGCTCGTCTTGGTGCAGCGTGCAGCTCACCACGTTTTGCTCCCCAAACTTGGCTTTCAAAAATGCAATATTTGCCTCGGCCCAATTGCTCTCGTGCCAGTCGTTCGGGCTCCCATCGGCCTGGCGCTTGAACGCCTCGGGGCTGGCCGTTAGCAGGACCTCCACTCCACGCACCGAATCGTGCCGGACTTTGGCCCCAGCCTCCTGAATGCGCTCGGTGGCCAGCTCCCAATAATTGCGCTCGGCCGTGTTGATGTACTCCCGATTGAGGGGCTTGCGCTCGGTGTCGGCGTTGGGCGTTTCGCGCTGCCGGTAGTTGTGGGCGGTCTTGGCCGCGCCCGCCTGAGCGGTCTTAATCTTGGCTACTCGGCAGATGGCGTAGGGCATGGGGCAGTGGGGAAAGGGGGTTTACGAGTGCATAGGGCCGGCTGCAAGCCCCCCACCGGACGCAGTCCGGTATAGTGGGTTATACCGTTGTTTTTCTCGCGCAGTTTTTGGCCTACTATTTACGCTAATTACTTACGCTAACGGGTCTTTTACAGGGTACATTTTGGGCAAAACTTACGTTTATCACTTACGCTAATACCCTTATTTACTCTTTTGGATGTGCTTCATTCGGGTGGCCTGGGCGTACATTTCCTGCTGCTCGTTGTACTGCACCTTCTCGATAATGAAGTTATTAGCTACCCCGGCCCATCCCTGCACCAACGCCCGCAATTGACTGAATGCTTCAGCTGCCGGCATCCCCTCGACCTGCGCCAATGTCTCCGTGGCTGACCGTCCGACCGCTACCAATTTATCCGCTAAATACCGTTCGTCCCCGGTCGCTGGTTTCCCCCATGCCTCCCCTCGTTTGATGAGCTGGTGCTGTACCACCCGGCACGAAGTCGAACAAAATTTGCCTCCTTGACGCTTCGGCTCATAGTCCTTCCCGCATTTTTGACACTGCACTATCATAGGCGAAAATACAAAATACTCCCCGTTCCGGGGATAGGTTTTCTTCGGCATTTTCCCCGCCGCGCTGTCTGTCTCCTGCTTCCTCACTGCCCCCCTAAAAAGCGCGGCGGGGTCTATGCCTGAAAACCAAAAAACCACTCAGCAGAGGGCGAACCTTCAACGCTGAGTGGTATCTGAGCTGGGCCAACAGAGGGCGAACCTTTAACGCTGGCTTGCGCGTCTGGGGGCTGTTTTATTCCTGGCCGGTTGCTCCTCAGCAGAGCCGGTTATGCTTCAAACAGCCCCCAAACTTAAGGTCTTTTTCCCTTTTGTTAACTAGAACATGAAGCCGATTTGTAAATCGGAACCTGTAGTAACGTGTACATCTTGGCCCCCTTTCCTTGGGCGATTCATGTTGATTGGTACATCTCGGCGTGTGAAGTCTAAACCTGAGCTACCACTTAATAACCATCGATTTTTCCGTAGTTGGTAGCCTACGCGAGTTGATAGTGGGATGTGTACCTGAATGTCGCTCACGTATCCAAATGGACTTCTACTATCCTGCTGGAATGATTCGGCTACCAGTTGAAGACCCACGCCGCCAAATAAGCCGCTCCCGACTTGTCGGCCTGGCCACACGAAATACCGTACCTGCGAAGTGAGTAGAGCACTACTATAGCTCCCTTTATTTTCTACTGCTCGTTCATACTGGCCGGTATTTGGGTCCAGTATGACTGTGTATCTAGTGTCGTCCCGGTGTATTCCACCAATCCCGACGCGCACGCTGATTCGTCGCGAAAGCAGCCGCTCATAGGCCAAACCCACGTAGTGAGCGCCACCCCCATATTCGGCACTATGTACTCCCAGATATAGAGCGCGCTGGCGATTCGTGGAAATGGTGGTGTCGGGTGGTGTAAGTAAAAGATTACTTGCACACAAAAGGCTTGCTACTAGCATGTAAGGCAAATAAGATGTCTTGGTTTTGTCGCTATTGCAGCTGACATTCTACAGTTGAGTGCTTTTGGCCATTTCCCGTAACTGCTCTAAGCTAGGGTTGAACGGCAAAGCGAGCTGACCAGGGTTTTTGTCTTGTATTTGCTTACGAACGTAGCTTTTGGCAAATGTTACACGGCTGCCATTAAATATTACCAGAGGGTTCACAAAGTAGATTAGCGGGTCCGTGCTGCGGGCTATCAAACCAGCTCCTATCAGTTCAGCTAAACCGCTTGTGACAAGTCCTCTGCTCTTGTAGAGAGTGAATTTCATGCACTCCGACGCCGAGAAGTAGAACTCATCTCGACCTGCGCGAAGCTGGCGGAGAACATAGGTAAATACCCGGATGCCACGTGGGCTAAGCTCCCAGAAGTTAAGCAGACCGCTCAGGAAGACTTTTGCAAACTGTTCTTCATCTACTTCTACCTCTCTAACAAACAGACTTTCAGCTACTTTCTCGCCATTATTGTCGATTACCCAATACTTACTCTCCCCATTGCTGGTCTTTGGGGGCTTGATAGCCTGACGCTTTTTTGTGGTGCTAATCTCTAAAACGGCCTTTTCTGAAAACGGATTGTTCTCATTTTCAGGATAGTCCGTCAATTTTCTGTACCAAGTCGTCATAGCTTTTTGATTTTTTACTAGGCAAACTTAATCAATACGTTTAAAAAAACGCTCAGTTTTTAAAACGATTCACTTTAAGCTTTAAAACACCTTGTTGCAGAAAGGATAGTGAATTTTTAAAAATGACTGGCCACTATCGCGGAAAAGTACAAATAGCTTGTTTTAAGGTTTAAAACAGATGTTTTAAACCTTAAAACAGACCCCCCTTGAATATCAGTTAGTTATAGCACTTGACTCTTAACTCTTACAAGACACCCCCCGCAATGCAATTGCGGGAGGGTGGCTTGGCCTTGCGTTTGACGGTCACTTCATGCTTATACCTCCTCCTCGGCTTTGGCTTTTGCTCTGCGCCTGGTCGCGCTGCGTAGTGCATTGCACGGCTTGGTCGTAAGCCTCCTTCATCGGCACCCCGCCCGGCTTCAATTCGGCCAGCTCGAACCGGCTGCCGGTGACCATGTGGCGCAATTCACCCTGTTTGGTGTTCACGTCCTCCCGGTAGGTGTACCCTGGGAGCTTTTTTAGTTGCTCGGTTAGGTCCCTCGCCTGTCGAATAGGGGCCTTTAGGGCTTTCTGAACGTGATTTTCGGTTTCCACCTGCATTTCTGCCCGCACCTTCCGGCCGTGCTCCAGTACCTTCTCTGGCAAAGGTTCGCCTTGCAAGACCTGTACAGCAGCGCGGGTCCAAGCTCCTTGGTACAAGTCCCGCCGCTCGATTTCCTTCGTTTTCGTGCCCTCTACACTCGCCAACTGCCGGGTTAGGGTCTTTTCCCGGTCCTTGGCCCCGGCGCTGTCCTGCGCGATGCTG
>MWWK01000253.1_pt1 | contig 10444 bp, 16 predicted proteins | sample 1047241 | NCBI WGS metagenome assembly MWWK01 (sample SAMN06349964, study PRJNA376086) | soil metagenome | isolation source: BG12-3 sample Antarctic (ecotone) soil | place: Antarctica | reverse complement strand
TCGGTAATATACTTTTTGCCTAATTCCGCTTGTTCGTCGGCTTTTTCCAGCGCGTCTTTGTGATTCATAATGTTATTTTCCGTGTTATTATTTTTCATTGTTAATTGATTCCTTCCCAAAGGGATTCTAATGAGAGGCTTTCCTAAACCGCCAAGTTATAGGAAAGCCTTTCGTGTTTATGCCGTTTGTTGCTGGCGTGCTAATCCGATGTGCAGACTTAAAGCGGCGGCGGAATGGTAACAAACCAAGCCTTTCTCCGCTCCCTTGCAAGTGCAAGCAACTGTCTTAATGCCGCGTTCGTCTTTGCGGCAAATAACCGTGTAAAAACCTTTCGAGCCTGAAACGCGGTAACGTCCGAAGCGGTCAAACTCGACACGCGGACGAACCTTTTTAGCTTTTGCAATGGCGTTTGTAAGTTGGTCGATTCCTTTCAATATGAACATTTTTATAATCCTTCCTTTCGTGAATTTGATTGAATGTTTCAATCTGTAATTATCTTACTATCGTTAGTATGATACTGTCAAAAGTAATAATGCGAATAATAGGATTACTTTTGAAAGAAGTATTATTTTTGACAGTATTTCTATTGTGTGAAAGAATTAAAGAAGATTGTTTCTATTGAAAGGAATAGCACCTAATGAAAACGAAAATTAAAGAGTTATGCCAGGCGGCTGGAATTACAACCGCTTACCAACTGCAAAAAAAAACTGATTTGTCACCGTCGCAGGCTGCGCGATTGTATCGAGACGAAGTTGAGGCGATCTCACTTTCAGTATTAGAAAAATTGTGTGTTGTCTTGGATTGTGAACCGAATGAAATTTTCGGCTATAAAAAGTCGCAGACAGTCAAACCGCAGTCAGTTAAGGTTGACCCGGAAAAGCCAGCCAGCAAGCCCGAAACGCCTCAAACAATGGCATCTGCTAAAGGAATGACAACGGAACAGGTTGCAAAAAGACTTGAGCCGGTTGCCGGAAAGATTTTGAGTAACAGGCGAATATTAGATTATGCGAAAGCGGGAAAATTAAAATCAGAGCAGAGCGGCAACCGAACAGCGCATTTTTTTAGTGAATCGGATTATTTGGAGTTTGAATCTTGGTATCGTCAGAGCAAGGACAAGAAATAAAATTTGACAAGAGGCAAGTTGAAGGCACGAATTATTGGACGCGGTTACAAAGTGAAACGCGCGGACTTGGACGAATTTATTAAAAGATTATGAAAAAAAACGCGCACAACGCGCACAACGCGCATTTTAAGCCGAAATGTTTTTTATTTACTGAATTTTTGTTGTACAAAGCATTAGAATCCTGTTATTTTACTTCTGCCGTTATTTCGGCATAGAAAAATGCGAGCTTCCCGGTCAAAGTTAGCCCGCATCCGTTCTTTTGATTTACCCAATCAAATCGCAGTCAGTTCATCACCGCTGCGTTTGTGATTTAAGCATAAGTAGTTTGGAAAATGCAACCATTTTGTATTCAGTTTCTTTTAACTTGTGCTAAATAAAGAATTTACGATGTCTCGATGCCGCGCATCCAGATAAAGTAAGGGCAAAGACTTAGGTGATGAGGTCTTTGTCCTTCAATTTTTTTAATGCTTATCATCACCGAACAAAAAAAATTACCGCCCGAAAACTTTTATCCTTCAACTCTACTTAACCGCGAAATCTTTTGCCCGGAACAGAAAATCCGCGCTCGATTCAAACAGGAACTTTCAAACGGCATCGTCGAACGTCTTAGGCAATCGGAAAACAAAACCGCGCTTGCCTGTGCCGAACGTATAGAACGCTGTGCAAGCCCTCAAAATGTTTTTGTTGCCGATGACCTTCACAATGCAGACGGCGAAGCATACAGCGCAAACGGCAGCCTTTGGGCGTGCAGCTCGCTGCTTTGCCAAAACTGTATCGGGAAATTAGCCCGGAACAATCGAAAGACAATTCGGCACGTCGTCGAAAACGAAAAGTTATTCGTCGGCGAGAATTGGTATTTTATAACGCCGACGATGCCGAATTTGCTGTTGAAAGGTCAATCGCTGGACTTTGTAACCGCTGTATTTCAAAAAGCCTTTGAAATCTTTACACACCGCAACAATGACGCGAGCAAACGGACTCAATACCAAAAACTAATTCGCGGAATGTTCAAAAACGCGGAATTTACTTACACCGACAACGAAGTTTTTCACTTTCACGCTCATCTGCTCGCCATCGCAAAATCTAAAATCCAGCGCGATAACTTCTCTCTGATTCGTTCCCTTTGGACAAACGCGCTCGAAAAAGCGTTTGAGTTCTACTCAATACCTTTTGAACTCAATACTTCCGACAATTTAGCAGTCGTGAATGTGCAAAAGGTCAATTTTGCTAACCGTGAAAAGACAATCGCGGAACTTTGTAAATATGTAACCAAGTCGGATTCGTGGGCAAACATACCGCTCGAAGAAATTGAAAAGATAATCGAGCGACCGCGCCGCGTCCGAATGTTTGAGGCATTAGGCGTTTGCCGTGAATCAGCAAAGAAAATGCGCGAAGATTTAACCAAAGCGCGTGCGGAAATACGCTCAAACATTACCGGCGAGACTTATCTTGACCAAAAACGGCTAATTCCTAGAAACACACTCAAACGCCGCGCATCCTGGCGAGAGCGTATCAAGCACCAAACCCTAGACGAATACAAAAAAGACCTCGACACAGAGGTTTTAGACGCTCAGGAATGGAGACGGCAGCAACTTCTTAAGATGTTTCCCTGTGCGAAGTTTGAGACGTTGGACGGCAGACGTTGGAGCGCGATTCCACTCAAGGATTATGAATGGACGCGCTCGCCGTCCAAATCAATAAATCAACCTTATCAACTTCCTGACAGCGCGCCGACTGTTCAAGCGAAACGCTTGTCTAGTTGGGAATTGTTTAACAGTTTTTGCAGTCTCTAAAACGTCCGTTATTGAATCAATTATGAAACAGTCTCGAAACGGCAAAAAGAGGTCAATTTTCAGTATTAAAAGCCGTCTCATATTCAAAATAACAAAACGAATGGCAATAGCAGACTTATGAGAATAACAAAAATAAAAACAATCGGACTCGGAACAATTCAAACGAGTGTAATCCGGTCCGACATTGAAACGGCGCGGCAATCGCTCGCCTTTGCCATTGGCGCATCTGTGGACGTTTCGGGCGTGGTTTTGAAACGAGTCAAACGAAGCGGCGAGTGCAAATTGGTCATTAACCCGGACAACACGTCCGGACTAACAGTTTTTGCGGATTGTTTGGGAGACGAAAAAACTGTTATTACACGCAAACTGCGAAAAGGTTCGCTTGTGCAGATTCACGGCAGATTGTTGTCATTTGGCGCAAATGCCGTGTGTTTGTCCGACGCAAAATTAAAATAATAACGAAAACACAGGAGAGGAAAAAAATGACTTATCAAAAAGAAACAAAAAACCAAATAAAAAAAGAAATTAACGCGATTGTTGATTCGCTGGCTGTCGAAGTCAACACAAAAGAATGCGCAACGATTTTTGGGATGTCGCAAGCGATTATAAAACACAATCGCTTTATTGATTACATTACCGAGAACCCTGACATTTATGTCGAAATAACAAGAAATGAGGATGGGGAGATTATAGATTTAGTTTCTTATATCAACTTCAAAGATATTGTTGAAAAAAGAGTTCGTTGGAATATGCGCAACTTGAAAAATGAAGACGGCTTCCAGGCGTTTCATTGTTTCGCAGTGAACTCAAAAACCAATAAATCAAGATACATACCGCCGACAAACTAAATGAAAATGTTAGACACGCCATTAAAAGAAATGTTTTGTAGTTACTGCAAACAATCGGTTGCGCCCGGATGCCAGGTTAGATTATCGCCCGACGAATGCGGACAAAAAACGCACATTATCGCCTGGACTTGCTCTAACTGCGAGTATGAACACGCCACGCCCGACGATGTATCAATCCTTTCGGCTGAAATCATTGAAACAGTAGATTTTGAAAGATTTTGATAGATATATGCCAAAAGAAACAAACAAAGAAAAAGTATTGATCGCATTGGTAGAAACATCGTCAATCCGTGAAGCGGCGAAAAAATCAGGCATTGGCGAAGCGACCATTTACCGATATTTGCAGGATAAAGAGTTTTTAGCCGAATACCGAAACGCCCGGCGGCAAACGGTAGAATCTGCAATCGCGCAAATGCAAAACGCGGCTGGCGAAGCGGTTGAAAGATTAAAAGAACTGCAACACTGTGAAAACCCGGCGGTTGCTGCCAGGTGCGCTCAAATCATTTTTGAAAATTCTATTAAAGGAATGGAAACGACCGACATTTTAGAAAGGTTGGAGATTTTAGAGGATGAGCATAAAAAACAGATTGAAGAAACTGCAAAGCCAAATAATCGGAAACGATTCTAATTTTTGCGGCTGTGATAAAGAACCGCAAATAATAGTTCTGATACCGACCGCCGACGGCAAAGGAAAGACGATTGACGGCAAGCCATACATAGAACCGCCCGAATTTTGCCAGATGTGCGGCAAACCAAACGCCGAACCGCTTCACGCTACCTTTACCATTAGCACAAAAGCAGAACTCACAGGAGAAGCCTAAATGAGCATAATAAACCGATTAACAAAACTCGAACAAAATAACCCGAGTAAACCGCCGTGTTTTTGCAATAGAACATTGCTTGATTTGTGGTATGGCAAGCCCGGCGCGGACGTTTTAACGTATTGCCCGAACTGCAAAGACCAATTCGACTTTTGGGTGAATCTCGCCATTGATGCCCGAACATCAAAAAACTTAACGGACGGTGAAACATTATGAACATTCAAAACCGATTAAAGAAGCTCGAAACGATAAACGGCGACGATTTATATTGCGCCGAAACGTGCAGACCGCACCCGGAAATTACCGTCAAATACCAGCACGACGGCGTTGATTGTGCCGCGCCCGACTGGATGCGCCGTAACACGGAAAAAGACGCTGAAAAGCCGATTCTGGACATTTGCCCGGTGTGCCTCAAACCGACAAGAAAACAGACAATCATTTTAGATTACGTTACTAATTTCAAGGAAAATTAAAAACAGAGAAACATAATGACAGCTATCAAAAACCGATTAAAGAAAATGGAAATTCAAATAATAAAAGAAGATTCTGAATTTTGCCTCTGCAACGGTAAAGAGCCGCAAGTGGAAGTTCGCCAAAAAGAAACAAAATATGATGCCTACGCAACGGGCAAATACGTGCCGTATCAAGATTCTGAAATAGCCGCACAATCCGCCTGCGAAACAGAGAATGAAAAGCCGACTGTTGAGAATTGCCAAAGATGCGGCAAGCCGATAAATAAACGCTTGATTATTCTTAACCTTGTTGGATAAAGGAAAAGAACCAAAAACAAAAAAAGGAGAAAAAAAATAATTATGGATGACATACAAAAACAAATCGAAACGTCTGCAGCTCGCCTTGCAGAATTGGAAACGGAACAAACGAATTTGCCTCAAGCATTAGGTGTTGCCGTTGGTAATGCCGACGCAGAGGAAATAATCAGATTACGCCGACGCGCCGACGATTTACCAATCCATATTCAAAGCGAACGCATTCGCGTCGAACAGTTGCGGATTCAGGCAGAAGAATCAAAATTCCCCGCAATGCACGCCGAAATCGAAAGGCTTTACCCGGCAATCGTTGAAACCCGGCAAGCTAAAGACGAAGCCGGGCGTGCCTTTTCGCTAGCGTGTAACGCGCATCAAAGCGCAGTTGAAGACCTCAGACAACGTAAGATCGACATTTCAGAGCGAAAACGCGGCGTAGAGGCTTTATTGAACGCCAAACCGTCGCAACCGATTCGGCAAAGTCTTTTGATGAACGGCGCAAGGTAATAGCACACAATAGGAGAAATAAAACGATGACAGAGCAAGAAAAAATCAAACAACAAATGGCACAAATTCAACAAGATGACACCAATTTGGATTACGGCAAATGGAGTTTTGAGAGACGGCGTGCGGGACTTCCAACCAATCACGAATTGTGGACGGACGCACGCGACCAAACATTAGCCCGGCAGAAAGCGGAAAATGCAGAAACCCGGCGAAATTATCTAGCCAAACTCGACGACGAGAAAAAGGCGAGACAAGCCGAAACCGACGCTCAAACTGATTTAGAATTAGCCCCCGAAAAAAGACGGCTTCAAAATGAATGGTTAGTGAATAACCCGACGCAGACGGCTGCGGACTTTGAGAAAAAAGCGTGGCATTTGCTCAAAGAAAATCTTATCGAGCAGCGCAACGCCGACAGCCTCAACGCGGAAATCCAAAGGCAAAAGGCGAGCGGAATATATTCACTTTGAGATAAAAAGCAGAAGCAAGTTTGCCGGGCGCGAATCTTCAAACCCGGCGGAAACATTCAGACAATTAAAAAGCCGTAAGTTTTGACGCTCACGGCTTTTACTTATTTGAAAACGGTTACAATTGCAACACTCTGCTAATCGGTCAAAAATCTCTCTCCATTCGGATAGCCACGCCGAAAAGTTTTATTTCATCTAACTTCCAAACCTTTTTCCAATCTGCTTTATTGTGCAGAACAATTTCATCAAAATTTTTATAGCCGAATTTTGCCGTCCTTCCGTGTGGCGTTTCCCAAACGCAAAGGTCTTTTTCCGTGTGTTTATCGGTAATCTTCACAACTAAAATATCGCCGTGCAGAATGCCGATGTGAGCTAACGAATCACCGTCAACCGGAACACCGACGATTGTCTCGAATTGGTTTTCCGCATTGACGGCGCGAATATCACGGAAACCCGTAATCTGATATTTTTCGTATTCGCTGAAATCGAAGTTGCCGCGAAAATCTTTATCTGAATTTTGATTATTCATTGAATCACCTCCGCGTCTAAAGTGTCTTCGGCTGCTTGTTCGACTTCGGGCAAACAGCTATCGAAAACCGCATTGAGCGAATGAACAACGCCTCTGCTGTAACCTAGACCGGCGCGCTCAACCATCAAAGGAAATGTCAATTCGATTATTGCCGGATCGTCAACGCCAAAGCCCGCTTCGTTAGCAAGGCTGATAATAATTTCACCGATTATTTCCTGCGCTTCGTCGGACGCTTCGCCCGCCATAACTCGTTTGAGCTTTTCCGCTATTATTTGCAAATGCTGTTGTTTTGTATTATTTTTCATTGTAGATTAGTTCCTTTCCCAAAAGGGATTAAATGAGAGGCTTAGGAAGTCCGCCAAGATTTTCCTAAGCCTTTCGTGCCTATGCCGTTTGTTGCTGGCGTGCTAATCCGATGTGCAGACTTAAAGCGGCGGCGGAATGGTAGCAAACCAAGCCTTTTTCCGCACCCTTGCAAGTGCAAGCAACTGTTTTAATGCCGCGTTCGTCTTTCCGACAAATAACCGTGTAAAAGCCTTTCGAGCCTGAAACGCGGTAACGTCCGAAGTGGTCAAACTCGACACGCGGACGGAGTTTTTTAGCTTTTGCGATTGCCTTTTCTAACTGCTCGATTCCTTTCAATATGAACATTTTATTTTCCTTCCTTTTGTGAATTTGTTAATTGCTTAACTTGAATCTGATTATAAAGAAGTCTTTATATAAAGTCAACCATATAACAAGAGAAATAAACATAAACTCAAATTTATATAAAGAAATAGACTTAATATAAAGACTGATTTATATATTGTTGACTTTATATTTAGACTTGTGTGATAATTGGTGTATGATTTCGAGCGTGATTACAGTCAAACTAAAAAATTTATTGGAAGAGCGGAACAAGTCTATTTTTCAACTTCATAAAGAAACTGACATCACCTATCCGACCCTGCATAAAATAGCGAGCGGAAAAGGTGAGGGAATTTCTTTTAAGGTGTTGGAGAAACTTTGCGAGAATTTAGGATGCTTTCCGTCCGATTTGCTTTTTTACGAGCCGAATCCCGCGCCACAGACAGTCAAACCGCAGACGGTAAAGGTTGACACGAAAAAGCCAGCCAGCAAGCCCGGAACGCCTCAAACAACGGCATCTGCTAAAGGAATGACAACGGAACAGGTTGCAAAAAGACTTGAGCCGATTACTGGAAAGATTTTGAGTAGCAGGCGAATACTAGATTATGTGAAAGCGGGAAAATTAAAATCAGAGCAGAGCGGCAACCGAAAAGCGCGTTTTTTTAGTGAAGCGCATTATTTGGAGTTTGAAGCCTGGTATCGTCAGAGCAAAGCGTGAAAATTCTTGACAAGACCAAATTGCGGTGGTTAAATTTAATTTATCACTTGAGGACACCACACCAATTCGTTGGAATTGTTGCGTGTCTTTTTTTATTTTTATGACAATTGAAATTATTTCTTGCGAGATTTTTTCATAACTGTTATCTTACTTTGCAGATTTTCGATTGCCAAGCAATTGAAAAGACGAGCCACCGTCGAAAGTTAAGCTCGTCTAATCGTTCTTTTAGTTGTTCACCAAAACGCAACAAGTATTCGCCCGTTGCAGTTTTGTAAATTAGCAGACTTAGAAAAACTTAGCAAGAGAAAAATAAACTAAGTTAACCTAAGAGCTAAAAAGTTTTTTTAATTTTTCGGTGCGCGTCGTCGAAAATAACGAAGGCTTTAACCTGCGGCGAACGGGTTAAAGCCTTCCCAATTTTTATTTAATGACTTTCGCCATTAGTCAACAAAATTTACCGCCCGACAATTTTTATCCTTCAATTCTACTTAACCGCGAAATCTTTTGCCCGGAACAGAAAATTCGCGCCCGCTTCAAACAGGAACTTTCAAACGGCATAGTCGAACGTCTCAGGCAATCGGAAAATAAAACCGCACTTGCCTGTGCCGAACGTATCGAACGATGCGCAAGCCCTCAAAATGTTTTTGTTGCCGATGACCTTCACAATGCAGACGGCGAGGCATACAGCGCAAACGGCAATCTTTGGGCGTGCAGCTCGCTGCTTTGCCAAAACTGCATTGGCAAATTAGCCCGGAACAATCGAAAGACAATTCGGCACGTCGTAAAAAACGAAAAATTATTCGTTGGCGAGAATTGGTATTTTATAACGCCGACGATGCCGAATTTGCTGTTGAAAGGTCAATCGCTAGACTTTGTAACCGCTGTATTTCAAAAAGCCTTTGAAATCTTTACACACCGCAACAATGACGCGAGCAAACGGACTCAATACCAAAAACTAATTCGCGGAATGTTCAAAAACGCGGAATTTACTTACACCGACAACGAAGTTTTTCACTTTCACGCTCATCTGCTCGCCATCGCAAAATCTAAAATCCAGCGCGATAACTTCTCTCTGATTCGTTCCCTTTGGACAAACGCGCTCGAAAAAGCGTTTGAGTTCTACTCAATACCTTTTGAACTCAATACTTCCGACAATTTAGCAGTCGTGAATGTGCAAAAGGTCAATTTTGCTAACCGTGAAAAGACAATCGCGGAACTTTGTAAATATGTAACCAAGTCGGATTCGTGGGCAAACATACCGCTCGAAGAAATTGAAAAGATAATCGAGCGACCGCGCCGCGTCCGAATGTTTGAGGCATTAGGCGTTTGCCGTGAATCAGCAAAGAAAATGCGCGAAGATTTAACCAAAGCGCGTGCGGAAATACGCTCAAACATTACCGGCGAGACTTATCTTGACCAAAAACGGCTAATTCCTAGAAACACACTCAAACGCCGCGCATCCTGGCGAGAGCGTATCAAGCACCAAACCCTAGACGAATACAAAAAAGACCTCGACACAGAGGTTTTAGACGCTCAGGAATGGAGACGGCAGCAACTTCTTAAGATGTTTCCCTGTGCGAAGTTTGAGACGTTGGACGGCAGACGTTGGAGCGCGATTCCACTCAAGGATTATGAATGGACGCGCTCGCCGTCCAAATCAATAAATCAACCTTATCAACTTCCTGACAGCGCGCCGACTGTTCAAGCGAAACGCTTGTCTAGTTGGGAATTGTTTAACAGTTTTTGCAGTCTCTAAAACGTCCGTTATTGAATCAATTATGAAACAGTCTCGAAACGGCAAAAAGAGGTCAATTTTCAGTATTAAAAGCCGTCTCATATTCAAAATAACAAAACGAATGGCAATAGCAGACTTATGAGAATAACAAAAATAAAAACAATCGGACTCGGAACAATTCAAACGAGTGTAATCCGGTCCGACATTGAAACGGCGCGGCAATCGCTCGCCTTTGCCATTGGCGCATCTGTGGACGTTTCGGGCGTGGTTTTGAAACGAGTCAAACGAAGCGGCGAGTGCAAATTGGTCATTAACCCGGACAACACGTCCGGACTAACAGTTTTTGCGGATTGTTTGGGAGACGAAAAAACTGTTATTACACGCAAACTGCGAAAAGGTTCGCTTGTGCAGATTCACGGCAGATTGTTGTCATTTGGCGCAAATGCCGTGTGTTTGTCCGACGCAAAATTAAAATAATAACGAAAACACAGGAGAGGAAAAAAATGACTTATCAA
>MWWK01000252.1_pt1 | contig 10499 bp, 13 predicted proteins | sample 1047241 | NCBI WGS metagenome assembly MWWK01 (sample SAMN06349964, study PRJNA376086) | soil metagenome | isolation source: BG12-3 sample Antarctic (ecotone) soil | place: Antarctica | reverse complement strand
TAGGATATTTCTGTCAAATACAGTAAGCGTCCGATAACAAATGCGTGGTTAAATATATTAGATTAAAATAAGAATAAAAGGATAAGCCGAAAAAAATTCAGTAAACCCTAATAAAATCAAAAATTACAAAATTCCTGCGATAATCAAACCTACATATTTTGATGTTTTAAGTTTCTTCCGATAATCAAACCTACATATTTCGATGCCTTCCGATAATCAAACCTACATATTTCGATGCCTTCCGATAATCAAACCTACATATCCGATAATCAAACCTACATATTTGCCTGTGGAAAACTCAAAAATTTGGGTGAAATTTTTGCTCAAAACCAGTTGCGATAATCAAACCTACATATTTCAATAATCAAACCTACATATTTTTGCGGTTTTGCGATAATCAAACCTACATATTTTGAAAATCGGAGCTACTATTTTTCTCCGGTCGGTAGCTGCCGTTTAATGCGCCCGTGTCGCTCGTTAATCTTCCGGGCTTCGACGCTAAAAAACGGGTGCGGTGTCAGAATAAGTTTTGCATCGAGTAATTTATTGCGGTTTGAATGGTCAAGCGATTTTTGAACTTCATACAAAAGCAAAACGGATTTTTCTTTCATCTCGTCCAGAGCTTTCAAAACGTGCGTAAGATTTAACGATGGGCGGGCGTATTCTGCTAATCCAAAATCGCGGACAATCGTTGATAGCTTGATTTCGTAGCGTGTCGTTATGCTGGCTTGCGTAAAATGGTGGCTCATCCGCTTGTGAAGCTGGCGAGCGATGACGCTGCTATAACTCATCGCCTTTTCATAATCTAGTTGTCGGAACGAACCGCTTTTGATGCTTTCTGATACTAAGCTGTTGAATCGAACAAATGCCTTCTGCTTTGTGCCTGTGCCTTTCCAATCCTCGCGGGTCTGCAAGCCTAGCGTTTCAAACATATTGGAAATTAAAACGGCGTTCCCGTTATCTGTGGTAACGGTGAGCGTCGTTTTTGCACAAATATAAAGCGCATCTTTTAATTCTTTGATGTTGTAACTATGCCCGTTTTTCTTTAGCTCTTGCTGCAACTGATAAAGGGTAAAGGTAACGCCCGCTCGGTCGTCCAAAAAAACGCCGCGCTCCGTCGAGGCGAACCGGCGCAAAGCGTCCTCTACAAGTTCTTCGCGCTTCGACGGGTAATAATAACGCTCCTTGCCGTCGTGGTCGGTGATGACGGCGGGCGCAACTTCGATTTTATATTTTGTGCCTCTGCACTCAAATTCACGTTTGAGAACTCGCAAAAACTCGCCGCCGATGCGCTCAACCTTTCCCCAATGATACTTGGGCATAAAGTCATAAAGCTCTATCGTATTCGAGTAGCGTGTTTGCTCGGCGGGCTTTAGGTCAAGAAGCTGAAAAAGCGACAACTGCACCGGGTAAGTTTGCTCGTAGTCGTCCAACCGTCTGACCGATTCCGGTGTGGCTTCGATTTGCGCCGGTGGCTGTGATTTTTCTTTTTTCCGGCTGTTCTTCATCTGCTAATTTCCTCTATTTCGATAAATGGTTATGCGATTATTCGCATAATCAGATAATCACATAACCCGTTATTTTTTCTTGGTAAGCCAAGCTGTTAATAATTCTTCTACCAAGTCCGAATAATCTAAGCCGCGCTCATCATTCAGCAGAGCAATTTTAATGGCTTTGTAAGTGTCTTTGCGGACAAAAGCCGGTGCTTGTGTATAGTCCGGGTGGCTGCGCTTGCCGCGCATCGGCGCGGCTGTCGCGGCTTTTCCGTTTGCCGGTTTGCCTTTAGAAGTCGGCAAAGCCTTCGCCGGTGCTTCTTCGGTCGCGGCGGCTTGCTTTTGCGGGCTGCGCTTCGCGGTGTTATTTGCTTTCGCTTTCGGCTGCGGTTTCGTCGCGGCGGTGTCGAGTTCGTTAAGTAATCCGGTAAATTGTCCCATTCTATAAAATCTCCTTAGCTAATTGCTCATAAGCGTCGGCTGCCGTTTTCGCGCTGCGGTCGCGGACTTCACCAACTAACACGCCTTGCAAAGCGGCTTTTTTGTAAGACGCATACCGTTTAATCTGCGTTTTGAAGCTCGGTAGCTTGCCGATTTTGATTAACTCTACCGCGTCCGCTCCGTCGTGGCTCGGCGGCGGCGGTATCATTGTTAAAAGCAATTTGTAATTGCTGGCATTGATGCCCTTCAAAGTAGCGAGCATTTTTAACGTCGCTTTCAAGGCGAGTGCGTCCGGCGTGGTCGGCACAATCAATAAATCAGTGTGCGCGGCAAGCTCTTTTAAGTCGGATTCGTCCGGGCGTGCCTTTGTGTCAATAATGACGTGCTGAAAATTTCGTGCCTCTGCGCTGGCTTGTTCCTCGTCCATTACCGCAAATGGCAAAAGTCGGGCTGCTGCCCAATCGCTGCTACTGCGGTTCGGGTCGCCGTCAACTAAAAGCGTTTTGCCTTTTTTGGAAAGATAACCGGCGAGATGCACGGCGGTTGTCGTCTTACCTACGCCGCCTTTGAAACTTGCGATTGTGATTATCATATCGCCGTTATCATAGCATAAAAGCCCGCTTAGTCAAATAAACGTATAACTGATTAGACGATTAGGCGATTATGGTTGATTGTAAAGCCTAGCTTCTGCGCGCCTCGCTCAATATGGTCAATTTTTAAGCGAAAAACGCTCATAATTACATATTGCCTATTATTGGACGCGCTCAAAACTTTTGCATTATTTGAAAATGTTTTCGCGCCTTTGCTTCTCGGCTTCCAACTGATATTTGAGCATAAATCACTGTGTTTTGGATGTTAGCGTGTCCTAACCAGTCCTGCACAAAACGAATATCTGCGCCGGTGTCGAGTAAGTGTGTTGCAATCGAATGTTTCAAAACGTGAAAATGTCTTTTGTCGTCCGGCAGCTTCGCTGTTTCTCCGTATCCTTTTATCAAAACGTCTAACATTGCGCGGCTGATCGGTGTGCCTTTTCGACTTGGGAAAAGGTAGGGCAGAGAATCGGTGCGCGTTCGCAAATAACTTTTCAAAATTCTCACTTCGTCCGCTTGTAATGGATGAACGCCGGAAAGACTGCCCTTTAACCTGTGAATATTTAATCTTAGCTGCTTATCGTCAAAATCATTTCGCTGTAAAAGTCCGATTTCGCTAGCCCGTAATCCGTGCCGGTATGCTAAGAGAAAAATAGCTTTATCTCTTTTACTTGAAATCTCGCCGATTAGCTTTTTTGTTTCCGCTCCAGTAAGAAATTTTATCGTTTCGGCTTTGGTGGCTCGGCTTGATTTCATCAAAAAGATTATTAGACAAAACAAATGAAATGTCCAATAAAGAGAACTGTGCAAAAACCTCTTAAATGACTGTTAAATATTCGTAATTTTATGAAGTTAGACAAAGAAACGAACAGAACGCCAAAAAGAGTAGTTTTTGGATACCTTCGTCTGGCACAAAGTTGGTCAAATATCTAAGTGTTCCAATTTCTCAAAACTCATCATAAAACCGAAAATTTTTAACTTTGATTAATTGGTGGGTTTATTTACTTAATGAATTCAGTTTATAAGGTAATTTCTGAGATTGTAATAAAAGTAACGAAAACGCTCGTTTTTGTTACTCACTATCCCTTTCTAAGAGGTCTTGAAATTTTTAGTTCTCGCATCCGGACATATATAAAGGCAGGGTTCACATCAAATGTGTCCTTTATCCATCTTTCCTTCCAGTTACATTCTAAAGCTCGTTTAATACAGTGTTCCGGCATTAGCAAAGCACTTGCGAACCGCCAAGCCTGCCACTCTGGATTTTCGTAAGCCTTGAGATCGTCGGGGTTATACATCTTTAGTGAAGATTGAGGGTCATTTAGAAATTTTTGCTGAAACTTTCGACTGCGGCGAGCATCTTCAACGTGTAAAAAACAATGTCCTATTTCGTGTGCTTGTGTTGCTCTCAATCGTCGCCTAGTTATTTGGCAATCTCCGTGTTCCATCAACCTTCTTGAAATGTAAGACTTCATTTCTTCAAAGTCGGTGCATCCGTCTATACCTTCTGGATAATCCTTCGTGTCTGGCTCTACGTCAGTCTTATCCTTCAACTCAAACTCAAAAAATTCTTCAACGTCAAAACTCGAAAGCATTCTTAGAGCCTCAGGCTGAAAGCCTCTTATGACCTCACAAGCTATGTTTTCTATTTCTTTTGCGCTTCTCGGACGGACTTTTAAGACACTAGCCATCCCCTCATTTTGAGGCTTCAGCTATTAGTTTTTCAAGTTCTTCATCAGACATATTTTTTGCCCGCATAAAAAGAGCGGTCAGGCGTGGTCTTTTTTGAATATGCTGTGCGATTTCTGCGGGGCGTTTAGTTCTGGCTTCCGACGCAAGAGTTACCAATCTATCACCCTCGACTCGCAGAAAGTCCTGTAACTTGCGAACTGTTTCTAAATCCGGTGGGCTTTTCCTGCCCTGTTCAATATCTGAAACATAACCAATTGAAAGATTAATACATTCCGCTGTCTCCCGGAGTTTCTTTCTAGCCTTTATTCGTTCTTCTTTTAATGCGTTTCCAAATTCGTTCATAGTGTGTCCCAAAATCATTATACGCCATTAGAGGCGTAATATCCATAAAAAGTTGTTTCACTCTTGAAACGGCGTAAAAAAAATACTTGACACCGGAAATTGTTCAATGTTAGAGTAATTTTTATTACGCCGTCTTTGGCGTGAAATTTAGAAGTCAAAGTGAGAATACTAAAATAATATGCAAGGACGAACCGGCGAACGATGCCAAGTCAGTGGTGTTTACAAATGTAACACACATCCTTCAAATACAATCCCGTTAGCTGTCAATAACGTGTTTCCACCCTGCTCAAGCGGAAGTGGTCACGGAACGACATGGGTTTTGGTTAGACGAGCTTAAATCTAACCACAGGCTGGAAACACGCACGATTCTGAAACTAGCTCCGTGCGTGTTTTCTTTTGTTAAATGCTAAAGAAAAACGGTCGTTTCTGAAATTTGTTGATATTAAATCTTTATTAAATATCGCGTTTCACAGTCGAAACAATTTTCATTAGCTCTGATAAAATTTACAGAGTTAAGCAAAACTAAAAAGGAGATTTTCAATATGTCAGGTAAAAAAATTGTGGGTGCTAAAGCCGATTCCAGAGGAAATATTACTGCCGTTAAAATTAAAGGTAATCAAACTTTTACGCCTTTGAAAACGGCTATCAAAATGACCAAGCAAGGCAAAGTGGATGCTGTTGTTGTCAAACCCAAAAATGCTAAGGAGCATTTACGGACACGACCCGATAGCAAGGAAACCAACAACCTTGATAATTTGGCGGGTGCTAAGTAATCGCTTTTAGCGTAAGAACCATTAATAGTCCGTCGGCTATGCCAAGAAGGTGAAATAACTTTTTAAGGTTGTACGCGCCGCGCTGGTTTTTCGCTCGTTGAATTATCTATCGTTCTTGTCATTCTTGGTCTGCTTGTCGGCGGGGTTTTGATTGGTCAAGCTCTGATTCAAGCAACTGCGCTTTATATTCTTTTTCCTGCAAGAGAACGAAAGTAAAGTGAATATCCGAAGCCGGAGTTGAACATTTGTGAAACCGATTTATTTCAAAAAGGATCATTTTCTTTATTTTTCTATTAGACAAAATAACTGTTTTGTCTAATAAGAAACTGATTTTCAATGAGAAACCTTTGATTTTACGCTCACGAAAAAGTGAGAAAATTAACTGTAATGTCTAATTGAGTTTTAATCCACGTAATCGAGCGAGGATTTCATCACTGACAAGGTAAGAGACTTTCGTAACAATATATTGCCTATTATCAGTCGCAAAATGCTTAAATTTTGGACATCCTACGGCATTTCTTTAGCGAAAACACAATATATTGCGATTGCACTCTCTCCGAAAGCTCCAATTTTTGACCGTTTTCCAGCATTTTTATTAAACACAATATCTTGTGGAGCTGATTACCCAAAAGTTCTTTGAGCATCAATCATCAAAGCTCGGCATCTCCGGCGGTGTTCGCTTTGCTCTATTCGTTGCGCTGCCGCCATTGGTCTCAATCGTCGGCGGCGATGGCGGCGCGAACCCTGCCGGCATCGGTGATAATTGCTGCGGCGGAAGCTCGCCCGTTATGACCTCTCCGCAACTTTGCGCTTTCTTCTGCACAGCTTCCTTTTTGTAAAACCATTTTTGAGCGATAAACGGCTTTTTGTTTGCCGAAACTATTAGAACCTCATTGTCCGAAAGTTGTGTTATTTCATTCGCCGTTAAGAGCCTACGTGCATACTTCTGTAAAGTCGTCGTCCGGCTCATATTCTCTCCTAGCAGACCACTGCTTGTATTACTGTCTCGGTTTTCAATTATTGTTAGCTCGCCTAAATGTTTTGATACGCGCTCTGCACTATCAAACTCTAAGCCAGCTAAGACGAGTTTCGTTTGAAAGTTCTCGGCAATCGTCCGCGCTGCATCGTGTCCATATCGCTCGGCAAGCTGCCCGAAACTTTGAATCCCTGCGATAACCGGCACTCGCTCACTTCTTAACAGCGTGATTTCGGTTGAAAAATCCGGTATCGCTCCAATATTGGCAAACTCATCGAGCAGCATATAAACTGCGCTGCCCTTTGTTTCTTTTAGCTGTTCTATCGCCAGCGTCAAAACTAACGCCGTCAACGGTCGCAGAGTGGCAATAGCTTTCACTGGCAAACACCAAAATATGCCTGTCTCTCCCGCTCGCGTCTCGGCAAAATTAATCGGTTTTAATGTGCTGCTCGTAAAGCGTCTTATTTTCGCATCGCCTAGCCAAGTTAAGCTAACTCTCGCGCCGGTAAAAACGCTCCCGCGCAACTTGTCGCCCGCGTCCCAAAAAACCCGCGCCTGCTGCCGTGCAAGTCGTGATTTTGAATTAAACAAAATCTCGGCAACGCCGTTCATATTGCACTCGTGCAAAATGTCGTAAGCAAATGCCGGTGTAGGCGTGTCGGTCGTCACTGTGTGCGCGAATAGAGCAGCTATCAACGCCGTTTCCGCTTTATCCCAAAATGCTTCTTTGCTTCTCGAATCACCGCCGTTAGTAACGATTGTTCTGGCAAGTTTGAGCGTCAGAGTTTGGTTTTCGTCGGTGCAAAGCGGAATCCAATTAAGCGGGCTGCTGTTGTCCGGGTCGAGCGGGGCGAATCTAACGGCGTGTTTCCAATATCCTGATGCCAAATTCCAAAGCTCGCTTTTTGTGTCATTAACAAAAACGCTCGCGCCGGTGCTTGCCAAAAGCTCAAGATTCGGTAAATAAAATCCTCGACTCTTACCCGTTCCCGTCGGACCCAGTATCAAAATATGGCGATACGTTAGAAGTTGAGGAAGGGCGTAAAAGTTACCGCCTTTATTCGTCTCACCTAATCCGAACTCGCCCGCCTGCAAGCCTTCGCTTTGCTGTCTTGCAAACTCTTTCAAATCTTCTTTGCTGGCGAGGCTTGCGCTGCCGTGTGAGTCCTTTCTTCCTATTCCGCTGCCCTTACCCGAAAATATAAAGAAATAGATAATTAAGAGACCAAATACAGCTATCACTACTAATGTAATAGTGTTGGAGCTTCTACTAACAGAGGAAATTACATCATTATAGCTGTTTGTTGTATCCTCTCTTACTGCTATTTGTTGTTGCTCTCCGCTCTGGCTCTCAACCGTGTTTGGCGTGGTGTTGCGTCCGGCGTTGTTTGCTTGTGCGGTCGCCGATGCTCTGGGCTTTGTGCTTTTAGCTTGATTTGCTGTTTGTGCGCTCGATGTCAAGCTGCAAACTGTTACCAATGTAAAAGCGCAAATGAATCGCAGTTTTATAAAAGTTAAATGTTTTCTCATTTCAGTTTATCGCCCTCGTCCGTCGTCGCGGTCTCTGCCGTCGTTGCGTTCTACACGGCTGTCGTGTTCTCTTTCAGCCACTCTTGCAACTGCTTGATGTAAGCCTCTAGCTTCTGATTCCGTTCGGTAAGTTTGTTCAGTTGCTCGGCTAACTGCTCGTTCTGATTTTGTAAGCTGCTGTTGACTGTTATTAAGCTCTCGTTCTCCCGTCGAGTCGCGTCCACTTCGCACTGTAAAAGATTGTTGATTTCCTCTAATTCCGTTTTCGTCACCGTTCCTGATTACTCCTTTATCGGTATGGTCTTTTTCGCGCCAGAAATTATTTTTCAAAGTGTCTTGATAACGCTCCGGCTTATCCTGCGGGCGTTCCTGTTTGCCTGTGGCTCGCTCGCTCTGCCCGCGTTGCGCCTGTACTCGGTTACGTTTCCATTGCCGCGTTTGCTCTTTTTTCTCTTTGTATTCTTTGGCGTATTCGGTTTGATAATTCCGGTCGTATTGTTTCGCCCAACTCTCATCAAGCTGCCGATAAACTTCTTTGCCGATGTGCAATTTTCGCCCGTCGTTCGTCCGGGCATCAAGCCAAACGTGCGCGTGGGTGTGTTCCGTGTCTTGATGAACGGCGATAAAGCCACGCCCTTTGTCAAAATTTTCTTTCAAAAATTCGTGCGCTTGCTCTTTGGCTGCGTCAGTTTCTTCTTTTCTATCCCAAGATAAAATGATTCGGTAATGCGTCCGCCCGCGCTCGCTTTTCGCCGTTTCGATGTCCTCTCTGGCGTAGGCGTGAGAAATGGCATTAACGCGGTTCTCAAAATCGTTTTCGCCGTGCAGCTCGTCCAAATTGTAAAAGCTAATTGAGCGGCAAGCCGATTCTCTGGTGATATAGCTGGCGTGTCGCCCGCTCGCGCCGCGCCGTCCGACTGTAAATTTTGCAATGCTCATTTTTTCGCTCTGATAAATTCTTCGCAAATTCGGACATAGCAGAAGCCGCGCTGACAAAGAAAAATCGTTTATAGGTCAGTTATGCGCCGCGTTTTGCTGTGTTTCGTGCCGCTTCCCTGCTTTTTTGCTCTAAAACTCTTTTTTGACCGATTCCAACACGGTTTTAAGATTCTCTGCGGCTTGCGCGATTTCCGACGGTGGCGGCTCATCGCCGCGCCCGCCTCGTCTGGCTGCGTTCAAGGCATAAGCGATTTGATTAAGATTCACTCCGACGCGCCGCAATTCATAAATTACCTTTTCCCTAAGCTCTCGCTCTGCCGGGTCAAGCCCGCGCTCATCTCCTACTCCTGACCGGACAAGAAAACGTGAGACAGAAAGCTGCGATTGCTTTGCGTTTTTTTCAATCGTTCGTTTTTCCGTTTCAGTGAGTCTAACTAAAACCTTTTTCGGATATTGCTGCCTGCTCATTAAATAATTTTCCTTCTATTCTCCACTTTAGTTGAAAATCTTATTCAAGGCGCGCTTGCGCGGCAAAACGCGATAGCGTTTTGCGTACCTTGCCTTTCTTTTATAGTTGAGCCTTTATAATTATCATTGAATCTCTGTTGCCGAGAAGCACTTAATAATGTGGTTGTAAAAAATAATAAGATGGGCAACTTTGCCTATTAAAACGAGCGGCATTGCACTAAATTCGACCTATGCGTCGTTGTGCAATGCCGCTTGGGATTATTTTAGCTTTCAATGTCGAGACTAAAAAGAAGAATTACGCTATAACGTACCATTCTTCATAAGTGTGTCCGTAAATTGAGCATCTTTCAATCGCCAATATGAAAACACCATAATCATAATAAGTTGTTTCACAAATTTCTGGGGGCAGTCTGGTACGTCCGCCCTCTTGCGCTTGCACCGTAAGCGACGTTAAGCTAAAGCCCCCGCCAGCGATACAAAAGACTAAAAGTAGTTGAGCGATAAATTTGCGAGTTTTAGACAAAATCTGCATTTATTCTTCCTCCTAAATTATTTGTTTTGATTGTTAGTTTTGTTCTTGAGAGCAAATCCACTATAGCATTTCAGATGGCAGTTTCCAATTCTGAATCTGAGTTTGGATAAAATTCTTTTATCTTTAAAAAACTTTCTGGTGTAACGCTTCCTTCGAGTAATTTGTTTATTTCGCACATTTCATATCCCTCTTGAAGAAGATAGGAAGCGTCTCTGGTTTGCATCACTTTTAAGGCTGCCTTGTAAGCACATTCGCATTCTTCAGAATATAGTGCTTTACAAATTGAACACAAAGCATCTTCTGGATCGTCCCTAATCCAAATTAGCTTTGTCCTTTTTGCTTGTTCAAGTCGTCCGGGCAAAACTTCTGACGGTGGAATGTAACCGAAGATTGCAATTATTAAATCTTCTCTTTGTATAGTTTGAAAATTTGGACATAAAAGCTGGCAATTTTGGCAGCTTTGTAAGTGTATTGATATATCTTCTATTTGATTTTTATCAAGGTCTAGTGAGCGGTTGCTATACGAATATAGCTGTTTGGTGTTTGGGTGTGAGTTGTAGAAATTATTTTTCATTGCGTATGTAAATAGTAAAATTAATTAGGATATTTCTGTCAAATACAGTAAGCGTCCGATAACAAATGCGTGGTTAAATATATTAGATTAAAATAAGAATAAAAGGATAAGCCGAAAAAAATTCAGTAAACCCTAATAAAATCAAAAATTAC
>MWWK01000251.1_pt1 | contig 10500 bp, 17 predicted proteins | sample 1047241 | NCBI WGS metagenome assembly MWWK01 (sample SAMN06349964, study PRJNA376086) | soil metagenome | isolation source: BG12-3 sample Antarctic (ecotone) soil | place: Antarctica | reverse complement strand
CGCGCACTATATGCCCACCGGCGGAGAGGCGTCAACGCCTTCTGGAAGTAGGTATGGCCGCGCGTCTGGTTTGCGCTCCGCGATCCGCAACTTCACAGCCTCAAGCATGTCGCTCTACCCGATGCAATGCCGCATCCACCTCCGGCGTGAAGTATTGATCTAAGGGACAGCCTTCCGCCTCTGCCTTACTGAAGCACGCCTCCAAAGCCAGCAACTCCGCGTCGGTGAGGCGCGTCAAGTCGTGTGTCGGCAGCGTGCTTTGCCGCGCCGCGCTCTCTAGTCTTTCAAGTCGTGACTCTAGGCTCATTGGGTGTCATCGCTTCACGGCGAACTACCACCGCGATGTGCTCTCTGCCGCAATCGCACCGCGACTCCGGCACCGCCGCGCCGTCTCTTGTGATGCTGATGATGTGCGTGCATCGCGTCGCGTCGTCAACGCCGGCGTGCGTCTCAAGTCTCTGTAGTCGTGTCTCTAATCTCATCGGCTTCGTACTCCCTCATAAATTCGTCAATAACCTTCTGCGCCGCTTCGACGCCGAGCCGCTCGATCTCGCGTTCAATCACAATGTCGAGTTCCGCGTCCCATGCCGCCAGTTCGCCGTGTAGTTTGTTGACGCGCTCTTTTAACGCCATGATCTTTTTCCTTGTGTTACCGGCAACGACTTTTCCAACATCTCGACGCGCTCTTGTAAGTCCATTAGTTCGACGGCGCTCGTGGACTGTTCAAGGATGGCGCGCGCGGCGGCCACGCGCGAAGATGCGGGCGCTTCACGATCCTCGGCCACTTCGCACAACACTCTCGCCGCGACGGTGCAATAACTTTGAAGTTGTGCGATGGCCGTCTCGACTAATTGACGACGCGCGGCGCGGTAGCGGGATTGAAAGTCCGGGCTTTGGAGCCAGCGCCAGAGAGTAACCTTTGTAACGCCCGCCGTCTCTGCCGCTTGCTTGATCTCGCCACAATCCAGCAATGCGATGAGCGCTTGTTCCTGCTTCGCGGTTAATTTTTGCTCCAAAGGTTTCATTGAATAACATCGGGCTACATTTCAACACCCATTTATGCACGATCTATGCACCTTTTTCGCATCGTGCGAAAGGTTCCAAAGCTGGCACCGTGCGCAAGCGGTTGTGCGCGCAGTAGCTTTGGAGCAGTAGGATTTCAAAACCGCATAATGGCTATAATCGGACGCGCCCCGCTGTGGAGGTTGACGCTTGAGACTTGTTGTGCGAGGCGTAGAACCAACAAAAAACCTACCCCAATTGCCATAGGCCCGCCGTTCGATGGAACACATACATTTTCATCGGATTGTTACTTCGAGTGTGTACTTTGTGTTTTCGAGCATACCTGCCCTTACACTGATTACATAGTCGCCCGATGTTGGAAGCTCGCCCGTCCAATCCGCGACTTCGACCGCATCTTCATCAACGGCACTACCGTCTTTACTCGAGACGCTGAAGTTTGCAGTATCCGTAGGTGAAGTTATGTGGACGAGCATGGTTTGTCCTGCTTTAGCGCCAAGCAAGTATCTGTCAGTTGAGCCGCGAACAATCCTGCCTTTCAACACAGCCGTTGTGCGACCGCGTTGAAACTTAACACGCCGAAGGATTTGATTTGGAAGCACCGATGAGGTCAGAAGCAACATAGCTATCAAAGCCAAAATGCCATTGACAGTTTTTTGCATGCAATAAAATCTCCTTTGTGAGCACGCTGAGCACAAAAGCCCTGTTCGATGGCGCGTTAATTACTGCCACAAGGTTCTACTATATAACCTGAAGACTGTGCAGATAAAAGTTGCATGTAATCAACCACTTGGAATGCGCCATCGGGCGCAATCCAACTGATCTTTGATATGCGCGAGTGGTTGGCCCGCGCGATAGTCAGCGAGGAAGCACACCTGATAGAGCCACACGCTTGCCAACACGAATGCGCCATTACGTCCGGTGCCTGTGACCGGACACTCCGTCAAGCCAGAGGCTTGCATGATGCGTTGAAAGAGCAGTTCGATGGTCTGCTTGCGATAGCCGTAGAGATCATCCTTCCACGACCGGCGTTGGGTGGGCAGTTGCTTGGGTGTCAAGACCCACCCGCCCGCTTCGGCGTAGCGGCGCGGGAAGTCACCGCCGCCAAACGTCTCGTCACCCAGCAGCACGTCAGTCACGGTGAGGCGACCACTCCTCAATGCGTCACTGGCCGTGCGCGCTTCACCTTCATTGTTCGCACGCCACGCGGCAAACAGTGGGACGGGTGCGGGGAAGACCAGCCCTTGTAAGAGGAGTCGGTAGCCCTGCACCCAGCCGCGATAACCACTCTTGCTCCACCTAGATTCAGTGTCGACATTGCGTAAGCCTGTGGGAACTAGCCCTTTTTCACGGTCTTTCTTATGCCAGCGGGGGCCGCGCGCTTTGTACATCCGTCCGTCAATGGCGCTCACCTCGGAGTGCGCGGCTGCGGGTTTGACCTCAGCCACAATCCGTTGGCCGAGCGCGGCGATTTGCTGCTCGGCTTCGGCCACCAGTCCCGTGAGCCGGCGCCCGATAGTGGTGCGATGTGGGACGCGCTCGAAACACAGCGCCCGGCGCAACCGCTCATCCTGCGTCAGCAGTTTGTGCAACTCACTGTCACGGAAGGTGCGCGTTGTGACGGCGACGACGGCGAGCAGCAGAAAGGACTGCGCGGAGAAGTCACGCTTTTGGCCGCGCGTGAGCGGCGTGGGCAATGGCTCTTGATAGTTTTCCTCAACCTGTTGGACTAGACTCAACAGGGCGTCAGAGGTAGTCGAAGTATGTTGGCACATACTCCTGATTGTGCCGCCACCGAGGGGTGGTTGCGACTCTGACGCCTCAACTTAGGCCACTGATTTCAAAGAACTTTTATCTGCACAGTCTTCATATAACCTCGTCCGGCTGGCACAAAACAACCTAACGAATCTGTTTCCATAACACCAACATGCAATTTGTTCTTGCTAGTGTTTATGAAAAGTGCGGTTGAAAAATCCTCGTGCTCAATGTGCGCTTTTTCGTACTTGTTGCCACGTACTTGATTGAAAACGGCGACGTGCATTCCGCTACTTGGGTCGTCAACATTCTTTCCGGTTAAAAGAATGACGGCAAAGTCTCGCATACCGTCACGGTTGAAATCACCTGTTTGATAATAAGGCTTGAAGTTCTTACCAAAGCCCCCCTCATCTCTTGCGTATTTTAGCGTTTCTTCGTCGAACCAAGTCTCTGGAATAAATTGATATGAAGGATTCTTTTCAATGAATCCTTGAAGCGCAGCGCGTTGAGCTCCCGTGTATTCGGTCACAGATTTCTGAGCTACGGCAACCGTCGGAAGCAAAAGTATTAGAACCGTTAGGATGCGTCGTCTCATAGGTATCACCCCGCCTAACGCTGACTCCGGCATTGAAAATGAGCGCCTCCGTGCCCCCCTCGTCTTTCGATTCTTAACGACATGCCTGCTTGATACTCCCTATGCGACGCGCTCGGCTTTCGCATCCGTATCTGAGCGCCGCAAGCGCTCGCGCACCAGTTCACGGGTGAGCGGATCGCTTACCAGAGCGGCGGCGAAACTTGCCGCCTCCCTTCGTCCGCCCTCCATAAGATCGCACGCGCCGTTGACACGCGCCTCATCATCAGCAGCTTCGGAAAACACAGAAAGTCGCTCACGCAAAAAATCAGCACCGCGCATCGTCAGCGCCTCATTCCAGTCCTTGCCGACGCGGGGGCGCAGACGAAGTATTCGAGTACCGCGCGGTTTCAAAGATTGAACCAATCTTGATGCCGCATCGTCGCCGGGCGCGTCGGCGTCCGTCGCTATCAACGCGGGCTTGAAAGCAAGTGCCGAAGCTAACCAATCCGGCGCGGACGTGCCCACGAGAGCCACAGCCGCCACACCGCACAGCCACAGACTGAGCGCGTCCATCGGCCCTTCGCAGATCGCCACGAGCGGGGCGGAGAGCGCGCCGGGCGTCGCAAATAAGCCTAGACTCTTAGGCCCGGCCGTCTGCGTTTTCGGGTTGTCGCGCCCGTCCACGAAGCGCCCGTTAACGGCTACCATCTCGCCTTTGCGGTTGTACATCTCGAACAGCACAGCCGGACGCCCATACCAATCAAAAGAGAAGCGCACGCCGGCCTCGTGTGCTACATCCGAAGAGATGCCCCGGCTCTTTAAGTAATTGACGCCCGGCGTGCCATCGAGAGGAACAGAGGCGCGCCACATCTCGCTGTGGTCAGTCAGCGCTTCCCGCTTTTCCCTCTTGTCAGCTTTCGGCGGTAAGGCGAACGCGCGCGTGACGGCGGCGCGGGCTTTCTGCTGGCGTGTCTGCATGGGGCGGTCAGTCCAAAAGTCTCTAAGCAGCCCCTTCTCGCCGCACCTGTGGCACAGCCACGCGCCGGTTTTAGTGTTGAGCGCGAGTGACCTGTGCTCCCTGTCGCGCGGCTTGGAGTCGCCGCAACTGATGCACAGAAAACGGCGCTCCGTCTTGCCGCTACAACGCGGCGCCGTCGAGTCGTAGGATTCAAGATCGGCCAGACATAAGGCGGAGGCCGCCGGGTCTTTAGCGATGATCGCCATTAACGGCCCTCCCTGAACTCTTGCAACCTTCCACAAAACCTTAATGGAAGAGAGACGCCGGGAATGCCGTGTCGGTTCTTATGGATTGACAATTTAACTTCGACCTCGCCAGCGGCATCCGGCTGCTCATCTTTGCGCGTTAGGTCGAGCACGGTTTCGCTCAGATATTCAACGTCGCCCGAACCTTTTGCGCTGTGTAAACCGCCGTCGCTTCTGTTCCCCGCTCGGTTGCGATGAGAGATCACAAGCACGGGGCAGGAAAGGTCTGCCGCGATTCCAGACGCCGCGCCGAGTGCGCCGTTGATCAAATCATACTCACTTGCCATGTCCCCGCCGCCGATGCGCCCTGTGCGCGCCCAAATCTGCAACGAATCTATAACCACAAGAACGTGCGCCGCGCCTATTCGCTCTTTAAGGCCCTCCGCCGCGTCGCGGATCATACCGGGTGAAGCATGGGTGCGTGTCCCGTCCATCAGTGCGAGGTGCGGAGCCTTTTCAGCCGTGCGCAAAGCCAAGCGCATCGCCTCTTGCCCGCCTAGTTCGCCCGTCTTCAACTTGCCTAAGAAGGTGCCCGTCTCGCGGCTGACCAAGCGCCTAAATAATTCGAGCACCGGCATCTCCGCCGTCACAAAAAGCGCCGGGAACTGGCAGCGGGCGGCAGTTTGAAGGCCGAATGCGGTTTTACCGGCACCGGGGGCAGCTTGAATCGTGTGCACGCCCGGATTTAGATAACTGCCGAGTGCTTCGTCTAGGGCAGACAAACCAGTTACAGGCCCTCTAGGTATGCCGGTCTTGCGCGATGCGGCAGCGGCCTCAGTGTCGGCCACAAAGTCAGAGATGAGATCAGAGAGGAGGGTAACTTTCGGGGCTTTTGGGTCGCTCGCGTTCATGCCCCGGATTATCTCAAAGGCCACGTGCGAGCTCGTCTCAGCACGTGAGCCTTAATGTAATTAAAGGATATTAGGAAAAACCGGCGGGGGAAATGTCTCCATAAGCACTATATTTGCAAGTCTTTATGGTGACGGCAAAAATAATTTATCTGCTGACGAGGGGGGTATTTCCTGCTGACGAGGGGGGTATTTCCTGCTGACGAGGGGGGTATTCAATTGCCCTCCCCCTTGTCGGCAGATTGTGACTTGCGTCCTCGTTTGCGTGTGATGGCCGTAGCACGCTTCGCCTGCAATTCGCTTGCGCGCCGTTCCATGTCAGTAGGCCAATCAATGAGCACGCATTGACTGAGCCATTCTTTAGTCCATCGTGTAGGCTCAGCGAGCGCTGTTAAGGTCTCGTCGGATGTGAAGTCATCCGGGTTTACGCCTTCTGGTGGCGTTGTGATCGTCCAACCTCGAACAACACCAACCTCGTGGATTCGATCAAGGGCTGCTTCCAGTTTTTCGCGCATTCGCCCCGGGTTTGTTTTAGCATCTACTGCCCAGAGTCCGGTTTTTTCTAGCAACAGCCGAACGCGAACGGAGGTACGTCGGTAGCCATTCATTCTAGCCAGAATCGCCAAGTACCCGCCAACCATCACAGCATATTTATCTTCGTACCCTGAGCCTAGTTTTAATAGACCTTCACCGATCAAAGCAACATTACGATTGTATGTTCGCCAAACTTCATCAGCGAAAAACGGCCCCGGCGCGTAGCTGAAAGCAACCGGCTCCCACATCGCCTTAGTGCCGGGTACTCGGTTTGAGCCGAATAAATCAGCGTAGCCGTCCATTTCTTCGGCGATGATTCCACGTGACCACAATGGGCCGCGTAGTCGCCGGGCAGTTCCGTTTAATGGATGGTAGACAGCTCTTAGTTCAAGTGATGTTAAAAGTTCGAGCACATTCATTGCCGCTTGCTTGTTCTTGCTTGTATGCGCCTGGCCTTTCTTTACGGTACCCTTTTTCTTAAATCCTAAATCGTCGCAGAATTGCGTGATGGGCATTTTGATAAACTGATTAGGCTCTGCATCTGTCTCTGCATATGCTCGTGCCCATAGTGCATACTGTGCTTTGACAGCTAGGGCTCCATTCTTCTGTAGTAAGTTCCAGATCGCTTCGCCGGGGTCTTTCGTGAATCCAATTGCGCCGTGTAAATCATTGGCCTTTGTCTCTATCGGATACGCTGCCCAAAATTGATTGCTTTCGGTCAAGCCGCGCGCCTCTAGAGCGTCTAGCTTGGTTTGCATCTCCGTTGACTTGCGCATAGCTCCGGTCATAAATGATTCGATGGCCGCTTTATTGAACCGGTCAGCAGGGGCGCGGATCAAGCCATCTCGAGACAGTGCGGTTGTTTCAGGTTTTTTGCGCTTTTGTTTTAGGGGCGGCCTCTCTGTCTGCTTTCGTCGCCAAAGTTCCCTGCGTAATAACCTTGCTACAACACTGATGTCTGTATCATCAATTCTCCATTTAGACCGTGCTTCACGTACTGCGTTAAAAACAGTATTTAGGTCTGCGTTCTCACCTATATTCAGATTTGGAATAGCCTCTAATGCTAATGTCACCCATGCAATACGTCCTGCCTCTTCCCGCGCCCGCCATTCTTGCTGCCGCTTTTCGTTATAAGTCTTTAATGCTTCGCGTATCTTCTCAGTGCCCTCATACATCTCTTTCTCAGCTATTCTGGCTGAAAACCGCCCTTCGTGTATGCGGGCGACACGCTCATCTTCGCTGAGTGTCGCCCACTTTTCTTCGTTAATGACTAACTGTGACGCTAGAATAGGCATTGTTTATCTCCGACGATTCCGATAGTCACTACAGTCTTGTTTCTCACGCGCAAACTCCCCGCATAGCGCCCCACGTTATAGTTTCGTCACGTAAGCATACAAGTCGGCGCGCTTCACTCTCCAACCTCTGCCGATGATCCGCGCCTTCAGTTTCTTCTCTTCGATGGCTTGCCTCAGGTGCCCGCGCGAGAGTCCCGAAAGCTGCGAGGCTTCCATGAGTGAGAGCGTCAACTTTTCGGAGAGGCGCGGAGCAGGGGTGTCGGCAGCAGAGCGTAGCGCCTCCGCCGCGCTCGCCAGTGATTCAACCTGTGACGACATCGCGCCTCTGACCAAATCCATGAAAGCGGCGAGCGCCGGCGTCTGTTCGGACAAAGCCCCGTCGAGGTTCGCTGCGCGTCTATTCGGGGCTATTAACTGGCGGTCAACTGACTCTAATTCCGCTTTCAACTTCTCGACGCTCGCCGGGTCAAAATCCGCCTGCTTGCCCGTTTTGCCGCGTACATACCTGACTTCACCTAAGCGCCCCTCGGATGCGTACTTTTCGACTAGCCGGATGGACACTTGGAGCGCGGCGGAAGCGTCTTTTTTGTTCATCGCGCGTGCCGGGTAAAGAGTAGCGGTCTGACTGCTTTCTGGGATTGCCGTTTAAGCCCCGCAACAGCCCCGCATTCGAGGCTCTTCGGGGCTTGCCGGTAGCTCACGCCCTTACGCCCGCACAGCCCCGTAGCGCGTCTATTCGGGGCTTTTTTCATGGGCTACTTCACGAACGGGAAATGCTCCCGCAACTCTTTCTTCATGCCGCATCCGGCGTGTCACTTTCTTTCACGACGCGGCGCTTCCCGTTCATCTCACGCAGCATCTCTTTCACCTCGCGCGGCGCGTTGATTTTGATATCTGGAGTTGAACACTCTGACGACGGGCGGACGAGTCTTAGCGCGGGCTTAGGGTCTTCGGCTTTCGGGAAGGCTCGCTTACCGGCTTCCCTTAACTTGTTGGTGCTCATCGCTTCCATTCCTTACCGCTCATTTTGCGAAAGTGTACTCACTACACCTTTGGTCGCTGGCACCCGCCCGAAAGCCTCTCCGCGTCTGCTTGAGCAGCTAAGCAGTTAGCCACAGTAGTGTTATCACCTGCTGCCTTTTCCGCCCGCGTCGCCGCGTTGCGCCTTCTTCGCGTCCCGGCAATCCTTGCAGCGCTTCGGCGGCTCGAAGCCTTTGTCGCGGTAGAACTCTTGGTCGCGCTCGCTGAAGCTAAAATCCCTGCCGCAGTCGGCGCACGTCAACGTCTGCTCTTGATAGTTGCTCACTTCTTACCTTTCTTCTTCCCGTTCGATTGTGCGGGCTTGGCTTTGGGCGGTCGGCCTGCTTTGCGATCCGCTACAAGCGCCAAGTCAGATTCACGAATGACAAGCGCGCGTCCAAAGCGTGTTGCGGGCAAACGTCCGTCTTTTATCATTGCTTGTACGCGGCGCACGGTCACACCTAAACGTTCCGCCACTTGCTGCGCTGTCAGTTCATCCATGAGCCACTTATACGCTGAAAAGAATTGTTCGTCAATGCGATTATTTGTGTTGACATATTATTCGCAAACGCGTATATTTCTCTCAAGTTAGCAATTCAAACAAAGAGAGGGAATCAAATGTTCATCCTGAAATCGAAACAGCAACTCACGAAGGCCATCGAGAACGCCCGCGCGCTGCACCCGAAAGTACGCATGGTTGAATTTGGCGAGTATGAAGTGAGCGGATCGAAGGGCAACACGTACACCGTGCTGTGCTACCGCGCGAACGGCGAGAAGATAGTTGACTGCAACTGTCCGTCGAGAGTGCCGTGCAAACATTCGGCGGCTGCGCTTCAGGTTCACATCTTCATGGCGGCACGCAGAGGCCACTAACAAAAAGGGCTTAGGTGATGCCGTAAACATCCCTAAGCCCCAACCCCAGACCCAAACCTCTAAGGAGAAAGGTTCAGTTCTATGCAAAACAATACTCTCACAATTACACAGACGCCAGCGCGCAAGTTGGAGCGGGTGCGCGAGAGGGTGCGCGTCGTCACACGCGCCGTACAGGTCACGGAAGGCCGCCTGCTCGACTTCGACACGGCAGACGACATCATGTGCGCCCTTCACACGGCGGCGCGCGAACTCGAGGAACTGGCGATCACCGTCGCCGTTATGCAGAGAAGGGAGACACTCTAATGGCAACGAAGAGACAAGCAACTACGCCCAAGACCACCAAATGGCCGCACATGGAAGCGGAACTGGCCGTTCACATCGCGGCCATTCTTGAGTACCCATTCACGCCGGAAAATCTTTACAACGCCATCGTGGATGAAATGTCAGACATGCTTTCGGACGTGTCTGCAAAAGAGTCGAGAGATTCAGCGGAAATGATCGAGCGGGTGTTGAACTGGCACCGGGGCTTCGGCTTCCGCTCGCTCGGCCAATACGCCGAAGAGAAGCTGGCGGACGGGCGCGTTGTCACCCGCCTGAAGGGAACCTCGCGTTTGTCAGCGAAAAAGTGAAATCCTCCCGACGTCGGGAGGTTTGTTGGACGGTCAACAGAGTCGAAGAGGCTAGCTTTCGGGCTGGCCTCTTTTGCTTTGGTGGATAGCGTTGAACGGCAGCAACGTGTTGAGCAGCGGCGGTAACAGTTGCCTTGCCGGATTCAACGTCAGCGATTAGTTTTTTGTCGCCCGACTTAACAACTGTTGTTGCGCGCTGAACAGACTCGCGCGAGACATTCAACATCTCCGCAACTTCGGATTGTGGCAAAGCATCAATTGATGCTTTGCCACCAGTATGTTGATTACCTCTGTCCCCGCCCTTTTGCATCGTCGCAATCTTCGCGGCGACCATCGCGCGCTGGCTTTCGTTCAAATGCCGTCTGTGCGTGATACTGAAAACTACCGCGCCGGATGCCCGCCACGCTCGCACAGCGCCCCGCCCCGCTTGTTTTAGCCCTTCATCCATGCCACAGCATACCCGTTTCAGCACAGGGCAAATATGCGCGTCCGAGAATGCGAGGCTTGGCGATTGTTGAAAGCTAGAACGCCGGCTTTAGGCGTGAGGGGTGCCACATGGTGAGTACTTGCGCAAAGTCATTCGGAGAGAAGTAACTCCGCGAGCGGATCATCGGCAGGGGCTGGCGGTTGAAGCGGGAAGACCTTGAAGCCTACGTGAAGAAGCTATGATCTCTGTCCCCGATCATTGA
>MWWK01000250.1_pt1 | contig 10527 bp, 11 predicted proteins | sample 1047241 | NCBI WGS metagenome assembly MWWK01 (sample SAMN06349964, study PRJNA376086) | soil metagenome | isolation source: BG12-3 sample Antarctic (ecotone) soil | place: Antarctica | reverse complement strand
GGATTTGAAAAGGAAGCAGCTGAATTGGAGAATCGGATAAAGTCCATAGAATAAAAACATTACCGCAGGATTTTATTTTGATTAGGCACAAAAAAGTTTTAACTTGTAATTTTATCAGGAGTTAAGACACAGATTAGGATTTTTGCCCTAATACAGCATTTATAATTTCGATTTTAATAAGCCATAAACCTGCCATATCTGCATCCTGTATGGGTAATTTTATCTCACTGAAAGCATAAGCCTACATATCACAACATTTAGAATTTACTTAAAAGAGAAAAAATGTATAAGTAATTCTTATGTTTAGTTGCCAACCTAATTAAATCAGTTATAAGTTCTTAATCCAGTGTGATCCTCATCTCCGTGGTGATAGATACATTAAGCCAGATTCCAAGGGTTGAATAATTAGAGTTTCCAAAATCTTGCCGCGTGAATATAGAGGTCTAACCCTACCTTATAAAAGGCATATCCGGTCGTATTATCTTTGATGTTACTCTCCTTAAAGTCATATCATGCCAGCAGCCTATGACCCTGTTTACTGACCATTTAAACCATTCTGAGAGCGTTTAAAGAGACAGCACTAGACTTTACCTTCCTGTTTATCTAACAGCCCTAATTCCTGCAGTTTTTTATCTACCTCTTCCTTGTAGCCAGGGTTTGAATTGTACTGCTCAAAATTACAAATGTAATGATTTTTTGCACCCAGCAACTCAAATGCTAAGGCTGCATTTATAAATAACTGCAGTTCTTTGACATTTATCTTGGAAAACTGTTCTTCTACCACATCATCAAAAACCAGAACCCTCTCTGTTATGAAATTAATAATTTCCTTATAAGTTTCTATATCAGCCTCCAAAATTTCCTTGTCAGTTAATGCCTTCCAATCTGGAGATTTTTTAAATTCGAATAAGTTAATATAATAATCCTTAAAATAAGACTGGAAGATTTCCATATCACACAAATATTTGAGCCCTTCATCAAAGGTTTGTTGTGAATATGAGTAGTTGTGTTTTGACAAACCATCTTCATACGCTGAATACAACGAATCTCGATGCATCAGATATGGCTTTATTTGATAACTAAAGTCTGCTATAGCTGCTGCATGTGGATTTGCTATACGATTTTGCCTTATTTTTTGCCTTATTTCAGGTGACATAGTTTTTCTAATATTTGGTTCAGGTTTGTTTACAGCTTGTTTGGATTGTTCAGAATCCCCAGGACTTTTCAGCCATCTATCGAGTTTCGCGTATTCCTCCATTTGATTAAACTTTCCTGGAGCATAGTTCGTTCCTTTTACTGCTCTTTCATCCATAATCCATAACTGCCATCTTTTTAACCAATCGTTGTTAACTTTATCGGCTTGATTAATTTTGAATTTTTCAGTCGATACGTGAACATCTATTTCTGGTCTCTTACTTTCAGCCCACGCAATCATTTCTTCGGTTAATTCAAAATCAGCCGGAAACGGAACTGGATATTTTTGCGGACTCTGCCACGCAGCCTTTGCTTTAACAACAAGATTTCTACTATCAGGAGAATCTACGCTGTCAGCAGAAGGTTCATAGACTTCTTCTGCTTCTTGCATAGCGTCCATATCTTCTTCTGCTTTCTTGATTTCTTCTGCTTTCTTGATTTGGTCCGGGGAAAAGTGAGAGCTGTCTTCTCTCTCTTGAGTCTTTTCTGAGTTACTCTCTTGAGTAGTCTTTGTAGTATTCTCTGTATATACGACTTCCGCTTCGATGATCTCGGGACAACCAGTTTCTGTATCTCCAGAGAAAACCTTTTTATCATTCCCAATTTTAGAAGAATGCTTCTCCCGAAAGATAGCTGACCGCTTCTCAAGAGATAGGCTTTTCAATGCCGCATTGGTTATATCGTGATTTCTCAGATATTGAGTTTGATGTGAAGGCTTGTGATAATAACTGCAGTAAAATCTGCCTTTGAATTTATCACCCGCTTCGTTCTTATAAGCAGTATAAGATGGGTAGGGAGTGCAGATTGGTTTCAAGGCGTTAGCGATTTTTGTACTACTCATCCCCATTTCCTCAGTCCAGCTGTCTCCTTCGCGATAAGCACGGATATCACCTTTGGCTGGTGCCATGAATTTGTAAAACCCGTCAGGATAGAGTCCAAACCAATACTCGGTTTGTGCCATGACGAGGCACATCTTTTCATCGCCGGATTCAACCAGTTTCATCAGTTCCGGAACGTATAACTTAACCTCTTCATCTTTACTCTTTTTTTTGCCTTTTTTCATATGATTCATCTCCAAAATTATTTTTAGATTCGGCAGTTCAGGTCGTCGAGTTTTTACGAAAACGCACTAATCTATTAGCTGCGCTTATGCGTAACTCGCCTGATTCTGCTGTTCGAAGATGAGCCTTAGACAAATAAAAATTTATTTACCTAAGAGCTACAACGGCGGAATCTTAAAACCAATTTCGTGTGAAATTATATGAAAACCCTTATATAGTGGGAATTTTATGGGTTGAAGGAAGTTTTTACAGGTAGTAGCTGAAGAATGGAAACAAGCATACACACTACCGCCAGGAAAAGCGGTTTGGTTAGAATTTGTAAGCAAATTATTTGTGTTTTTCTTTTTCTCCATTAATTAAGTATGCCACATTTGAGCTCTTTTGTCAAGCACCCTATGAAACAAAGTGGGTTATTGTTTCAAGGATGCAACAGACGGCTCTAAACACCCATTCTTTCGCCTTTAATTGCCCCTAGGATCGTCTTAAACTTCGGATAGGCACCTGGGAGTGGGAGTTTATTAAAAGAGCAGCCACAGTAAGAGTTTGCGCTCTTTTTCTACCCTGTTTATAATACTACCATAACTTTGGGGAGTTGTCAAGGGTCTTTCATTTCTGCATTTGATTTTGTTTCACAGTTGTGATATAGAGGATTTGACTTCCCCTAAAATACACCCTATTTGGCTTTAAATGCCCTCTAAAATCGTTCCAATTCTCGGATAGGTAGTCTGAGGTGGGGGTTTTCTTCACAGGCTTAATTTGCTGTTCTTAAGTGAAAATTTTAGGTGGCGAGAGGAAAAGCTCGTACCTTTGGAGAGTTGATATGGAGGGATAGGAAATGTTTCGAGCATTTACCTATCCCATTACTTTTAGTGATTTCGTTCAAAGTATCGCTGAACTAATCTAGCTAATGCTCTGTGATAACAGGGTTGACCGTCTAGATAAGCTTTACATTGGCAAGTGCCGTTTACTTCGTAAATCTCATTTGATTTAGACCAGATAATTAAATGCTTGCTGTCAAAATTCCAGCTTAAAAACGGATTGTTTTCAAACTCTACCGTTGCCTTTCCGATAGCGTTAATCCATCGTTTGTAATTGCCTTGAGACAACTGGTTGCTTTCAAATTGGTTTTGAATAGAAACCAGAGTTTCGGCTACAACTTCGCCTAAGATTTCATTGTTAATTGTGTCCTGCAATGTCATTTTATTGCTCCTTGATTCTGTTTGATTTCTTAAATGTTTAAGTTAAAATAAGTATAGCAGGATGCTATAGTTTTAGTCAAGCATCCTGCTATACTTTTTGTAGATTTATTTTTGAATTAGTAGTAGTATCTTTTTGTGAAAGAATCTTGTCTAAAAGCATCCGAAGTTGCAAAAAGATTTGGAGTAAAGCATGTCACGGTCAGAGCCTGGTTAAATCGTGGTTTATTTCCAAATGCCAAACTTGAGGAAACCATTGCTGGAAGTATTTGGCTTATTCCTGAAAGTGACTTAAAGGACTTTGTGAAACCAGAAACTGGTAGACCTAAGAAGGCAGCATAAAATATGAGAATAATCGCTATTGCTAATCAAAAGGGTGGAGTCGGCAAAACGGCAACGTCAGTCAATCTTGCTGCAGGACTGGCGTCTAAGGGCTACAAAACTCTACTGATGGATTTAGATTCGCAGAGAAACGCTACCAGCACGCTCATCCCAGCCGAAATCATTACTACCACTCTTGCTGATGTACTGCTTGGAGACAGCAACCGGCAGCCATTAGTAAACGCCATTTATGAAACTCCAATTGATAACCTTGACTTAGTTCCAGCTCATATCAGACTTGCCAAAATTGAACGATTTATTGAACTCGAAGAACAGTTTCGCTTAAAAGATTCGATCGGAGAATTGACCGACTATGATCTGGTGATTCTCGATTGTCCGCCGACGCTTGGTATGACATTAACGCAAGCCTTACTCGCCGCACATTTCGTCATAGTTCCGATTGCCGGGGACTACTATTCACACGAAGGCGTAATTGACCTTAACGAATCGCTTCTAAAAGCCAAGCGCGGCAATCCGCAGCTTGAAATTCTCGGCTATTTAGTGACCAGGTATGACTCAAGAATGCGCGTTGCTAAGGAATCATTAAAACTTACATTTGAGAAATATAAAGAGAAAGCCTTTCAAGCTGTTATCCGGGAGCTGGCGTCAATCAAGACGGCTCCCGCAATGCGGTTGACAGTTTATGAGTATGATCCAAACGGCGACGGCGCGGCTGATTATTCAGCGTTTACGGAAGAAGTTATCGAGCGACTAAATTTAGAGCAAAGCACGCGTGAGAAGCTGCACGTTGTCAAAAAGAAAAAGGCGGTTTGATAAATGGCGGTTGAGAAGAAGATTAAGAAAAATTTAAGCAAGCCCAAAATTCAAGTAGTTCGCAACCGCGACAACGGGAAAAGGATAGCAGATTCATTTGCACGTCTCCGCAACGAGGAACATCCCTTGGATATAATTCAAGGCTCTTCGCTCGAGGCTGAAAATTTGGCTATCCAAACAAATAAAATTGGCTATCCAAATGAAGAAATTTTGGATAGTAATATAGCCAAAGACCCTAATTGGATAGCCAAAGAAGAAGCTGTTTTGGATAGCAATATAGCCAAAGAAAAGAATTTGGATAGCCAAACATCTAAAAAAACAGGCAAGTGGACAAAGTATGATAAAGCACGGTCAACCACTTCTGTTTTTATCCGGGCTGCTAACGAATTAGTTAATGAAATAAAGCACTTCAATGTAGAAAACAAGCTGGATATGAAAGAGTTTTTTGAGCTTGCAGCCAGGTCGTTTATTGACAGTTTTGGCTATCCAAATGATGAGAGTTTGGCTATCAATATAGCCTTAGAAGATAGAAGACAGAAGATGTTCTATAAAACTAACCACTTCGTCATCAATCTATTCCGCGAATACAATAAAATTTTTAATCCGCAAACCGACTGGAAACCGAAAGATGATGCTGTTGGAGTAAATTATAATTCAGTCGATTTGAGAGTCGTTGAGATCGGTATTATTCAAACTCAAAGTAATATTCTGGAGAATGAATCTGATACAAAAGTGGAGCGCTTCAAATATTACACACGGGAAATTGATAAATTTAATTCGCTTGGATATTCAGAACAATTACTTGATGCAATTTTGATGACCAACCGTAAACGGTGGAAAGAAATTACAGGTAGGGAAATTGATTTAAGTTTTTTAGATAAAAAGGTAGAAGACAAACTTCGACAGTTAAAATTATGAAGCGTGATATTGATTTAATTCGAGAAATCCTTCTTGCCCTCGAAGATGCACCCGAGTTTGATGCCCCACTTAATTTGACCATTGACGGCTACGATGAAAACGAAATTAACTATCACGCTTACTTACTCGACCAAGCCGGACTGATTAAGGCATTTAATTTTTCCGCCGACGAGTCTTCGATATGGAAAGCATCACATTTAACCTGGAGCGGACACGAATTTTTAGCTGCCGCTAAAGACGATACTCGTTGGAAGAAAACAAAAGCGATTGTGGCAAAACACGGCGGTAATGCAACCTTTGAAGTTATCAAAACCTTATTAACCGAGGCGGTGAAAGGGCAAATTTTTGGTAATTAGTCTAAAAATTTTCAAACGCCCGTGTTTATTGAAGCCTACTGATTATGGGTCGGATAACAGTCATTATGTCACTGAAAATAAAGGGTTTACAGGCATAAACCCCCACATCTGGTATTCTTAGATAAATTTATCTAAATACTGCGCTGGTCTATGACTACTAGATATTGTGTTTTCTCATAGAATTTTTGAGGTACTAGATATTGTTGGTGAGTCTTTGCTTATCAGACGTAGAAACAGAGTAGCGTAAATCAACGAAAGTTGCTATCAATTATGAGGGTGGAGTCTGTTATGAAAAGTAGAATAATTCTTTGGACAATTGCTGTTTTATTTCTGTTTAATTTTTCGGCTTTTGCTTCGGTCAATAACTTTGTCGGGGAATGGGAGAACACAGACCCACGAACCAGAGGTACGACCAGAGTATCTATTCGTCTTAACGGCGAGATATTAACGGCACAAGTTTACGGTAAGTGTCATCCATCAGATTGTGACTGGGGTATTAGTCAGGCAAATATATACGCTTCTAAAGTTGAAGATAATCTAGCAACATCGGCAATTGCTCTAATCGCCAAGTTTAGGAAATCGGGAATCGATCACTTGGTTATCTTTAAAATTAAAGAAAACGGGTTATTGCAAGCTGATATTTTTATTGATTTTATTCAAGCAGGAGATAGAAGAAGCAATTATAATAGCGTGGAAACTTTCCGTCGCATTTTGGAAAACTCGTCTATCAGCAACAACAAACCCATTACACCTGTTGTTATCCCTCCAGCAAATGATAATCTTCATAACCGCTATCCGGTAGTAACAGATGCTACTAACTATAATGTGAAGGCTCCGGTTCTAATTTCACCAGAAGAGGCAACTGTTTTTAACCATTATCCGCGAAAAACCAAACTAGTCTGGAATCCTGTCCCTGAAGCTGTCAGGTATCTGGTTGAGGTAGATTATTATTATAGAAACGGCTGGCATCTAGATTACACCGGTCAAAAGCTTCGCAGTTTGATGGTTCCTACCACTGAATTTGAATTTAATTTTGTCGGTGCACAACCGGGCAGATGGCGCGTAGCAGCAGTTCTTGCCAATGGTGAGGTCGGAGTAAAATCAGAATGGCGAACTTTCCGCTACACCGGATGAAAACGTAACCAATTAGGTACATAAAAAACTAATTAGAAACTTCATACAGCTTGATTTAATGATTTTTATTCATTTAGGTTGAAAGTTATTAATTTGTGTTATCAGATGTTGGGAGATGGCTTAACAAATGAAATTCTTAAAAGATAATTTAGGGTTGATTCTTGCGGGTAGTTACGCCGTACTAATGTCAGTTGTCCTTTTTTTTGATTTTCAATCTCTAGGTAACGATTTTTGGAGTAGTGCTTCATTTAACCTGACATTGCCGTGGAGTATAGGCGTGCTAATCATTGGTTTTGGTTTAATTCATATGTCTTCGTATGGCTTGGAATATGGATTCACTTATTGCGCGATTCTTAACACAATTATTCTTTATTTTTTGGGAAAGCGATTAAGTGGCAAGCGTAAATATAATACGATTTTAAGGACTAAATAACATTAGATAAATTAGATTTCTGAAAGCTAAAACACGGGTAAGTTTTCAAACTTTGATTTCGGGACGAGTTTTGGAACTGTTTTGAAGCCCAAATGCATAGGTTTTCGATGGGCAAATGAAAAGTACTAAAAACGGGCGTTTTTGACACTGTTTGATTGTTTCATTTAACGAGGTTTTTGATGCTGATTATCAATGTTTTATTTTGCTGACGAGTTTTTGTAAAACTTTAATATCCTTCGTAGCGTTTTTTATATAATTTGTTCTTCCACAAACCCGTCTTTTTAACTTACCGTTTTGGTCAGGAGCCGCATAAATCAAGTATTGCTCTCCAACTTTAGAGTTGAAATCACAACTGGTGATCTCAGAAATAGCACCATACCTAAAAACATCCGTAGTCAAGATAATTTCACTTACAGTTTTTCCTTTCCACAACTTATCAACTGACAATCTATAAACTAAATTCTCTGCTTTGACCTCCTTACCTAAATAATTCTTCTTGATTACTGATATAAATTCTGCGGCAATCACTTTTCCTGAAAATACAATGGGAACATGATTAAATTCATCAATCACTGCCTTTTTTAAATCCTTGTCATTTGTTGCTCCCATTGGACACATACACGCTAAAACATTATTTTGTGTTAAAAACATTAAACCTAAAACAACAGATAATAAGGCAATCTTTTTCATATTTGTATGATGCAAGAAATAATAATTAGTTAAATTGTTTCAAAAATGCGTCATTTTTAAGACATTTTGAGAGTAGCTGCCCGCATATTTAATTGTTCAAATGTTCAAGTTGTTCAAGGATTGAACAGATGAACAAAATGAACAAACTAAAAGATTAAAGGATGTGTCATAAACGACCATTTTTGAGACAAGAACCACCTAATTTCTTTTGACTGCATCATACGAATATGAAAAGGATTATATTTTTGTCATTTGGTATACTCACCGCTTTACTTTTTATTCAAATAGATGTGTATGCTTGTGGCTGTCCTGCTCGCAACAAAGATATTACGAAGGCAGTTAATGAAGAATTTAACAAATCTTCATTAGTTTTCTCGGGTAAAGTTGTGGAAGCAAAATGGATACCGATAATGGAAGAGAAGGCTTCAGGTAATAGTATCAAAGCTGAAGTTTTGACTCTAAAGTTTGCGGTCGATAACTGGTGGAAAGGCAAAACAAAGAATCAAGTTATCTGGCGCACTTCTTCTATAAGATACCCTGACCTAGGCGAAGGTACGACGGGGTCTAATTGTGAGTTTGGGTTTAACTTGGGAAGGAAGTATTTGGTTTATGCCTCTAGCATAAAGGGCAAGTTAGTAGCATCTGTTTGCGGCGGAACAACACGAATTGAAAACGCTGATAATCATATTCAGGAATTACAAAAGTTGAAAGAAGTTAAAACGAAAAACGTACCTAAACGACTTCTTAACAGTCTTGAAAACGCACCTTTCAGAACCGCTCAACAGCGAGTAAGATTTGTCCCATAAACAACCCTTTTTGAGACATAAACAAGCATTTAAATAATGATAACAATTTCTTCACACCTGACTTACATTTTACTATTAGGTTTTTTGTTGATAGGCACGCGGGAAACAGCAGAAGCTTGTGACGTTTTTCCTGTTATTTCCCCGCAGGCAATGGTTCAGACTGCGGGTATAATAGTTCGCGCAACTGCTGTCGAGTTCATTGCTAAAGAAGGAGTAAAATTTAACGTTACAGAAGTTCTTAAAGGAAGTAACGTACCGGCCATACTTATTATAAAAGGCTCTTTGAGTAGAAGGAATGACTTTAATACCGGTGATATTCCTTATGGGCATGTTCGTTCCTCTGGAGAGGGACCATGTTTCGCTTACGAGTATAAGGAAGGTGGAGAATTTCTACTGATGCTGAAAAAGCAGAAAGGTGAACTCACACCTTATTGGCACCCTCTTGCTCCAACAAATGAACAGTTACATTCGGCTAATGATGCTTGGCTTAAATGGGTCAAAGGCCACCTGAAATGGATTGAAAATGCTTCAGAGATTGAGAGGTTAAAACTTAGCTTTGAACTGATGAAAAAGGCGAACGGTTGGAATATGGATGATGCTGCGCTATGGAGATACCGCTTTATTGATTCAAATCAAGAGAAACTACAACGATTAGCAAAGCATCTGGAATCAAATGGTTATAGAAATGTCAAAATCTCTAAATCAGAAAACGAAGAAGATTTAGGAGAATTTGAATTGCAGGTTGAGAAAATTGAGAAACATACTCCAGCAACACTGATTAATAGGGATAAAGAGTTCAGAGCTTTAGCTAACACTTTTGGGATTAGAAAATATTATGAATGGTTAACCAGTCTGTTTTGATACTTCGGTAGAAGTTGGCAGCTCATCAAATGGATTACTAAATAACCAGTCTCACAAACGCCCGTTTCTGAAGCACTAAAATCAGAGTAATATTAGTCCCGTAAATGACCCTTTTTTGAGACTGTTCAGTTAAAAACTATGAAAGCAAAAATGAAGTTTATTTCACTATTGGGATTCTTTGTTCTGACTTTATCTTTCGAGACATTCGGGCAAGACCCGAAGCCGACTCCAAATCCTTTTGAGAGACTTGAAATAATAATTGAACCTCAGAGACCGCCACGCTATCCTTACAAACTGCCAATAAGAAAGTGTAGTCCTATCCTTGAAAGTCAGCAATTTTGTTCTTCATCGCAATTTATTTCTGCCAAATCAGGCGAGAGCCTTTTGATTTACGCATCGAAAGATAAAGATTGCCTTTCGGAAAAGCGGCACGCGCAATCCGGGCAGTTTGATCAGGCACCGGTTCGATGATCGAAGGTGTTAAAGACATAATAAAACTCCTCCAAAAGTGATTGAAATAGTGTTATTATACTGAAAACATAGCGTCTTACGAATAGGGCAACAGTATCGGGACGTTTTTGAGACATTTTTACCCGTCTCTTTTTCAGCAACTTCTAAATCACACTCACCTGATTCTTAAACGGTCACTCGTCCTATTAAATCTTTATACCCGAAATCAAGCCGAAAACTGAAAACTAAAAGAAAAGTTTGTCTAGCATCTTT
>MWWK01000249.1_pt1 | contig 10530 bp, 8 predicted proteins | sample 1047241 | NCBI WGS metagenome assembly MWWK01 (sample SAMN06349964, study PRJNA376086) | soil metagenome | isolation source: BG12-3 sample Antarctic (ecotone) soil | place: Antarctica | reverse complement strand
GTATTGGATAATTTAGAGGATGCCCTGGTTAGCGCAGATGTGGGTGTTGATACAACAGTAAAAATAATTAATAAGATAGAAGCAAGAGTTGCCCGTGATAAGTATATAAATACAACAGAATTAAATTCTATTTTAAAAGAAGAAGTACAATCTCTATTAGTTGATTCTGTTGATGATACTTCTTACGAAAATTATGAATTGCCCTCCGGACATAAGCCTCATATAATTTTAGTGGTTGGCGTAAATGGTGTAGGCAAAACAACTACCATCGGTAAACTGGCACATAATTTTTCCAAAGCAGGAAAATCAGTTTTATTAGGTGCTGCGGATACTTTTAGGGCTGCGGCCGTTGACCAGTTAACTATTTGGAGTGAGAGAGCAAATGTTCCAATTGTAAAACATGGAATGGGTGCAGACCCCAGTGCTGTTGCATTTGATGCTGTGCAAAGCGGAGTTGCAAAAAATGTTGATGTTATTTTAATAGATACGGCAGGCCGCCTTCATAACAAAGCCCACCTAATGGATGAGTTAAGTAAAATCAAACGATCTATCAGTAAAGTACAAATTGATGCCCCCCATGAAGTACTATTGGTTTTAGATGGAAGCACGGGTCAAAATGCGGTAGAGCAGGCCAGGCAATTCACTGCTGCCACAGAAGTAACAGCTCTTGCAATAACAAAGTTGGATGGAACAGCAAAAGGAGGGGTTGTATTGGCTATTGCTGATCAATTTAAAATACCGGTTAAATTTATTGGGGTTGGAGAAAAGGCTACTGATCTATTAGTGTTCAATAAAAAAGAATTTGTGGATACTCTTTTTGCTGCCCATCCCAATAATAAGGAATAAAAGAGTAAGAACCTGCTAAAGCCCTTCCCGAAGGGAAGAAGATTCTTTCAATTTAAAAAAAGTTTAAAATCAGTAATGAAAATCTCAACCTAAGTTCCCCCTTCGGGGGACAGGGGGCTTTTGCTTACCTTTGCCGCCATTACAATGAAGACAAAAACTTTAAGGAGAGATAAAGTAAACATCATCACACTCGGGTGTAGCAAAAATCTTGTGGATAGCGAGGTGCTTAGTGGGCAACTGGCAGCAGGCAACTATGACATTGTTCATGAAAACAAAAGGAAAGATCACAATATAGTAATTGTAAATACTTGTGGATTTATTGATAAAGCAAAGGAAGAGAGCATAAATACTATTTTGCAACAGGTAGAATTAAAACGCCGCGGTAAGTTGGATAAGGTGTATGTTACCGGTTGCTTAAGTGAGCGCTATAAAAATAATCTTGAAGCAGAAATACCGGACGTGGATGCTTATTTCGGGACAATGGAAATGCCTCTTTTACTTAAAAAATTTAATATTGATTACCGGTCAGAATTGATTGGAGAAAGATTTTTGAGTACGCCACTCCATTATGCATATCTTAAAATAAGCGAAGGTTGCAATAGAACCTGTTCATTTTGTGCCATACCATTAATGAGAGGTAAACATATAAGCCGTACAATTGAATCTCTGGTTGAAGAAACAAAAAAATTAGTACAAAGTGGTGTAAAAGAAATAATGGTAATAGGCCAGGAGCTTACTTATTATGGTTTAGATATCTATAAAAAAAGGGAACTGCCAAAATTATTATACGCTTTAGCAGATATCCCTGGCCTGGAATGGATACGATTGCATTATGCATATCCATCAAAATTTCCGATGGAGATAATAGATGTCATGAAGGATAGGGAAAATATCTGTAACTATCTTGATATGCCTTTGCAGCATGCCAGTAACAGGATGCTTACAGCAATGAAACGCCAGATTACAAGGGAAGAAATGGAAGATACTATTGGAGAGATAAAAAACAGGATCCCTGATATTTGTTTACGTACTACACTTATAACGGGTTTTCCCGGTGAAACACAAGATGATGTAGAGGAATTAAAATCATTCCTTACAAAAATTCAATTCGACAGGGTAGGCATATTTTCTTATTCGCATGAAGAAGGTACCGCTGCATTTAATTTACCCGATGATGTTGATGCTGATGAAAAACAGAGAAGAGCAGATGAGATAATGGAAGTTCAACAGGAAATTAGCTATGGTAAAAATGTAGAAAAAATTGATAAAGTATTTAAGGTTATTGTTGATAAAAGAGAATCCGGGAAATATATTGGGCGTACAGAATTCGATAGTGTTGAAGTAGATAATGAAGTTATCATAAATACCAATAAAAAATTAATAATCGGGGATTTTGTGAATATTAAGATCACCCATGCTCATGATTATGATTTGGAAGGCGAAGTTGTCTGAACCAGGATTTATTGGATTAATGGGATTTACAGCATACTGTTGTTAATTTGAGTCTTACTTAACTTTGTTCCTTTGCGTGATAAAAAAATTACATTGTCAAACTCTTTTACAGCTGAACATATTCCTTACGAACAAACCGGTTACTTTTCTAAAATAGTAACAGAATATCTTTCCCTCCGGGAGGAGTCCCTTGGACAAAATACTTCACTCAAACACTTTTATCAGCATCCTGTTAATTTGCAGGGAATAAAAGATGCTATCGATTCAAGGAAAAACTTTTCGACAAATAGAAAGCTTTTGGTTGATCAGTTAGAAATTCAGTATTCAAATATCGAAACTTCTGATAAAGTGAAAAGTAATATCAGTTCACTGATAGATGAGAATACTTTTACGGTTTGTACAGCGCATCAGCCTAATATTTTTACCGGTCATCTTTATTTTATTTACAAAATAATTCATGTAATTAAATTAGCATATACCCTAAAGCATGAGTTGCCAGCCAATAATTTTGTTCCGGTTTTTTATATGGGAAGTGAAGATGCAGATCTGGAAGAGTTAGGAGAAGTAACAATTAATAATGAAAAATATAATTGGAATACCAAACAAAAAGGCGCCGTAGGCAGAATGTTGGTGGACGATGCCTTACTGGCAATTCTTTCCAAAATAAAAGGGCAACTTGGCGTAGAAGTTCATGGAAACGAAATAATTAACCTGGTTCAGGAATGTTATGTAAAGGGCAGAACAATACAGGAGGCGTGTTTTTATTTAGTTAATAAGCTATTCGGCGAGTACGGATTAATTGTATTGTTGCCAGATAATATCGAATTAAAAAAAGAAATGCTCCCGGTTTTTGAAGATGATATTTTTAATAATGTTCCATCCGGCATCGTTACTGAAACTTCAAAGCAATTAGCTGAACTTTATCAAGTACAGGCTCACCCCAGAGAGATAAATCTTTTTTATTTAAAGGATGATATTAGGAACAGGATCGTACTGGAAAAAAATATTTACAAGATTAAGGATACGAATTTATATTTTACAAAGGAGGCATTAGAAAATGAATTAAAGCAGCATCCTGAAAGATTTAGCCCGAATGTAATTTTGAGGGCTTTATACCAGGAAACTATTTTGCCAAATATCTTATTTGTTGGCGGCGGAGGTGAACTTGCTTATTGGCTTGAGTTAAAAAATATGTTTGAGCATTATAAAGTGCCATATCCTGTTTTAGTTTTAAGAAATTCATTCTTACTAATAAGCGAAAACAGTGATTCTCTTATTAAAAAAATCGCACTTACTTATCCGGATATTTTTAAGTCAGAAAATGAATTGGTAAAAAAATATGTGCTAAAAAATACATCACATCAGTTAAGCCTGGAAAAAGAAAAACAAAAAATTGGAGATGTTTATGAAGAGATGAAAATTTCCATAGAAAAAATTGACACTACATTAGTTGCCCATGTAGAGGCGCTGCAGGCCAGACTTCTAAAAACCCTGGATAAACTAGAAACTAAATTACTGCGTGCTGAAAAACTTAAGTTCGAGTCGCAGCAAAGACAGATAGAAAAAATACGAAACACTTTATTTCCCAATAATGAGCTGCAGGAAAGGGTAGAAAATTTTATGCCTTTTTATGCAAAGTGGGGCAACAATTTTATGAAAGTTATTTATGATAATTCATTAAGCCTGCAACAGGAATTTGTGATTATTATAAAAGAGAAATCGTAATAAAATTTGCATTGACGTAACTATGATTGATCTTAATAGAGGAGTTATACTTTCTAGTGGATTTATTGATCGCTTAATTTTTTTACTTTTTCCATTACCTCTTCCTGCATATTCTTTTTAAATTCCAACAGTTTTTCAGAAAGATTTTCATCAGATATAGCTAATATTTCTACTGCTAATATTGCGGCATTTTTTGCGCCATCAAGCGCCACAGTTGCTACGGGCACACCTTTTGGCATTTGCAGCATAGATAATATTGAGTCCCAGCCATCAATTGAATTAGAAGATTTTATAGGCACACCAATTACGGGCAATATGGTAAGTGAAGCAACCATGCCGGGTAGATGAGCGGCGCCACCTGCTCCTGCAATAATAACTTTAATGCCTTTGTCTTTTGCTGTAGTTGCATATTCTACCATACGCAGCGGAGTGCGATGTGCGGATACAATAGTAATTTCAAATTCAATTTCAAACTTGTTTAGAACTTTTGCTGCTTCTTCCATCACTTTCATGTCGCTATCGCTACCCATGATAATACCCACAGAAGGCGTTTGTAGTTTGTAATTACTAGTTTGTGGTTTGGGCATCTTACTTAAAAATTTTTATGTAATTCTTTTTTTGATGGGGTTTTGCTTACCCATAAAAACACTGTATATAACAATTCTTGTTTTAAATACTTCATAAATAACCGTATAAGGAAACCGGATTATTTTACCCTGCCTAACAGGCCTTTGATAATAAGAATGAGTTTTAGGATTATGAAGTAAAATTGAATAAAATCTTTCTAATTCACTTAAAAATTCCAAACCTAATCCTTCTCTTTGTTATTCGTACCAATCGTATGCTTCTAAAGTTTCTATTGTTGCTAAAGAACGAATTTAAATTTCATATTGCATGCCGCTTTTCTTTATCAATTGCCATCTCTTTTACCTGCTGCCAACTATATGATTTGCCTTCTTTATTGAGGTATTTCTTTCGCTCATTGAGTACTAATTTTTTTCTTTGTAAATCAGTATCAATTTCATTTTCAAAAAGGGTGTAGATAGCTTCAGCTTTTTTATTTTCTATTGTATCAATAAAACTCATGAAGCTTTTTACGAATATTTGTGGTTCGCATATTTTTTATTTAATCAAATTTACTTTTTCTTTTCTTAAGCAAAAGCCATAATCAATGATAAATTATAAAGTACAACCCCGCATCGCAGGGAGATTATAATTTTCTCACCAGATCACCTTTTAATCTTAACAATTCTGTTTCAGCAACCTTGGTTTCATACCTTGCAGCTATCAGCCTGTTATATGCATCTTCCAGGCTTTTTTGTGCTTCCCGTAATTCTAAAAATGTGCTAACACCTTGCTTATATCTTTCGTAAGCAATAAAAACATTTTCTTTTGCCAGAGCGATATTTATTTCTTCAAGGGCAAGCTGTTTCTTCTGCAATTCATAAGTTCTAAAAGCATTTTCAACATTTGTTACCAACAGGGAAGTTTGATTTTCTAATGTCAATCTTCTGAAATCTATATCTGCCTGAGCTTGCTTAATATTTCTTTTTGCGATATAATTATTAAAAATAGGAACCCGGGCAGTTAGTCCATAGTTAAACCCTTTATTCTGGTTAAACAATGGACTGAAAGAATTTATAACGGTATTATTATTTGTTTGGCTGAAATTATATGCAGAATTAAATGAAACGGTTGGCAATCTTTCCGCACGTCTTTCTCTTAAAGTAATGTTAGCTATATCAATATTTTTTCTGGTAAGCAACAATTCAGGATTCGTTTGAGCAATATTTTTTTTTATTTCACTTAAAGTTAGTGTAGTGTCAATTGGGATAGAATCAAATACATCATAATTAACCCCTTTATCAACAGCCATGAGCCTGTTAAGGTCGCCTTTAATTTGTGTTATTAAAGTTTGTTGCCTTAACTGAGTTGAAATTTGAGCATTCAAATCTAACTTAGCCTGCAACACATCCGGCTTTATGCCTAAACCTACCTCTAATTTTATTTCCGCCAGTCTTAACCGCTGCCTGTTTAATTCCATCTGATCTTCTACAGCTTTTAGTTGTTGCTTTTGCCTTACTATATCGTAATAGGTATTTACTACCTCAGCAACTACATTAATGATCTGATTTTTAATGAGTAGATCACCGAGTAAAAGAAATTCCTTTAATTTATCACGGGTTGCGAACATTTTAAATCCATCAAACAAAACCCAGTCTAAAGCAATTGAAGCATTAAGGTTTCTTGATTTAATACCAGAGGCTTTTCGATCGTTGCCATCAGCAAGTTTTTGTTTTTGATTATTATTATTAAATAATAAACCACCATTTCCATCAATCGTTGGTAAAAAAGCGGCTTTGGAATAGGATTGGTCTATTGCAAAAATTATAGAATCATTTCTTGATAATCTTATTTCATAATTGTTTTGCAAGGCTGTAGCAATAGCTTCTTCAGGCGTTAATATTTCTTGTGCGCTAACATTGGGGATGTAAAAAAAAATACAACATACAAACGTGAAACGGGAAACGTGAGAGGTGAAATGGGAAATGTGAGAGGTGAGACGTGAAAGTGGAAACCCCAAACGAATCATGGTATTATATAATAGGTTTCTCAGAATTTTCATTTTAAAAATTAATTATTCTATTCAGGCTGATTGATTATATATAAATCTACTTTATTCTTCACCATTTCCTTCCGCCTTAGGCGGAGAGATAGAGGGGGCTTTTAATTTAATACATGTTGTGGTATTACTTCAAGCTCATCTAATTCACTTCTTTTTTTACTGGATGACATATAAGAATACATTGCTGGTATTACAAATAATGTAAGTACCAGCGAAAACATAATTCCACTTACAATTACAATCCCCAAAGGCACACGGCTGGTGGCAGCCGCACCAAGTGATAATGCTATCGGTAATGCTCCTAAACTCATTGCCAGGCTTGTCATGAGAATTGGGCGTAAACGCTGGCTGGCGGCATATATGGCCGCCTCTGCCTTAGCCATGCCCTTTATCCGATTCTGGTTTGCAAATTCTACTATTAATATTCCATTTTTTGTTACCAAACCTATCAGCATAATTATTCCTATTTGTGAGAATATATTAAGCGTATGATCAAATATCCAGAGAGCTAATAATGCTCCTGCAATTGCCAAGGGTACTGTTAGCATGATTATGAAAGGATCAATGAAGCTTTCAAATTGAGCAGCAAGCACTAAAAATATAAGCCCTAATGCAAGAAATAAAGCAAATGTTGTATTGCTCGAACTCTCTTTGTAATCACGACTGCTGCCGGAAAGGGCAGTTGCAAACGTGGGGTCTAATAATTTTTTTCCGATTTCTTCCATCGCCGCAATACCATCTCCTATGGTTTTGCCTGGGGCAAGCCCTGAAGAAATTGTTGCTGCTTTATACCGATTGTAATGATATATAGTAGCAGGACTCGTAGCTTCCTCAAAACTTACTAAGTTATCCAGGCTTATCATTTGCCCTGAGGAATTTCGTACATACAAACCTCTTAAATCATTTGGATCATCTCGGTTACTTCTATCAACCTGCCCCATAACCTGGTATTGTTTTCCTTCTTTTGTAAAGTATCCAAGGCGGCGGTTACTAAGTGCAAGTTGTAAAGTTTGAGAAACATCTTGTATGCTAACTCCTAATTCACTGGCTTTTAACCGATCCACATTGATGCGCAGCTCAGGCTTATTGAATTTTAAATCTGCATCAACACCCTGAAAAACAGGATTTTTATTTGCTTCTTCTAAAAATTTAGGAAGTACGGCGGTTAATTTATTAAAATCATTGTTCTGTATAACAAATTGAACAGGCTGCCCACCACGTCGGTTCACTGAAATGGTTTGCTCTTCAATTGCAAATGCCCTTCCTTCATTATATTTTGAAAGATTTCGATTTACCATTTCTACAATCTGCTTTTGAGAACGGTCGCGGTCTTTTGGATCTACCAAGGTAACCCGAACCATTCCTGAGTTGGTGGCACCACTTATAAATCCCGGCGCTGTTATCGATAATACAGTCTTTTTTTCGGGAACAGAATCAAGCATGAAATTACTTACCTTGTCAACATATGTATCCATATAATCATAGGATGTTCCTTCCGGAGCTGCAAGTTGCAAACGAAACTGGCTCCTGTCTTCCATGGGAGCCAATTCTGTAGGAATATCTTTTCCGATAAAATATATTATGAATCCGCAGGCAGCAACGATAATAAATGCCATCCATCGTACTTTCATAAACTTTGTCAGTAAGTTTTGGTAACCATTTTCCATCCCACGAAAAAAACGGTTCAGTTTTGTTGTAGAACTTTGAATGCTTATGAACATCTTTCCTCGTAAGTTTTACATTTAATACAGGTGTTAAGGTTAGTGATACAAAAGCTGAAATTAAAACTGCTCCTGCTACTACAATTCCAAATTCGCGAAACAGCCTGCCAACAAAACCTTCGAGAAATACAATAGGAAGAAATACAAATGCAAGTGTGATGGAAGTGGCAATAACTGCAAAATATATTTCCTTTGACCCTTCTTTTGCTGCCTGCCATTTATCCATTCCCCCTTCCATCTTTTTATAAATATTTTCAGTTACCACAATACCATCATCAACTACAAGGCCTGTAGCCAGCACTATTGCCAGCAGTGTTAATACATTAATAGTAAACCCACAGATGTACATTATAAAAAATGCACCAATAAGTGAAACGGGTATATCAATTAGGGGCCGAACTGCTACTATCCAATCCCTGAAAAATAAAAATATTATCAGTATTACTAAACCGAGAGATATTAATAATGTTTCTTCAACCTCAGCTATTGATTTCTTAATAAATCTAGTTTGATCCAGGGCGATGTTTAGATTTACATCAGCTGGCATTTCCTTTTTAATTTCCTCAAATCTTTTATAAAACTCATTCGATATAGAAACATAGTTAGATCCCGGCTGTGGAATTATCGCAAGCGCAATCATAGGGATACCACTTTCTCTTAACTGGGATTCTACATTTTCGGGACCAAGAACGGCCTCACCAATATCACTAAGCCGAACATTAGCACCCTCAATATTTTTAATAGTCAGATTATTAAATTCATCTTCTGTATTTAATCTACCAAAGGTTCTTACAGAAAGCTCTGTAGCATCACCTGAAATTTTTCCTGCAGGCAATTCAACATTTTCACGCAATAAAGCAGTTTGAACATCAGAAGGAGTTAATGAATAAGAGGTGAGTTTTTCAGGCTTAAACCAAATACGCATTGCATAGCGTTTTTCACCCCATATTTGAATACCACTTACCCCGGGTATTGTTTGCAATCTCTCCAACAAAACATTGTTAGCCCATTCCGTTATTTGTAACTGATTGCGGGTATCGCTTTGCACCGTCATTGAAATGATTGCATCAGAACTGGCATCTGCTTTTGAAACCACAGGGGGTGCTTCAAGATCGTCTGGTAAAGAACGTGTTGCCTGTGATACTTTGTCTCTTACATCATTTGCCGCGGCTTCAAGATCTATGGATAAATCAAATTCTACGTTTATGTTGCTGGAGCCTGCATTGCTGGAAGAAGTAATGTTTTTAATACCGGCAATACCATTTATGGCTTTTTCAAGAGGTTCAGTTATTTGTGTTTCAATAATATCAGGGTTAGCACCACCATAAGATGTGCGAACATTTATATTAGGTGGGTCAATAGCAGGATAATCCCTAACTCCAAGATACTTAAAACCAATCGCTCCGAATAAAACAATAGTCAGGTTAAGCACTATGGCTAATACCGGCCTTCGTAAACTTAGTTCAGAGATGTTCATAATGGTGAAAGGTGAAAGGTCAAAGGTGAGTTAGCCCTTTCAATTTTGATTTTTAATCATTTTCGAAAGCATTGCGAAACAACTGTTAAGTAGCTTTCCAATTAATTCTAAATCCATTCCAGTAAAATATTTCAAATCCACTGCTGTTTCTGAAGCAGCATCTATTTCTACCACTGACCCTCTTGCGATTTCTAAATATCGTTTTCTTTCAATTGCTGATTTTCTTGTTGATCCTTCAGATAAATTTAGTTTTACGGAAAGGGCTGCCCTTCGGATTTGTTGAACCATATTAAATTTTTCTTCTCCAGGAAGCTTAAGTGAAACAGAATAAGTTTCTTTTACTAATTCTCTGATTAATTTATAAATATCAAGTTGTTTATGTTTTAGATTGATAAACATTTTCGGTTTTATAATTTTTTTTAAAACTGAAATATGAAGAAATAACTGATACTACGTTTCTCGAATTTCACCATTCACCATTCACATTTTTCGCCATTCACATCTTTCACTTTTTACCTTTCACTTTTCACGTCTCACCTCTAACGTTTCACCTTTCACGATAAATCATTTCTTAAAATCCTCAACTGATTGCACCGGCTTTATAATATTTTTTATCATCAGTTTCGCATCTGGTTTTACACTCATCAAACCAGTAGTCACAACTGTGTCCCCAGCATTTATAC
>MWWK01000248.1_pt1 | contig 10549 bp, 9 predicted proteins | sample 1047241 | NCBI WGS metagenome assembly MWWK01 (sample SAMN06349964, study PRJNA376086) | soil metagenome | isolation source: BG12-3 sample Antarctic (ecotone) soil | place: Antarctica | reverse complement strand
GTGTTATAAGAAGCCAGCCATGTTTAAAGCTGCGCAAACGTCAGCGGATACGTCGGCGCAAACCCTCCCTATCGGTCGGTTTGTCCGTCGTCCCGCTTTCCGTCTGCTGGCTTTAAACGGCTGTCTTTCGCTCCTATCGTCGCCAAAGATGGACCCTACCCCACCCTACAAGAATCCCCGCAAAGGGGGCAGACCCCGAAAGTATACCGAGGGCCAACAGGCCCCCCGCGCTACCGTACGCTTTAGCCTGGCCGAGTACGAGAAGATCCTAAGCCAGGCGGAAGCGGCTGGCCTATCGGTGTCAGACTACTGCCGGCAAGCTGCACTGACGGGGGAGATCAAAGCGGCCATTCGCCCGGAAGTGCTGCCGTTGCTCAACGAGCTGCGAGCCATCGGCAACAACTTAAACCAGATCGCCAAGAAAGCCCAGGCCGACGGTATCCGCAGCATCGCTTTCAAAGCGGACGACGTGTTAACCCAACTCAAAAACCTACTACCCCAATGATTGGCAAGACCAGCATCGGCAAGAGCTTTAGGGGCTGCGTGGGCTACCAATACGAAAAAGTGGAAAAGGGGAAAGGCGAAGTGATTTTATCGCAGGGAGTACGTGACTACAACCGAGAAGAGATGACCGCAGACTTCAATGCCCAGCGCAAAATGAACCCCGACCTAACGCGGGCGGTCTGGCATACGTCCATTTCGTTCAAACCGGAAGAAGCGGCCCGGCTCGATGCCGAGAAGATGAAAGCCATTGCTCAGGACTGGCTAAAAGGGATGAACCTGGAAAAGACTCAGTACGCGGTGATCCGCCACACGGATACCGACCATCCCCATTTCCACATCATTGCTAACCGGGTGGGCGATGATGGGCGAGCGATCAGCGACAGCCACAACTACGCCCGCTCCCAAAAGCTGCTGCGGCAGTTAGAGCAAAAGCATGGTTTGACCATTGTTAAGGAGCAGAAGCAACGCCAGAGTTTAGTTAACGTACCCGAGCCAGACCGCACCCGGATTGCCTTACGTGACCAGGTGCGGGGACTGGTGGCTAGCTCACGCACCTTGGAGGAATTGCGCCAGGGTGCCCGGCTGAAAGGGATTAGTGTGGAAATACGAACCAACGAAGCGGGTTTACCCATCGGGCTGGGATTCGCCCAGAATGGGCACCGCTTCAAAGGCAGCGACTTAGACCGCGGCTTAAGCATCGCCCAGATCACCAAAACCCTGCGTGTAAACCACGAACAGGGGCAAGGTGTGGCAAAGGATGCTCAATTGGAGATATTCCCGCAGATCGAACAAAATAGGGGTAGAAGCATGGGACGATGAAACCCGTTAACACAATGGAAAAGGAGCCAGAACAAAAAACGCTGCTGATTGAGATGATCGAGGGCTTGACTAAGGACGTAGCCGATTTGAAACAGCTATTCGCTAGTAAGCCCCAGGCGACCCCTTCACCCGACCTGGAATCAAGTTTAGACAAGATAAGTAGGGCCATCAATGAATTACGGGATGAAGTCGGTGATCTGAACGAGCAGCGGCCCCAAACCCAGGTTTTAGGGGCTGAGTCAACTCAAATCTTGGGGGAACTACAGGCCATCCGGCAGGACATCCGTAAAAGTCCCGCTAACCGGATCAGCAAGGCGGTGCAGTACGGAACTGGGTTATTGCTTGTATCGGTGCTGACAACCGGGGTGCTGGCTTACTATGCTACCAAGTGGCGGGATGAACGTGATGCGTTTGAAGTATCGGATTGGAAATGGCGGGTGATGCGTCAGGTCAATGCGGAGTATGCAACCAAATTAGACGGTGTGTTTGCCAGTGACTCAGTGAGCGAACCTAACAAAGTATGGATCATTCAGCAAGAACAAGCCGATGCTACCCGGGAAGCCGCCCGGCGAGCTGCCGAGCAAGCCAAAGCGATGAACGCTCAGGCCGATGAATTGGAAGGGAAGAAAAAGGGACGAAAGTGAGCCTTCATAGGTAGGTAAAAAATGAGTGTTTTTAGTGTGTTTTAAGAGGCTAAGAAGCAAACACCCATAACTAATTGATTATCAAGGGGGGTCACTTGTGCCCGGCACAAGTTTAGTTTGTGCCCTGTACAAGTATTACTTGTTCTTTTTGACTAAAAAGAACAAGTTTTTTTAGGGATTGAAACAAGTAATACTTTATCTTTGAGTCCGAAAAGAACAAGTATTACTTGTGAAATATGCCTACTAAATACAAAAGTATAAGAGATTTTACGGCTTACAACGAAAATCCGTTTGTCGAAAAAGCTGTGCAAGACATAAAAATTGTCAGACGGCAGCAGGTGATTCGACCACGGAATAAGGACGAAATTCAAATGATTACATCAACCGATGGAGAGGTGACAGGCTACTCCCAATTCATGCGGTTCATTGAAGTAGAGGAAGAAAAATTTGCAAAATTGTACTTATCCCAACTTGCATCTTTTTGGGAATTAACTAAGCCATCAATACGGGTATTCTCGTACGTCTTAACTGTATTAAAGCCTAAGCAGGACTTATTCATATTTATAATGGAGGACTGTCTACAGTATGCTGGATACTCCTCTGAGCGTAGCGTTTTTGAAGGCTTGACAGGCTTGATAGAAGCTAATATAATTGCCCGGAGCAACCACCACTTAAAATACTACATTAATCCTTTAGTAGTCTTTAACGGTGATAGAGTTACATTTGCAAAGACATACATCAGGAAGAAAAAAGAGAAGGAGGAGGCAGTGAAAAACCAGCTTGACCTATTTGACGAGCTTAAAATCCATCAATTAAAATCTTAGCTACCTTTGCCTTATGACACCGGATAAACGCCTTGACCAGTTAGAGCCAGTGGTGGCCGACGTACTTCAAAAAGTTGATCGGCTGATCGAAGGACAAGGCCAATTAGTCGAGTTAGCGACCAGCACTAAAGCCGAATTGCAACAAGTTAAAGCGACAGGCGAGATTACAGCTAATGGATTAGCTAAACTGACGTTAGTTGTCACTGATCTACGCGACGAAATGCGGCAGCGTTTTGACAAAAACGAGCAAACTCAACAAGAAATCTTGACGCTCCTACGAGACCGTTTGAAATAGATATTAGCTAAAACGGAAACCGGCACTGCTGAGGAGCAACCGGCCAGGGATAGGCTAATTCACGTACTAACCGTACGTTCGTTGGTCGGATTGATAGCTTGAAGCCTCCGACTGACACCGCCCCGATCTTGATAGCTTGAAGCCAGATCGGGGCTTTTTTGTAGTAGACTCATGGGTACTGTCCGGCACAGTCCCTCGCTCTCCGCTCGACAACATAAAGCGGACCTCTCTACGGTCGGAATGTGTGTTATAATAGGTTTTTTTAGGCATGGTCACCCCTAACTGGACATAGGGCTGACGCCAAAAAGTAGGAAAGGGGATAAAAAACGTCCAGTTAGGGGTGACCTATGCCTGAAAAAAACCTACGGGGTTTGGGGCAGTTAGCCCCAATCATTAAAAACGGCGTCGCAGACACCGCTTAACATAATCGCTACTTATACAACAGAAAATTAATGGCAGATTTTAAGATTATAAGTGGGCCAGAACTTGATTATTATTCTGCAAGCCTTTGTTGGATGGGGGCAACTCGCAAGGAGTTGGCTAGACTCAGAACAATCGTACAGCGTGATGATCTACAGTCGATATTAGGAATAAACGGATCAAGTTACGGGTCTGAGGAAAGTCCCGAAACAATAAATTTCTATTTTACCGTAATGGCAGAACACAAAGTATCTGGAGAGCTGATCGATAAGGTGGCTCACTTTATCAATTACCATATTCTGAGCTAACTTATTGCACTAATTAAGGAAAGGTGCTGCTTCGCTAGATACAGTAAAAGTGAGTTTCGTTTCATTACATAAGTGTAGTTATACAACAGACTTAAGAAAAGTCCAAAAAATAACTAGCTACAACAGAGTAAATACTTTCCAACTGATTAAAACAACATTTAGAGACGTCAATATTTGTTCTGCCCGATGATAAACGATACTGGGAAGTTTTTGCGAACGATTCAGAAAATAAATAGACAAACCACTTAAAGCAACCCCCAGTAATGTAAGAAAGGTAGCATTTCTTAGAAAGGAGGGAAAGTGATTTAAGTACAATAATTTTGCTTGGCCAAAAGATACGTCCTTTGTTGACACTACAATCCACAAAGTCAGATCCGCCACCACAACTATACATAGTAGCAAGCCAGCGTAAAAAGGAGCTTTCATGGTAGTTTTGTTTTACTTAGTAAAGTACAATGACCTGCTTTCTAATGAGTTGCATTATTTTCAGACCTGTTGTATAACTTGAATTGTGTTATGAAAATGATCTAAGATTTGTCGAACCGCCTATCATCCAAGCGATAGTGGAAATGTTCAAAAATCTTTAGCTACTTTTGCCCTATTAAAGTCTGCTAACATATCACCCCCGTTTACACCTTTTCCAAAAGGTTAGGATGCCTATCGTCCAAGATACATTTTAATTATTAACATCTTTTACAATTACATCGTGAGCTCCGCCTTCAATGATACTTGTCGATGACACTAAAGTCAGTTTAGTATTGGATTGCAACTCTTTAATTGAAATTACACCACAACTACACATCGTTGATTTAATTTTACCAACCGTTTGGTCTAAATTGTCTTTGAGCTTACCAGCATAAGGAACATAACTATCTACACCTTCTTCAAATTTCAAATTACTGTTTCCTCCCATATCATACCGTTGCCAATTTCTTGCTCTGTTAGAACCCTCACCCCAATATTCTTTTACATAATTTCCACCGACAAATAATTTTCTTGTCGGACTTTCATCGAAACGGGCAAAATATCTCCCCATCATTAAAAAATCTGCACCCATCGTAAGTGCCAGTATCATATGATAATCTTGTACAATTCCTCCATCTGAACAGATTGGAATATACTCACCAGTTTCTTTTAAGTATTCATCTCTGGCTATTGCAACATCAATAAGAGCAGTGGCTTGCCCTCTTCCTATTCCTTTTTGTTCTCTTGTAATACAAATAGAACCACCTCCAACACCAACTTTTACAAAGTCGGCGCCTGCTTTTACTAAATAAAGAAAACCTTTTTTATCAACCACATTACCTGCACCAACTATAATATTACTATCGTATTTGTTCTTTACAAAATGAATGGTTTCTTTTTGCCACTCTGAGAATCCATCCGATGAGTCGATGCATAAAACGTCAACACCAGCTTCTACTAAAGCTGGAACTCTTTCCGCAAAGTCTCTGGTGTTAATTCCTGCACCTACAACTAATCTTTTCTGGGAATCTAAAAGCTCATTTGGGTATTCAATATGATTATCATAGTCTTTACGAAACACAAAATATTTTAATTTTTTATTTTGATCAATAATCGGCAAGGTATTTAGTTTATGTTCCCAAATTGTATCATTAGCCTCATTTAATGTAATTCCATGTTTAGCGGTTATTAAATTTGATAAAGGTGTCATGAAATCTTTCACTTTCTTGTCTAAACTATCCTTGCTAACTCTGTAATCACGACTAGTTATAAGTCCTAGAAGTTTGCCGCAAGATGTTCCATCATCAGTTACTCCGACCGTTGAGAAACTAGTCTCTTCTTTTAAAGCTAATACATCTTTTAGTGTATGTTCTGGTGTTAAATTAGCTCTACTTTCTACAAATCCGGCTTTATATTTCTTTACTTCCATAATCATTTTAACTTGTTCTTCAATTGATTGGGAACCGAAGATAAATGATAAGCCTCCTTCTTTTGCCAACGCAATTGCCAGTACACTATCTGATACAGATTGCATTATGGCTGAGACAAATGGAATATTTAAAGAAATTCTCGGAATATCCTCCTTTCTAAATTTACCTAGTGGTGTTTGTAAATTTACACTGTCTGGGGTATTAGATTTTTTTGTTAATCCCGGTAATATTAGGTATTCACTAAAAGTCCTTGAAACTTCATTTATTATTTTTGCCATAATCTTTTCATGTAAAAAATTTCTCGAAATTAAAAAAACTATTCGCTCCCTTTCTAATCTTTTAGTTTATTCTCATTCGAAGCTGAATCTGCCTTGCACCTAACTTACCGATTAACGCACTTTCAATACAAAATATGTACTTCGCATTTTGTATTGTTCTCAGGCATTTTACTTACCATCTGTCATAGTAGAGGAACGTGTCGGCAGTTCTTGAAAACAATTTCTTGGAAGCAATGTAGAATTATAACCCAGTAGAGTGCAATTCCTCTGTTACCGAGTTAAAATCGGGTATTGTGTTATTTGGAGAGTGGTTATATAATCTCGATTATGTTGTGTCGGACAAGAACCCGCCAATGTCCGACACCTTGTAAAAAGGTGAAATCTTGCCTAATTATGTGTCGGACATAAAGACAGACACATCCATGAGCGACCAACTACCCGATTTAGAACCCCAAGCAGAAGGGCAGACAGAAACTCTAAAAAGTCCGACACCTTCAAAGGGCGGCAGACCCACCCGCCAAAGCCCGGAGCCAGCCAAGTGGACCGTTCGCGGAATTGAACCAGAGACCCGACGCGTGATTGAGAAAGCAGCCGAACGAACGGGCAAAACGTTGGGCCAATTCTTCAACGATGAACTACGGGAAGCCTCTACAAACATACTCAAAAAAGGCAATCAACCACCCGCCCGACCGGAAGACTTGGTAAGTAATTTAGTCGAGAAGTTGAAGCTCGAATTAAAGGACAGCCAGGCGAGCGAATTACAATCCATCCGGGAAGCCATCGAGCAACGCCCGGCCACCTTACGCGAGTGGGTATTTGGCAAACGATAGAGGTGGCCAGCATTAAATACAATCAGGAATAGAGGGGAAGAAAACTACAGCTTGGTTTGCGAAAAAGCTGGCGCGTCCTATCTTTGCTCGGCGTATAAGAAGCCAGCCATGTTTAAAGCTGCGCAAACGTCAGCGGATACGTCGGCGCAAACCCTCCCTATCGGTCGATTTGTCCGTCGTCCCGCTTTCCGTCTGCTGGCTTTAAACGGCTGTCTTTCGCTCCTATCGTCGCCAAAGATGGACCCTACCCCACCCTACAAGAATCCCCGCAAAGGGGGCAGACCCCGAAAGTATACCGAGGGCCAACAGGCCCCCCGCGCTACCGTACGCTTTAGCCTGGCCGAGTACGAGAAGATCCTAAGCCAGGCGGAAGCGGCTGGCCTATCGGTGTCAGACTACTGCCGGCAAGCTGCACTGACGGGGGAGATCAAAGCGGCCATTCGCCCGGAAGTGCTGCCGTTGCTCAACGAGCTGCGAGCCATCGGCAACAACTTAAACCAGATCGCCAAGAAAGCCCAGGCCGACGGTATCCGCAGCATCGCTTTCAAAGCGGACGACGTGTTAACCCAACTCAAAAACCTACTACCCCAATGATTGGCAAGACCAGCATCGGCAAGAGCTTTAGGGGCTGCGTGGGCTACCAATACGAAAAAGTGGAAAAGGGGAAAGGCGAAGTGATTTTATCGCAGGGAGTACGTGACTACAACCGAGAAGAGATGACCGCAGACTTCAATGCCCAGCGCAAAATGAACCCCGACCTAACGCGGGCGGTCTGGCATACGTCCATTTCGTTCAAACCGGAAGAAGCGGCCCGGCTCGATGCCGAGAAGATGAAAGCCATTGCTCAGGACTGGCTAAAAGGGATGAACCTGGAAAAGACTCAGTACGCGGTGATCCGCCACACGGATACCGACCATCCCCATTTCCACATCATTGCTAACCGGGTGGGCGATGATGGGCGAGCGATCAGCGACAGCCACAACTACGCCCGCTCCCAAAAGCTGCTGCGGCAGTTAGAGCAAAAGCATGGTTTGACCATTGTTAAGGAGCAGAAGCAACGCCAGAGTTTAGTTAACGTACCCGAGCCAGACCGCACCCGGATTGCCTTACGTGACCAGGTGCGGGGACTGGTGGCTAGCTCACGCACCTTGGAGGAATTGCGCCAGGGTGCCCGGCTGAAAGGGATTAGTGTGGAAATACGAACCAACGAAGCGGGTTTACCCATCGGGCTGGGATTCGCCCAGAATGGGCACCGCTTCAAAGGCAGCGACTTAGACCGCGGCTTAAGCATCGCCCAGATCACCAAAACCCTGCGTGTAAACCACGAACAGGGGCAAGGTGTGGCAAAGGATGCTCAATTGGAGATATTCCCGCAGATCGAACAAAATAGGGGTAGAAGCATGGGACGATGAAACCCGTTAACACAATGGAAAAGGAGCCAGAACAAAAAACGCTGCTGATTGAGATGATCGAGGGCTTGACTAAGGACGTAGCCGATTTGAAACAGCTATTCGCTAGTAAGCCCCAGGCGACCCCTTCACCCGACCTGGAATCAAGTTTAGACAAGATAAGTAGGGCCATCAATGAATTACGGGATGAAGTCGGTGATCTGAACGAGCAGCGGCCCCAAACCCAGGTTTTAGGGGCTGAGTCAACTCAAATCTTGGGGGAACTACAGGCCATCCGGCAGGACATCCGTAAAAGTCCCGCTAACCGGATCAGCAAGGCGGTGCAGTACGGAACTGGGTTATTGCTTGTATCGGTGCTGACAACCGGGGTGCTGGCTTACTATGCTACCAAGTGGCGGGATGAACGTGATGCGTTTGAAGTATCGGATTGGAAATGGCGGGTGATGCGTCAGGTCAATGCGGAGTATGCAACCAAATTAGACGGTGTGTTTGCCAGTGACTCAGTGAGCGAACCTAACAAAGTATGGATCATTCAGCAAGAACAAGCCGATGCTACCCGGGAAGCCGCCCGGCGAGCTGCCGAGCAAGCCAAAGCGATGAACGCTCAGGCCGATGAATTGGAAGGGAAGAAAAAGGGACGAAAGTGAGCCTTCATAGGTAGGTAAAAAATGAGTGTTTTTAGTGTGTTTTAAGAGGCTAAGAAGCAAACACCCATAACTAATTGATTATCAAGGGGGGTCACTTGTGCCCGGCACAAGTTTAGTTTGTGCCCTGTACAAGTATTACTTGTTCTTTTTGACTAAAAAGAACAAGTTTTTTTAGGGATTGAAACAAGTAATACTTTATCTTTGAGTCCGAAAAGAACAAGTATTACTTGTGAAATATGCCTACTAAATACAAAAGTATAAGAGATTTTACGGCTTACAACGAAAATCCGTTTGTCGAAAAAGCTGTGCAAGACATAAAAATTGTCAGACGGCAGCAGGTGATTCGACCACGGAATAAGGACGAAATTCAAATGATTACATCAACCGATGGAGAGGTGACAGGCTACTCCCAATTCATGCGGTTCATTGAAGTAGAGGAAGAAAAATTTGCAAAATTGTACTTATCCCAACTTGCATCTTTTTGGGAATTAACTAAGCCATCAATACGGGTATTCTCGTACGTCTTAACTGTATTAAAGCCTAAGCAGGACTTATTCATATTTATAATGGAGGACTGTCTACAGTATGCTGGATACTCCTCTGAGCGTAGCGTTTTTGAAGGCTTGACAGGCTTGATAGAAGCTAATATAATTGCCCGGAGCAACCACCACTTAAAATACTACATTAATCCTTTAGTAGTCTTTAACGGTGATAGAGTTACATTTGCAAAGACATACATCAGGAAGAAAAAAGAGAAGGAGGAGGCAGTGAAAAACCAGCTTGACCTATTTGACGAGCTTAAAATCCATCAATTAAAATCTTAGCTACCTTTGCCTTATGACACCGGATAAACGCCTTGACCAGTTAGAGCCAGTGGTGGCCGACGTACTTCAAAAAGTTGATCGGCTGATCGAAGGACAAGGCCAATTAGTCGAGTTAGCGACCAGCACTAAAGCCGAATTGCAACAAGTTAAAGCGACAGGCGAGATTACAGCTAATGGATTAGCTAAACTGACGTTAGTTGTCACTGATCTACGCGACGAAATGCGGCAGCGTTTTGACAAAAACGAGCAAACTCAACAAGAAATCTTGACGCTCCTACGAGACCGTTTGAAATAGATATTAGCTAAAACGGAAACCGGCACTGCTGAGGAGCAACCGGCCAGGGATAGGCTAATTCACGTACTAACCGTACGTTCGTTGGTCGGATTGATAGCTTGAAGCCTCCGACTGACACCGCCCCGATCTTGATAGCTTGAAGCCAGATCGGGGCTTTTTTGTAGTAGACTCATGGGTACTGTCCGGCACAGTCCCTCGCTCTCCGCTCGACAACATAAAGCGGACCTCCCTACGGTCGGAATGTGTGTTATGATAGGTTTTTTTAGGCATGGTCACCCCTAACTGTACATAGGGCTGACGCCAAAAAGTAGGAAAGGGGATAAAAACAGTACAGTTAGGGGTGACCTATGCCTGAAAAAACCTACGGGGTTTGGGGCAGTCAGCCCCAATCATTAAAAACGGCGTCGCAGACACCGCTTAACATAATCGCTACTTATAGAACAGAAATAAGTTGAGTAATCGGTCTATGACATACTCAATTTTTAGAGCGTGCGTTTCTGGAAAAAACTCTTCTCTAGTATGAAAACAGCGGCCTATCTCTGCCTAATAATCTTTTT
>MWWK01000247.1_pt1 | contig 10552 bp, 8 predicted proteins | sample 1047241 | NCBI WGS metagenome assembly MWWK01 (sample SAMN06349964, study PRJNA376086) | soil metagenome | isolation source: BG12-3 sample Antarctic (ecotone) soil | place: Antarctica | reverse complement strand
ACGGAATGTTTAGAGCTTGCTGCTGCGAAGTTTGGTTATGAACTCAGTTTCAATACTGCGAACGGTCTAGCTAATGTGAACCGGAAAACTGTTTGGAGTGATGATAAAGCAATCGAAGAGCTTGGAAAGTATATCTGTAAAAGTTCCACGTTTGACGATTTGCCAGCGTCGGAAATTATAGCGGTTGAAAAGGCTTTACAGGGAAAAAGGACATTGCAGACTTTCGGAAAATGTAACAAACGGGTTGGAACGCAAGCGGCGAACGCTCATTTCAATACAACAGGCGTTATTGACGGCAAAGAATCGCAGAAAGTTGTAACCGTCAATGAAAACAAGGTCAAAAAGAATTATCTGAAAGCCACGTTTCAAGAAAAATTAGAGTCGGGCGGGTTAGAACACGCGAGAATTTACTTGAGAAAGGAACTAGCGAAGCGTAGAAAGTGGCGAATAGAGAATTTCCTAGAAAGATTTCCGGCTGCTTTGGTAACGGACTTGTCAGGGAATCAATTTAGGGGTGCAGAATATGTTTCCAAACGGGTAACTGAGCATTGATTTCGTTTTATCTGTGATGCGAACGAAGCGAAGCGGAGTGCTGCAAGGTTTGGCTTTGCAAACCTGAAAGTCTTGGAATCCGTAGGCTGCGCCCGAAGGATTCTTAGCGGTCTGGAAGTGTTCTATCTAAAAGGCTTATGGGGAGTGTTGTCGGGCAAGGCACGTGCCAAAAGGTGAATTATATGAATCAGATTATTAAAATTTTGCGGTTGTCCGAATCACTCAAGAGTGCGAAAAAATTGCCGTTTCGAGCTGCGCCGATTGTCCGTTTTGCTAGGAAAATTGAGGTTGACAGCGAAACAGGGTGTTGGAATTGGTCAGCGTCTTTGAATAATGCCGGATACGGCAATTTTAATCGCACGTCTGCACATCGTTTTATCTATGAGTTTGTCTTTGGCGGTATTTCTGACAATTTGCAGATTGACCATTTATGCCGAAATCGCAGATGTTGCAATCCTAATCATTTAGAAATGGTTACTGCTTCTGAAAACATTTGGCGCGGCTTTAAGTGTCGTAAAAACAAATGCACGAATCATTAAAAATTGGAGATATAAAATTATGTTAGACGAAAGAGATATTGAGGGCGTGGAAAATTGGACTCTTAACACGCAAAGGCTTGAGAAAGAATTAGGGGCAACAAAAGAGAAGTTGCATTTTAGCCGGACTTTGGCAGAACGCCAGCGATTACTAGCTTTGCAAAACCAGGTCGCTGAGGATTTCAAACGGGTAAAGGAATTGCAAAACAGAGCTTATGAAGTGGCAGTGGCTAATAAAGCCAAGATAAAAAGCCTTACTGACGAAGCGGAAAAGCTCAGGCTTGAGTCTGTTGACCTTTCGGTTGATGCTTGGCAGCTTGAGAACAATTTGAAAGTCAAACGTGCGGAGATGTGGCGGTTAGAGAAGGCAATAGCCGACACGAAAAATGCGGGTTAATTCGTCTTTTTTGGTGAGATTCCAGCCGGAAAAGTAAGTTATACAATGCTAAATCTAATCATTACAGCATTTAGTTACTAATTAGCTGGGTTCGAGATGATTTTAGGCTGATTTGTAGTGGTTTCCTTTGCTATTGTTTAGTTTTGGAATTTTTTAAGCATATTTTGCGAAAAAGTAAAGCGTTATAAGACCCAGTTTTATGGAGTAGTAAAAATGAGAAAGTTGCCATCGCCGCACCTTTTTAGGTTCTTTCAGATAGTTTGTGAAGAATAGCCCGTAAGCTGTCTGCTATTTCAACTATCACGTTAAGAAGCACGAAAAAGAAAAAACCTTGGAAGACGGTAACAAGCAAAAGGAGGAGGAGAGTTTCATTCTTACTTGTTACCGTGCTGACTATCAAAAAAACTACTACTAAAACAGCACCAAGGATACCAACGATAAGTTCAATAGCCGCAAATACTCTCAACGCCGATGAAAAAGTTGATGATTTTGGGGCAGAGTTATTAGCTTGTGTATTTGACATTGTTTTTCCTGATTCACCAGCGACTTGCGCCTCTACTGAGAATTGTTGTTCTCGCTCACTTTTTTCGATTTGAATGCACAAATCACAGAGCGGCATTGTGGTTACATCGTTTACATTACATCGTGTGCATTTCGCCATATTCGTCTTTTCGTTCTTTGTGCAGACAATTATAAATTAAATCCGTTTTATGACAAGTTTTTTTGAGGTCTTCAAATACGGTAGAAAGCTCGGCGTATGGGGGTCTTCGATAAATGTTAATCGTGTGTCTCAGTTTTTGAGGTTTTGGCGCGAGATTTTCAGAAGATATAAAAAGTCTGCCACGCAAAAAAACTGCCAGCGAAAATTGGCGGTTATAAAAATAAAAATAAAATAAAAGGAATGAAATAATGAACACGAAAAATAATAATAAAGCTGAATACGGCGAACCGCTTTTAGATGAACCTACGGCGGCATCGCTGTTAGCTGTAAGTTACAACCATTTAAGAATGTGGTTGCGTCCACAGGGGAAAATTTCATTTATCCGCGTTGGTAAAAATGGTATTCGCTATGCTCCGGCGGACATTCAAAAATACATTGAATCTAATCGGGTCGAAGCGAAAAAATAAAATCGTCGGAGCATCTCCGGCGATAAATCAGAGTGAAGCGATTACCCTCTTTTCCGTGTTCACTCTGATTAAATTTTAACTATTAGATTGGTGCTTATCCTTCGCCAGTCGGAACGCCAGCGCGAATAAATATCTATTGATTATCTCTATTTATTTGCGTTGGCTTTTTTCGTCTTAGGTTTGCTGCTGGAAGTGCCTTTTTTAAGCATTTACAGAGCCTACAAGCGTCTTTTTCGTCTCAAGGGTAGGTGAGCTTCATATCTAATCTTTCGCGGTGTTGGTGAGCTTCTAAATTTACGCGGATTGTGTAGTAACTCTCGGCGCAAAATGTGTAGTAATACATAAAGTCTGTAGATTCCGTTTTCTCGTCTTGTGTAGCATACACAAACTATGTATGCTACGGGCTATGATTCGATTAAAACTAGATGAAATGCTAGAGAAACGAGGGTTGACCGCTTACGCCTTGCACGTTAAAAGCAAGAAAGACGGCAAATTTAGGTTGCATCAGTCGGTTATCTCGAAAATAAAACATAATAAATCAAAGGCTTTGCAGATTGAGATTTTAGACTTGCTTTGCGAGTTGTTAGAGTGCCAGCCAGCCGATTTAATAATTTATGAGGGCGGAACTACTACACGAATTGTGGAACATGCTACACAAAATGTAGAGCATACACAGAGCGCGAATGCTACACAGAACGTGATTTCTTTTAATGATGTGGTTTTGCGGCTTGGTAAAGCGGATTCCAGCGTTAGACGCTATCTAAGCAGTGGTAGGTTGAAAGGTGAAAAGGTAAATCAGAATTGGCGGATTTTAGAATCTGATTTGCTAGAGTTTCAAAGCTCGGAATGGTTTCAAAACCTATGATTTTCTTATTCTTTGTGATTTTTATATTGTTGGTCGGGTGTGTTTTGGTGCTGCTGCTTATCGGCGGTTTCATTACTCTATTTATGGAAAAGTCGAAGCCGGTTAAGAAAGTAAAAGCTCCGGCGATTATTAACAATTTTGTTAATCGGTAGGATTGGACGTGGCAATGATAAATCTTTCGCTAAAAACTGCCTTTGGTTTTGTCTTTTGGTTTTGGCGCGTTTCGTGAGTCTAGTTTAATAATTTGGAGAATTTGACTATGAAAAAAGTGTTTTTGCTGGTGCTTTTAACTTTGGCGGGTGCGACATTTGCCAATGCACAAAAGCCTGTCTATGACCGCAATAATGTTATGACCGCTTTTTATAATATCGGTGATAATGACGGTTCGGATTGTCGTGTTGAGAGAATTACGGGAAAAGTCGTTTCGGTTGATGAAGATTATCCAGATGCTTCGGCTATTATTTTAACTTCGCGGGGCAAAAGTTCTGTAAATGTGAATACCGAAAGTATGTCAATGGCTGATAGGTCGAACTTCTTTTATAGTCTTTTCAAGCGTGGTAAGCGGGTGCAGATTGTAGCTAATGTATGCGGAACGGGCAGTTTTATGTATGCGACTAGCGTTAAATTGGCTGGTGCAGTTTCAACTAAACGCAAGGCAAAATAAAGACTCCCAAATTGTTGTGCATCTCGAATTGTCGCTGTATCTCTTTTATTTATAACAGTTGCAAGGGGCGGGTGTTGGTAGGCTGCAAAGGTAAAGAGGCTTTTGCTTGCGTCTTTAGCGATATGTATCTAATCTAAAGATTAGATTTTGATTTGAAAATTAGACATTAAAAAGCGAATAAGAACTCGGTCGCCAAACTTCCTTCTTATCCGCTCCTATAAATCTCGAATTATCGAGCCAGTTTCATTTTAGAACGTAGGAGCGGAAAAAATCAAGGGAGTTTCTCAGAACTGAGAGACTCCCTTTTTCTGTGTTGCTTATCTCCGTCGTGCCGCGAACAGGAGAATTTAACTAACTGCTATGACTATATTAACTGAACAAAGGACTTATGTCAATGATAAGGGCATTTCGGGGCGTGGTCTAAAGCTCCCTGTAAAGCGAGAATTTACGTCTTATGAGAAAGCGTTAAATATGCTTCTCAGTCGTAAGCGTAACGCTGAAAAGATGCTATCTGCTGTAAATAGTTCGGAGTTTGAAAATTACGATGTTTATGTTCATTCGCTTTTTACTGCTGAACATCTTCTAGCAAATTCGGGAACGTCGAATCATTTCGTAGCTGAAAATCTTTGTTCGGTGGCTGGTGAGACTTTCACCGGCTACGGTTCTTTTACGGTGGCATCTTCCAGCCTAGATGCGGCGTATCTGAAAGCGAAATCGAAAAAGAGTAGAAAGGCTATTACATTTGCCCTAGAACTTTGTAAAACGTATCTGGCGGCTAACAAAATCGGTGCTTATAAGCATTTTATTACTCTTACCCAGCCAACTTTAATCGGGGTCGGTCTTGAGAAAACTTTTGCCGTTGCTGATTATGCTTGGTCGCTTCTTCGCAAACGTAAATACTTCGTTGAAAACATTTTCGGCGCGGTGATAGTCGAAGAATTTACGCTTGGCGAACCTTACAAAAAGGAAAATCGGGCTTGGACTTCTGCTAAAGACGGTTTCCACGTTCATAGACATTTAATCGCTTATGGAAAGTGGCTAAAGGTCGAGCAACTGAAAATTGATTGGACGGAATGTTTAGAGCTTGCTGCTGCGAAGTTTGGTTATGAACTCAGTTTCAATACTGCGAACGGTCTAGCTAATGTGAACCGGAAAACTGTTTGGAGTGATGATAAAGCAATCGAAGAGCTTGGAAAGTATATCTGTAAAAGTTCCACGTTTGACGATTTGCCAGCGTCGGAAATTATAGCGGTTGAAAAGGCTTTACAGGGAAAAAGGACATTGCAGACTTTCGGAAAATGTAACAAACGGGTTGGAACGCAAGCGGCGAACGCTCATTTCAATACAACAGGCGTTATTGACGGCAAAGAATCGCAGAAAGTTGTAACCGTCAATGAAAACAAGGTCAAAAAGAATTATCTGAAAGCCACGTTTCAAGAAAAATTAGAGTCGGGCGGGTTAGAACACGCGAGAATTTACTTGAGAAAGGAACTAGCGAAGCGTAGAAAGTGGCGAATAGAGAATTTCCTAGAAAGATTTCCGGCTGCTTTGGTAACGGACTTGTCAGGGAATCAATTTAGGGGTGCAGAATATGTTTCCAAACGGGTAACTGAGCATTGATTTCGTTTTATCTGTGATGCGAACGAAGCGAAGCGGAGTGCTGCAAGGTTTGGCTTTGCAAACCTGAAAGTCTTGGAATCCGTAGGCTGCGCCCGAAGGATTCTTAGCGGTCTGGAAGTGTTCTATCTAAAAGGCTTATGGGGAGTGTTGTCGGGCAAGGCACGTGCCAAAAGGTGAATTATATGAATCAGATTATTAAAATTTTGCGGTTGTCCGAATCACTCAAGAGTGCGAAAAAATTGCCGTTTCGAGCTGCGCCGATTGTCCGTTTTGCTAGGAAAATTGAGGTTGACAGCGAAACAGGGTGTTGGAATTGGTCAGCGTCTTTGAATAATGCCGGATACGGCAATTTTAATCGCACGTCTGCACATCGTTTTATCTATGAGTTTGTCTTTGGCGGTATTTCTGACAATTTGCAGATTGACCATTTATGCCGAAATCGCAGATGTTGCAATCCTAATCATTTAGAAATGGTTACTGCTTCTGAAAACATTTGGCGCGGCTTTAAGTGTCGTAAAAACAAATGCACGAATCATTAAAAATTGGAGATATAAAATTATGTTAGACGAAAGAGATATTGAGGGCGTGGAAAATTGGACTCTTAACACGCAAAGGCTTGAGAAAGAATTAGGGGCAACAAAAGAGAAGTTGCATTTTAGCCGGACTTTGGCAGAACGCCAGCGATTACTAGCTTTGCAAAACCAGGTCGCTGAGGATTTCAAACGGGTAAAGGAATTGCAAAACAGAGCTTATGAAGTGGCAGTGGCTAATAAAGCCAAGATAAAAAGCCTTACTGACGAAGCGGAAAAGCTCAGGCTTGAGTCTGTTGACCTTTCGGTTGATGCTTGGCAGCTTGAGAACAATTTGAAAGTCAAACGTGCGGAGATGTGGCGGTTAGAGAAGGCAATAGCCGACACGAAAAATGCGGGTTAATTCGTCTTTTTTGGTGAGATTCCAGCCGGAAAAGTAAGTTATACAATGCTAAATCTAATCATTACAGCATTTAGTTACTAATTAGCTGGGTTCGAGATGATTTTAGGCTGATTTGTAGTGGTTTCCTTTGCTATTGTTTAGTTTTGGAATTTTTTAAGCATATTTTGCGAAAAAGTAAAGCGTTATAAGACCCAGTTTTATGGAGTAGTAAAAATGAGAAAGTTGCCATCGCCGCACCTTTTTAGGTTCTTTCAGATAGTTTGTGAAGAATAGCCCGTAAGCTGTCTGCTATTTCAACTATCACGTTAAGAAGCACGAAAAAGAAAAAACCTTGGAAGACGGTAACAAGCAAAAGGAGGAGGAGAGTTTCATTCTTACTTGTTACCGTGCTGACTATCAAAAAAACTACTACTAAAACAGCACCAAGGATACCAACGATAAGTTCAATAGCCGCAAATACTCTCAACGCCGATGAAAAAGTTGATGATTTTGGGGCAGAGTTATTAGCTTGTGTATTTGACATTGTTTTTCCTGATTCACCAGCGACTTGCGCCTCTACTGAGAATTGTTGTTCTCGCTCACTTTTTTCGATTTGAATGCACAAATCACAGAGCGGCATTGTGGTTACATCGTTTACATTACATCGTGTGCATTTCGCCATATTCGTCTTTTCGTTCTTTGTGCAGACAATTATAAATTAAATCCGTTTTATGACAAGTTTTTTTGAGGTCTTCAAATACGGTAGAAAGCTCGGCGTATGGGGGTCTTCGATAAATGTTAATCGTGTGTCTCAGTTTTTGAGGTTTTGGCGCGAGATTTTCAGAAGATATAAAAAGTCTGCCACGCAAAAAAACTGCCAGCGAAAATTGGCGGTTATAAAAATAAAAATAAAATAAAAGGAATGAAATAATGAACACGAAAAATAATAATAAAGCTGAATACGGCGAACCGCTTTTAGATGAACCTACGGCGGCATCGCTGTTAGCTGTAAGTTACAACCATTTAAGAATGTGGTTGCGTCCACAGGGGAAAATTTCATTTATCCGCGTTGGTAAAAATGGTATTCGCTATGCTCCGGCGGACATTCAAAAATACATTGAATCTAATCGGGTCGAAGCGAAAAAATAAAATCGTCGGAGCATCTCCGGCGATAAATCAGAGTGAAGCGATTACCCTCTTTTCCGTGTTCACTCTGATTAAATTTTAACTATTAGATTGGTGCTTATCCTTCGCCAGTCGGAACGCCAGCGCGAATAAATATCTATTGATTATCTCTATTTATTTGCGTTGGCTTTTTTCGTCTTAGGTTTGCTGCTGGAAGTGCCTTTTTTAAGCATTTACAGAGCCTACAAGCGTCTTTTTCGTCTCAAGGGTAGGTGAGCTTCATATCTAATCTTTCGCGGTGTTGGTGAGCTTCTAAATTTACGCGGATTGTGTAGTAACTCTCGGCGCAAAATGTGTAGTAATACATAAAGTCTGTAGATTCCGTTTTCTCGTCTTGTGTAGCATACACAAACTATGTATGCTACGGGCTATGATTCGATTAAAACTAGATGAAATGCTAGAGAAACGAGGGTTGACCGCTTACGCCTTGCACGTTAAAAGCAAGAAAGACGGCAAATTTAGGTTGCATCAGTCGGTTATCTCGAAAATAAAACATAATAAATCAAAGGCTTTGCAGATTGAGATTTTAGACTTGCTTTGCGAGTTGTTAGAGTGCCAGCCAGCCGATTTAATAATTTATGAGGGCGGAACTACTACACGAATTGTGGAACATGCTACACAAAATGTAGAGCATACACAGAGCGCGAATGCTACACAGAACGTGATTTCTTTTAATGATGTGGTTTTGCGGCTTGGTAAAGCGGATTCCAGCGTTAGACGCTATCTAAGCAGTGGTAGGTTGAAAGGTGAAAAGGTAAATCAGAATTGGCGGATTTTAGAATCTGATTTGCTAGAGTTTCAAAGCTCGGAATGGTTTCAAAACCTATGATTTTCTTATTCTTTGTGATTTTTATATTGTTGGTCGGGTGTGTTTTGGTGCTGCTGCTTATCGGCGGTTTCATTACTCTATTTATGGAAAAGTCGAAGCCGGTTAAGAAAGTAAAAGCTCCGGCGATTATTAACAATTTTGTTAATCGGTAGGATTGGACGTGGCAATGATAAATCTTTCGCTAAAAACTGCCTTTGGTTTTGTCTTTTGGTTTTGGCGCGTTTCGTGAGTCTAGTTTAATAATTTGGAGAATTTGACTATGAAAAAAGTGTTTTTGCTGGTGCTTTTAACTTTGGCGGGTGCGACATTTGCCAATGCACAAAAGCCTGTCTATGACCGCAATAATGTTATGACCGCTTTTTATAATATCGGTGATAATGACGGTTCGGATTGTCGTGTTGAGAGAATTACGGGAAAAGTCGTTTCGGTTGATGAAGATTATCCAGATGCTTCGGCTATTATTTTAACTTCGCGGGGCAAAAGTTCTGTAAATGTGAATACCGAAAGTATGTCAATGGCTGATAGGTCGAACTTCTTTTATAGTCTTTTCAAGCGTGGTAAGCGGGTGCAGATTGTAGCTAATGTATGCGGAACGGGCAGTTTTATGTATGCGACTAGCGTTAAATTGGCTGGTGCAGTTTCAACTAAACGCAAGGCAAAATAAAGACTCCCAAATTGTTGTGCATCTCGAATTGTCGCTGTATCTCTTTTATTTATAACAGTTGCAAGGGGCGGGTGTTGGTAGGCTGCAAAGGTAAAGAGGCTTTTGCTTGCGTCTTTAGCGATATGTATCTAATCTAAAGATTAGATTTTGATTTGAAAATTAGACATTAAAAAGCGAATAAGAACTCGGTCGCCAAACTTCCTTCTTATCCGCTCCTATAAATCTCGAATTATCGAGCCAGTTTCATTTTAGAACGTAGGAGCGGAAAAAATCAAGGGAGTTTCTCAGAACTGAGAGACTCCCTTTTTCTGTGTTGCTTATCTCCGTCGTGCCGCGAACAGGAGAATTTAACTAACTGCTATGACTATATTAACTGAACAAAGGACTTATGTCAATGATAAGGGCATTTCGGGGCGTGGTCTAAAGCTCCCTGTAAAGCGAGAATTTACGTCTTATGAGAAAGCGTTAAATATGCTTCTCAGTCGTAAGCGTAACGCTGAAAAGATGCTATCTGCTGTAAATAGTTCGGAGTTTGAAAATTACGATGTTTATGTTCATTCGCTTTTTACTGCTGAACATCTTCTAGCAAATTCGGGAACGTCGAATCATTTCGTAGCTGAAAATCTTTGTTCGGTGGCTGGTGAGACTTTCACCGGCTACGGTTCTTTTACGGTGGCATCTTCCAGCCTAGATGCGGCGTATCTGAAAGCGAAATCGAAAAAGAGTAGAAAGGCTATTACATTTGCCCTAGAACTTTGTAAAACGTATCTGGCGGCTAACAAAATCGGTGCTTATAAGCATTTTATTACTCTTACCCAGCCAACTTTAATCGGGGTCGGTCTTGAGAAAACTTTTGCCGTTGCTGATTATGCTTGGTCGCTTCTTCGCAAACGTAAATACTTCGTTGAAAACATTTTCGGCGCGGTGATAGTCGAAGAATTTACGCTTGGCGAACCTTACAAAAAGGAAAATCGGGCTTGGACTTCTGCTAAAGACGGTTTCCACGTTCATAGACATTTAATCGCTTATGGAAAGTGGCTAAAGGTCGAGCAACTGAAAATTGATTGGACGGAGTGTTTAGAGCTTGCTGCTGCGAAGTTTGGTTATGAACTCAGTTTCAATACTGTGAACGGTCTAGCTAATGTGAACCGGAAAACTGTATGGAGTGATGATAAGGCAATCGAAGAGCTTGGAAAGTAT
>MWWK01000246.1_pt1 | contig 10558 bp, 7 predicted proteins | sample 1047241 | NCBI WGS metagenome assembly MWWK01 (sample SAMN06349964, study PRJNA376086) | soil metagenome | isolation source: BG12-3 sample Antarctic (ecotone) soil | place: Antarctica | reverse complement strand
TAACTTTTTGTTCTGCTCTTTCTTTCATTATTTTGTTATAATTAGCTTCCCAAACAGTATGTCCACAAACATAGCAGTAATAATCACCTGTATGCATACTGTAATAATATTCCTTCTTAAAATGTGGATGGTCACAAGGTTTATCTCCCCATCGTTTATTTAGAGCAGAGACTTCTGTAATTTGCATAAATATCCTTTCAACTTATTCTTTTCTATTTCCTATAAATATATCTAAAAACAGTAACTTCCTATTTTCCAAAATTTCCCTAGTACACAAAGGAGTCTAAAGTCGCTAAAGACCCCCTATACGTACCGTATTAAAAAGCCTTTCCTAACGAGAGGCTTTTTTCTTATTGTTGTGTTTTCGCTTTTAGAATCGGAATTGTAATTCCGCTTCTTTGTTTTGTGACGACTGTGACGACTGTGACGAGTTGCCGTTAAGTTTGGTAATTCTTATTAGCCTACTCCCTGTTCCCGCTTCTCTTTTACCCTCATCACTATCGAATTTGACATCAATTCCGCCTAATCGAAGATTGGGGGCTATTCTTCTCAAGTCGTTAGCGACTTTCATAGAACTTTTTGGATAGAAGGGGTTTCTTTGAGTAGGTATATCAGACTGGAGATCTAACTTATCCTTTATATCTTTGGCTATTCCTACCCATTCTGTTTTATTTTCTACTAAGCCTATGATGATTGGAGCAATAAGCGAATACTCAAGTGCCAGATTATTTGCTTCACTACGATTTTTGTTATAGATGTCAACAAACTCACCTGAATCTAAGCCTAAAGCTTTTTCTCCGGCAGTTGCCAGTTTGGTAAAGTCAGCCATTCTTGGATAATCTTCTAATTTTACATTGTCTATATTTCTCAATGCCTCACAGAAGGCATCAAGCAAAGCTCCCAGAATTCTAGGCTTATCCTGCTCGAACTCGTTCCAGAATTCTTGTTTCGGTTTTCTCGTCTCTATTGTTGGAAGATAGATAATAATGCTCCTGTCTAACAAGTCACTTCTCGTTGCTATCTCATCGATTCCATTGAGCAGAATAGGATTGTTGAGATTAAAGATCATCTCTTCATCATTGGTATGGAGTTTTCTGGTTGAAAAGCCCCCACCTGTCGATATACGACATAAGGTATCAGACAGCCAGGTTTTAATTCCCGAAAGATTATCGAGACAAACAACCAGCCGGTTTGTGGTGGAGATTGCCAAGTCTCTTTCATCTTTAGGAGCAGGTCTTAAGTTATTTCCATTTGGATCGATCAACTCGCATAAGATTTCACAGGCGGTTGATTTTGCGCTGCCTTGTTCACCTTGAAGAACAAGAATTGGGTAAGGCATACTTGGCTTTAGGCAGGCTAGCAGCCAAGCCTTGACAAGTTTCAAGTCATCATCGTGAATGTTTAGGTATCTGTTTACAGCTTCCAGAGAACCGCCTCTTTCAGGATTTGGCAGAGATTTCATTCCTTTAGTCCGGCGGAACTTTACAGGGTAATCGGCAACTACTTCCCAACCGTCAGGTGTTATTTTGATAGCTTCCCAATTATCATTTACCAGATCCAGATAAATTACTCCGTTTAACTGGGCAATTCTGGTAAATACTTCTTTCTTCTCACTGTCACCAAACCTGGCTTCTCCTGCTAATGAATCAATAGCTTCTTCCAGGGCATATTTTGTTGGAGCCTGGTTGTGGATTTGATAGTATCTTTTAGCAATCCAAATTTGAAAAGCCTTTGACTCAACCGCCCATGTTTCATTGTGGTTCTTTACGGGAACAGTTGCGTAAGCCTCGTCATTCTGTGAAACAAACAACTCTATTTCTTCAGCCAAAGCTGTGAGTAGAGAGGCTTGTGTGGGCTTTGATTCTTTAAGCTCTGCTTCATTTCCATTCGTTGGTTTTGTTGGTAATCCGAATGCCTGTAAAAGAGCCGAATGGGAACAACCTTTCAGACACTTCATTGTCTTTCTGTCGGGATCGAAGAACAGTGAAGTCTCAGTCTTGCCAGAGTGAACAGGACAACGAACCTCATATTTGCCCCTTCCGTTTAACTTGCCAGCATTCATAATTCTATTGCCAAGTTCTGCATTTAACTCTTCCCAGTTCTCGTAAGTTTGATTTAAGTTGTCACAGTTGTCACGGTTGTCACGAGATTGAGATTTTTCTGAGTCCGCTTTTGGAAATGCTTCTTTCATTTCTTCGACTGTGAATCTTCTTTCAGGCTCAAAGGCTGCTATTTCTACTTTCTTGTATTCGTAGTCTCCAGTTTCTTCGTCGTAAGAGACGTGGTTAAAGAAAGGCAGCCTCATGCAGCGAGACGGATTTTTTATTTTTTTATCACCATCGAAGTAGGCTATTAACCTACTTTGAATATCTCTCCACTCCTCTTCTGAGCACTCGCCGTTGATTAACCAGTAAGCGTGAATGCTCTTTTTTGTTTCAACTCTGCTGCTCGGTTTGATCGGTGCATTATCCAGAGCCTTATGCTGTTCCTCTATGGATAACTCGTCGTTCTCCATAAAGAAGGCATTGTAGCGGTGTATTTCAGCATCTTTATTCCCGCCCGAATTAACAACAAGGTAGATTCCGCTGTTTTTGTTTTCGTTGTTGAAGTTATTGTTCGGGAATCCATCTTTCGCCAAGTTGTTGAGTGTTGTGGCACAGGTTTTCGCTACAATTCCAGAAGTTCCTTTTGCTCCAAAGGTTCTTATATTTATCGTTTCATTTTCATCAGGAACAATTGCCGATAAGAACTCTTCAATTGTTATTTTTTTATTATTGGTTGTTTCCACTGTCTATTCCTCCGTTGACATGCTCGTTCTTAAACTTCTCTAACTGTTCAAGGGTGTATCTCACAGTTTTATTGCTGAAGAGCAAGTGCTCTATCTCCCCGCGCTTTCTAATTTCTCTCATCGTGAAAACAGACCAGCCAAAGTAATCGGCAGCTTGTTTCTCGGAGAATAGTAGGTTTTCTTTACTGATTTCTTTCATATTTTAATTTCTCCATTTTCTATTTGACTTCTACCGCCGACATTTGTATACTAAAATTAGCAGTAGATTTATTCTACGTTATCAACAAACAAAAAAATGTTGTTGATAAATGCTATCAAACAGAGCGTATTCCCTGATATTTTAGAAGGTTGAAGGGAATTCGTTCTTTTTCGATCATGTACTAAGTATAACATATAAATTGGCTGTTGTCAAGTCATCTTCCATTTCTGCATTTGATTTTTTTTTATATTTATGTTAAAGGGAATTCACTTCCCCTAAAGCACCCTCTATTTGGCTTTAGAATGGCATTAAAATCGTTTTAAATCTGTAAGAGGCACTCTGAGGTGGGGTTGTGGGATTAGTGGATAATTGAATACTTTTCCTTCTTTACATACATATAAATAAAAAAGCCAAGCATGAGACATTTTTCAGATAAAACTCACAAAATGAGGCACAATTTTTACAATTACTGTTAATATAACCTTTATTTCTATGTTTTTTTGTGATACATCTAATGCGCTATGCAAAAGACCACGCCTTTTTCCATTTCCCCCAATCCACTTTCATTATATTTGACGGATTCACTCAGAGCAGTGATGCACAGAGCCAGGTCAACTATTAACTACCGACAAGGCTTGACGTGTATTTTAGGTGATGTCGGTCTGGGAAAATCTACAATTCTGCGTTTTCTTTGGGCTGAATATGCTGCACGTGAAGATGAATGCAAAACAGCATTCATTTCAACACCCTCATTTCCTTCACCTTTTGCAATGCTCAAAAGTATTTCGCAGGACTTCGGTATGGAAGCGATGCGATCACGTGAAGCCCAAAAAAGACTTTTTGAAACTTATCTTGTCGAGCAGTTCCAGACAAATAAGAATGTCGTTATCTTTATTGACGAAGCACAGATGTTATCCAATCAGCAACTGGAATTGCTTCGGGAAATTCTGAACTTCGAGACTAACACAGAAAAACTTGTCCAGATTGTTGTAGCAGGTCAGATGGAGCTAAAACTAAAAATAAATCGCCAGGCAAACCGTCCGTTTAAGTCGCGCATAATGAGCTACTCAAATCTAAACCCGTTGACGTTAGAGGAGACAAAGGAAATGATAAATTTCCGTTGTAAATTTGCGGAAGTCGAAAACCCGTTCCCAGAAAATGTTATTGAACAAATTTACTATCACGCACAGGGTGTCCCACGAGCAGCTCTGAAACTTTGCTTTGAGCTTTACGAGCTACACCAACTTGGAGTTACAAACTTTACACCTGAATTGGTAGACGAAACGGCAAATGAGGTTGCGTTATGAGCTCAACTTTAATTTCTTTGCTCAAGGCGGATGAAGCAAAAAAGAAAGCGGAAAGAGAAACGCCGAAGTTCGAAGTTGTTTCAAAAACTGGGCAGCCTTCACCAACCGAAAAACAAACCGAAATTCAAGAGAAAGATTTGGACGCCCAAAGTACTAACTTAGGACGTCCAAATACTGAAACTTTGGACGCCAAGACGCCCAAAACACCACTTTGGACGCCCAAAGAAGGTAACGATTTGGACGCCAAGACGCCCAAAAACAAAGATTTGGACGCCCAAAGATCCGCAAAAACAAAGAAATGGGTAAAGTATGAAAAGCAACGCGCAACCGATAGACTGAGCTTGCGCCCTGACGTTGAAATACTGCGTAAAATAAGAGTTTACTGCGCTGAAAATAAATTTACATTGACGGAATTTTTTGAGATTGCCGGTTTACAATTAATAGATTTGGACGTCCAAAAACAAAAAGATTTGGGCGTCTTGACGCCCTTAGATGATAGAAGATTGAAGATGTTCTATAAAACTAACCACTTCGTCATCAATCTATTCCGCGAATACAATAAAATTTTTAATCCACAAACCGACTGGAAACCGAAAGATGATGCTGTCGGGGTAAAATATAATTCAGTCGATTTAAGAGTCATTGAGATCGGTATTATTCAAACTCAAAGTAATATTCTGGAGAATGAATCTGATACAAAAGTGGAGCGCTTCAAATATTACACACGGGAAATTGATAAATTTAATTCGCTTGGGTATTCAGAACAATTACTTGATGCAATTTTGACGACTAACCGAAAACGCTGGAAAGAAATAACGAGCAGGGAAATTGACTTGAGTTTTTTGGATAAAGAGTAGAAACACCCGTTTTTACTGGGCTAACTAAAAGCGCGCGTCGGATAACGCATTTTATGAAATGACAATACCTCACTTTTTCAGCAAAAGCACAAAATCTTGTGCCATGGCGTGTAAAACGCATTCCCCTTTTCAAAGTCAAAACTACAATATTTTGTGTCTGATTGAAAAATCAATATCTGGTATGAGCACCTGTTTGACATCACCTCTGAGTTCAGAAATTTTAGTGCAATTTTCACGTTTAACACTGAATTTATTATTGATTCTTATACCTCCTAGATGTTGGGGCAATGTTAAGTGGGTATCGGACGTAAATGAGAGAGCTAGATAGACGCTTCTAACTCTCTCATTACTAATTGACACACTTGCTTCTCGTCCGCTGGCGCAACCACCGCTCGTGCGGTGGTTGTTTGAGCCGACATAGAGCTGGTTAGTAGTAGTAGTACGGGGTAAATATGTCGGGGTAATTAAGCTCTGTAAAAAAACCATCATAATGCAAACCATAAGGTGATCGAGAATAAGCATGGATACCGGGAGCCCACTCATTAACTTGGATAACCCACGTTTCACTGTCCCAGTTATAGTAATACAATTCATAAGCGAGCTTGTATCTTCCATCTAAAAACAGGGTAATATTAAAAGAATTGTCTAAAGTACCAGTGTTCTTTATCCATACAGACGAGTTGTCAACCTGACCCCACTGGACAGTAGCGGCTGACTTTGGATTCCAGCTTCCCCAATGATCTTTTTTGTAGAGACGGGGGATATAGGCAACGTACGTCCCTGGATATGCGTAGATAGTAGGCGAATCCGCGATTAATAAGTCATTCCCATAAGGACTTGCGACGTATACAGCGGGCGGCAGAGTATAATTGGTGATCTGGGCGTTAGCTGCCACGGGCGCGCTCAATATAACTACACCAAGCAAGAGCATTAAAAGCCCGGGTAAAAATCGTCGATAAATAGAATGACTTTTCAGATTGGTGTCTTGACTGTTATTGGCGCTTTGCGTGCTGCGGTTGATGTTGTTTCCGATTTCGGTGTTGTTTGTTTTGCTGTTGTTGGTTGTGTTGTTCATGATGATTTCTCCTTTTTTTCTTTTTTAATTTTATCTTTAGTTTTTTTCTTTTCTTTAGGACTGCTTGATTGCTGCCCTTACTTGTTTACGCGATGCGCTCGGAGAAACTGGCTCACGATTCGATAATCTTTTTTCTGTTTAGTTCCGATCGATTGATTTTTATTGACTTAGATTAGAAAAAGCGTTTATTCTCTTGGTAGTTTCCACAAAGAGTTCTTCAAAGAGCGGGAGATTGCAGTAATGACAAACTCACCACAAAGCGTTACCCAGATGCTGGTTGCCTGGAGCGGCGGAGATCGTGAAGCTTTAGATAAACTGATTCCGGTTGTCTATGACCAGCTGCGTCGTCAAGCGGCAAGCTATCTGCGCAGAGAGCGAGTCGATCACACCCTTCAAGCTTCGGCACTAATCAATGAAGCGTATATGCGGCTGATTGAACAGCACAGCATGAATTGGCAGAACCGCGGACAGTTCTTTGCCATTGCCGCGCAGATGATGCGCCGCATTCTGGTTGATCATGCCAAAGGAAAGCATCGCGAGAAGCGCGGTGGCTCGATGATCAAAGTCACCTTGGGTCACGCGATGGAGGTTGAAGCCGGAAGCGGTCGCGGAATGGATTTAATAGCGCTCGATCAAGCGCTTGACCGACTGGCTGCTATTGATGAGCAGCAGAGCCGGATTGTCGAGCTGCGCTACTTCAGCGGGCTTTCAATCGAACAAACGGCAAAAGTGCTGGGCATCTCGACGGCAACAGTTAAGCGTGATTGGCGGATTGCCAAAGCAATGCTGCGGCGTGAGATTAGCGGCGGCGGTAATGAGGGTAATGGAAGTGAAGAGGACGAGTTATGACACCAGAACGCTGGAAGCGTGCTAAAGAACTGTTCAATTCGGCTTTAGAGCTTGAAGCGAATGAGCGTCGGGTATTTCTTGACCGCGAGTGCGCCGGAGATAACGAGCTGCGAAAAGAAGTAGAGTCTCTGCTCGAGGCAGATGATGAAACCGACAGCTTTATGGAGTCTCCGGCTGTTGAAGATGCGGCTGATAGTCTGGCTGGAGATGAACAGAAGCTAGAGGCAGGGCAGAAGATCGGTCGTTACGAGATTGTGTCGCTGGCTGGCGAAGGCGGAATGGGAGAAGTATACCTCGCGCATGACACACGATTGGAGCGAAAAGTAGCACTGAAACTTCTGCCCTCTTACTTGAGCAACGATAAAGGAAGACTACGGCGCTTTGAGCAGGAAGCGCGTTCCGCTTCGGCTCTATCTCATCCAAATGTCTGTATGATTCACGAAGTTGGAGAGATGGCAGATGAAAGTCGCCCCTTTATCGCTATGGAGTTTGTTGACGGAATCACGCTTCGGCAGCGTTTACAACAAGGCGAGATCAAACTCGGTGAATCTTTAGATATAGCCATACAAGTCGCTTCCGCACTAACAGCAGCGCATGAAGCAGGCATTACTCACCGCGACATTAAGCCCGAGAACATCATGATCCGGCGCGACGGTTACGTAAAGGTTCTCGACTTTGGACTAGCAAAGCTTGCGGAACAGCAGCGGCAGACATCACGCATTATAACAAACGTACTGTCCAAATCAGGTGTTAAGACCGAGCCCGGCGTAGTCCTCGGCACAGCTCAGTACATGTCGCCCGAACAAGCACGCGGGCAGGCAGTTGACGCGCGAACCGACATCTGGGCTTTGGGGGCAGTGCTTTACGAAATGGCAGCTGGACGTGCTCCGTTTGAAGGTGAAACAACCAGTGACATTATTGCCGGAGTGCTCGAAAGAGAGCCCGTTCCGCTGGCACGCTATGCGCCGAAGCTTCCCGAGAATGTTGAATGGATCATCAGTAAAGCTCTCAGAAAAGATAAGGAAGAACGCTACCAGACATCGAAAGAGATGCTGACAGACTTGCGCAGCGTAAAGCAGCGGCTGGAGTTTGAGATAGAGCTTGAACGATCTACTCCGCCCAATAAAGCCAGCGGTGCGATAGCAGCAGCGTTAAGCGGCGAGCAGGCAGCTCATCGTTCAGCGGCGCCTAACGTAACGCCGACAGATGAAGTTAGTAAGGGGCGTCGGACATCGAGCGCCGAATACGTAATCAGAGAAGTTAAACAACACAAACTGGGCGCCGGACTTGGGCTGACGGTTTTACTCGCGGCAATCGTCGGTCTTAGTTACTTCTTCTACTTTGTGCCGAGCACAAAGGCGGCGATCAGCTCAGTAGCTGTCTTGCCTTTTCAAAACGGAAGCGGTGACGCGAGTCTTGATTATCTGTCAGACGGATTGAGCGAAAGTCTAATTGATAAATTTTCGCAGCTGCCGCAACTGAAAGTCATCGCCCGCAGTTCAAGTTTCAAATACAGAGACCCGAACATTGACGTTCAAGACGTAGCGAATAAACTCGGTGTGCAGGCGATTGTGATGGGAAGAGTCGTGCGAACTGGCGATAACTTAAACGTGCGGGTGGAAATGATTGACGCAAGTGAAAATCGTCAATTGTGGAGCGAACAATACAATCGTAAAGCCTCAGACCTGCTTTCGATTCAGCAGGAAATCACGCATACGGCATCGGAGAAATTACGTTTGAAATTATCAGGAGCGCAGGAACAGCAACTGGAAAAGCGGGAAACTGTCAATCCGCAAGCTTATGAATTGGTACTCAAAGGAAACTTTTTCTTTAACAAGGGAGGAGAGGAAGGTTGGAGTAAAGCCGTTGGATATTATCAACAAGCCATAGCGGTTGATCCGAATTATGCTCTTGCCTACGCCCAACTTTCTAGTAGTTATTACCTTCTTTCAAATAACAGCGTCGCTGATCCAAAAGAAATTCTCAAAAAAGCAGAAGAGGCTGCACGCAAAGCATTGGAATTAGATGAGAATATTCCTACAGCACTAGCAAGTCTTAATCTGGATGCTTGGAATTGGACAGCTGCCGAAGCAGAGTACAAACGCGTCCTTGAATTGAATCCAAACTCTGGTGAGGCACATTCGCAGTACTCTCATTATCTCAGTCTAATGGAACGACACGACGATGCCGTTGTTGAAGCAAAACGCGCCAGAGAACTTGACCCACTTTCACTTTTTATCAGCGCTAATGTCGGCTACCGTCTATACTTTGCACGTCGGTATGATGAAGCAATTGAAGCTTTGCAGAAAACGCTTGAACTCGACCAGAACTCCGATTTCACTTATATTTTTCTCGGTTATACTTACGCCGCAAAAGGAATGCATCGAGAAGCCATTGCCGCTTATCAAAATGCAATTCGTGTTGGTGATGAAACTTCAAGTACGCAAATTTATCTCGGCGTGTCATACGCTCGCGCTGGCGAACGAGAGAAGGCGCAAGAAATTCTCAAACAATTGCAAACCAGCAAGAACTATGTTTCGTCTGGAGAGTTGCCAATTCTCTATGTCGCATTGGGCGAGCGAGAGAAGGCATTTGCATCGCTCGAAAAAGCCTATGCCGAACACGATGTACAGTTGCAATTTCTAAAAGTTGAACCCGGGTTTGACCCTCTGCGCTCAGACCCACGTTTTCAAGATCTAATGCGGCGAATGAACTTTCCGCCGTAATCAGTAAAGAAGATTTGCCAATCTAAAATGATCATTCCTGAGTTCGAAATGGGGCTATAACAGCTTTAGATTTCCTATTGGCATCAGTAGATGGGCAAATACTCCATCATAAGTGAAGCCTAGACATCACACCACTTAGAGAGGCTACTAGTATTTCTATACTTTTTCACAAAGCCTTTATTTCACTTCAGAGGTTGGTTTGGCTTGGCAAAGACAAAGTTAAGAAATCTATATTTTGAAATTCTAGAATCTTTCCGTAAGTACAGAGACATCAGACTAAAAACCCTTATCTATCAGCCCTCACCCCATATATTAGTCCTCAGCCTCCTGTAGAGAGGTTTTTATTTCAAATACTCACCCTGATATGGTCATTTACCTCATCATAGGCTAAGTCTATATATCACAACGTTTAGAGGGAGGTATCTGGAAAAATTCTCTCAGGTAGTATAATTATCATCCTTATTACCCAGCTACTCAGCCAAGTGGTGTCATATCAGATACTTACGTCAAAACTAAAGTCTTAAATAGTAGTGTTCACTTGCTAAAAAAGAGCAAAGGCTTGTGCAGTAGCTTCGAGATAATCTTTACAGGTTTTAGCATAATAAATGAAAATTGCAGATGATTATTCTCTAACTTTTTGTTCTGCTCTTTCTTTCATTATTTTGTTATAATTAGCTTCCCAAACAGTATGTCCACAAACATAGCAGTAATAATCACCTGTATGCATACTGTAATAATATTCCTTCTTAAAATGTGG
>MWWK01000245.1_pt1 | contig 10563 bp, 12 predicted proteins | sample 1047241 | NCBI WGS metagenome assembly MWWK01 (sample SAMN06349964, study PRJNA376086) | soil metagenome | isolation source: BG12-3 sample Antarctic (ecotone) soil | place: Antarctica | reverse complement strand
ACACGCTCAAAAAATGCTTGCCACTGATTCTCGTCCTTTTGAGCTTCGAGCGCCGTGTCATCGTTGTGCCCGTTGCTCAACTCGTTAAGCGCCCTCTCCGGGACGCGCCACTCGCGGCCCAACTTCACGCCACGCAAGCGCCCGGTCTTGAGCCAATCACGCAACGTATAGGGCGCGACTTGCAACTGCCGCGCGGCCTGTTCCACTGTCAGAAATGCTTCAGCCATGTTTTCACCTCGTTTTGTATTATACATCATAGCCATGTTAGACACTATCAAAACTTGTAATAGCCCGCCAAAGCCACTAAAATAGTCTATGCAAATGGTAGTTTGCAACTGTTAAAAGAATGGAGCGGGAAAATGGACGCTGAAGTACCGCCAACGCTTGAAGGCAACCCGTTGGCATTGGTGACGTTGCTGCCCGCAGATCGGCACCCGGCGGCGGTTTATTTGGCTTCGCTTGCCAAGCGGTCACAACGCACCATGCGCGGCGACTTAAACACCATCGCCGGAGTACTCACGAGCGGGCGCTGCGATGCCGTGACTTTGCAATGGGGCGCGGTGCGCTATCAGCACGCGGCGGCGGTGCGCGCGGCCCTGGCCGAAAGCTATGCCCACACAACGGCCAATCGGATGCTATCAGCCTTGCGCGGAGTACTCAAAGCGGCGTGGCGTCTGGGGCAGCTTCCGACAGAAGAATACCATCGCGCCATTGACTTGCCGGCGATCAAAGGCGAAACCTTGCCGCGCGGGCGGGCGCTCACTCCGGGCGAATTGCGGGCGCTCTTTTCCACCTGCAACGATGGTACTTCAGCGGGCGCGCGGGATGCGGCGCTCCTGGCGCTTTTGTATGGCGCGGGTTTGCGCCGGAGTGAGGTTGTGGCGCTTGATTTGGCGGATTACGACGGGGAGAGCGGCGCGTTGGCTGTGCGCTCCGGCAAGGGCAATAAACAGCGCATGGCATACGCCACCAATGGGAGCAAAGCGGCGCTTGCGGCGTGGCTTGCGGTGCGCGGCGTGGAAGCCGGGCCGCTTTTCGTGCCGGTGTTAAAAGGCGGGCGTGTAACGATGCGACGCTTGAATAATCAGACGGTGATGGACTTGCTTTTGAAGCGTGCGCGCCGGGCCGGAGTGATGAAGGTGTCGCCGCACGATTTCAGAAGAACATTTATCAGTGATTTATTGGATGCCGGGGCCGATATTGCAACCGTGCAAAAGATGGCCGGCCATGCCAATGTCACCACAACGGCACGTTACGACCGGCGCGGCGAAGTTGCCAAATTAAGGGCCGCTGAATTACTTCATGTACCGTTTGGCGGTTAAGTCTGCGCTGGGTCAAAATCCCAAACTTTGGGATTTTGCCTGCTCTGAAAACTTGAAAATAAAGCGTTGAGCGAGCGGGTCAAAACGGAAAAGTTTTCCGTTTTGATTCTGGTTTTATCCCCCGTTTCACTCTCAAAATTAGGATTGAGGTAATGATGGCAACAAGAGAAAAAAACGCAACAAGTCAAGCAAGCAAACCTCGGCAACGGGCCTTCCGGCAGCGGGGCTTATTGTACGGCGATTCGACACAGCCGCCGCGCCCAATCAGTCACGGTGAAGAAACGACACAACACCTTGCAGCCTTTGAAGCGTGGTACGGCAATGATCGTTCAATCCGTGCAATATCGGGAATTATCGGGATACCAGAGAACACTTTGTACGATTGGAAAAAGCGGTGGGGATGGGTTGAGCGGGCCAATGATCGGGATGCCGAAGCCAGGGAAATTGCCGACCGCGCCGCCACCAAAGCGCAAGCTCAACGGTTAAATGAACAGCGGCAAGCCGGTACACTGCTGCGCTTGCGAGGCACGGAGTACTTTCAAACCAAAGAGATCAACAATGGCCGCGAAGCCATTGCCGCCATCAAAGCCGGGATTGAAATTGAGCAACGCGCCGACGCTCTCCCGGATTGGATTCTGCAAATTCTCAACGCCGATGCAGACGAATTGGACGCCTTGGAACGCGCCATCAATGAGCGGCTGGCTGGCGGTGATGCGCCGGAAGCCAAAGAGTAACCGTTTTCTGCTGCCATACCTTACCGATGAAGGATTTCAAAATCCCAAACTTTGGGATTTTGAGGCTGCAAAACGAGCTTTTTTAAGGCACGAAAAAGCGCGGCGGGCAACCTTTGCCCGCCGCGCCGCCAAACCCTCTCCAATGGCCGTCAAACCGCATTAAATGGCATTTGAACTGTCCGCCTCGGCCTCTTGCTTTGCTATTCGTGCTTGCTTTTCTGCTGCCCTTGCTTCTTGGTCTTCAATCATACGTTGCCCCGCTGCTTCTGCCCCTGAAGGGTCATACGGTGTTGGGTTGTCACTGACCGGGTGGGGTGCCGGTGGAAATGTTGCACCGGACTTAAAATCGTTCCAACTCATGTTTACGCCGTTGCGTTGCACGGTCATAAATGAAAGTTCCAAGCCACCATGCTCCTGCTGCGAATCCGTCTCCGGGTTTGGTGCGCGCCCAGCTTCATCTTCTCTTTTATCTGCCATGTGTAATCACATTCTTCAATCTTGTTTTAGATTTTTAGTGCAAGCCAGTTGGTCATTCCGAAATGAGATCAAGTTGCTCCCCTTTGGCTTTGACTTGCGCGGCTTTCAGTACATCCAGGCTCATGGGAATGTCCAGCCGCTTCTCCTGCTCCACAATCTCTTGGATGGTAACAATTTGGATTTTGTCATAACTGCGCTGCATCAAAGGATGCTGATAAACGCCCGCTGCTTTGGCTTCGGCCCTCATTGGCGCGGTGGATTCTTGCAATGTGATGAAAGCCGCCATCGCCGCGCCCTCACGCGCCATGTCGCCGCTCAACTTGGCAATATCACCGCGCCCCACGTTGCCGGACTTGACTTGAAAGACAATTCTCGCGTTGTCGGCGCTGCCTGTTTGAAAGTAAGCGGTGCCGTCTATCCCAGCGTCGGCGCCCTTTTTCTCATTGAGTATGGCTCGGTTGCTCGTATACGTGAGGACTGCCCATTTTTCAAACTCTTTGCGTACCCGGTCATCTTTTTTGAGTGCCAACGCCTTAGCAGATTCCACATCACGCGGAATGCCATTGAGTGAGATATTCTTAAAGACTTCCGGCCATGCTTGCTGTCCGGCTTCGCCTTCCAAGCGCCTTAATATCAGCGCGATGGATTGATAGGTTATATCTATGCCAATCCATTTGCGCTTTAACCGTTGAGCAACTGCTATTGTAGTACCGCAACCGCAATAAGCGTCTAAAATCGTGTCGCCTTCATTGGTAGATGCAGTTATGACACGTTCTAAGAGCGCGGATGGTTTTTGAGTTGGATAGCCCATGCGTTCAGCCGACGTGCGACCAACCATGTCTATATTCCAAACGTCACGCATATTGACCAACGTGTGCCAACCCGTTTCATCCTGAAACTCTTCGACGCCTTTGAAGCGATAAGGCTTAAACTCACGGTTGTATGATTTCTCTTTAAGCGCATTAAAGATGGGAGATTTGGACTTGGAATAAAAGAAGATAACATCGTGTTTGCGTGCAAACCGCTTATTGCTTGCGCCGCCCGATTTGTAAGCCCAAATAATTTCGTTCTGAAAATCTCCACCCCCAGCAACGAATATGCCATCCAACACCAGTTTTAGGTAGTGGCTTGAAGTCGGGTCGCAGTGGAGGTAGAAGCTGCCGGTCGGTTTGAGTACTCGAAAGATTTCTGAGATTCTCAAAGTCATGCTGACAACATAAGCGAGCAAACTACCTTTTTTGAGAACCTTATAAAGCCCTGTTATCAACTCGATGGTTTGCGCGGTGAAACGGTTCCCGTCATTGCCGAGGATTTGGATAAACCCTTCTTCAGCGTGTTCATCCCATGTCCAAGTGTCAACAAACGCTTGGGCTTGCGCGCTATCTTCGGAGCCGATGTTATTGTAAATCTGATTGTAATTGCGCTTGGAATTAAACGGTGGGTCAATGTAGCAAAGGTCAATCGTTTCGTCTTTGATGTACTTCCGCAGAACTTCCAGGTTGTCGCCGTAATAAAGAGTATTCATAAAAGCCCTGTAACCCCAATCACCCTTGCCACTTTTCGATGAAAGGAGCCGAATAATAACCGTTTTCTGCTGCCGTGCTTCCGTCGCACGCTTGCCGGAAATCTGCGCCGCGACAAAACTTGTCAACAGTTGAATGAGGACGCTATCGCAATAACCTTATTGTACTATGCTCCTGATTAGGGAGCAAAGACAGCGCGTGTGAACATCTCACGAGGGTGAGATTTCATATTGCGGCCACGTTCTGTCCATTCCAAAGAATATAAGCTGTTGGCAGAAATGTTGAGACAAGCGCGGTTGGATGCGGGCTTTACCCAACGCGACGTTGCAACTCGCCTGAGCAAGCCTCCTTCCTTTCCGCACAAGGTTGAAACAGGTGAACGTGAGTTGAATGTGATTGAGCTTATGGATTACTGTACAGCACTAAACATTGACTTTACCCAGTTTGCACGAGAGATATACGCTGCTATTGACACCTTTCGTAATTCAACAAGCCAACGTCGTTCCTGAACAATTCAAACCAGGCATGGCGATATTTTCAGCGCCTCAAAACGTCTTTTTCAAATGTCCGCTTGTACGCTCAAAATCCCAAACTTTGCGATTTTGAGCGTGTTTTTGAAGCTGCGAAACGCGCCGTTTTCAGAGACGGAAAAGCGCGCCGGGGACACAAGCCCGACGCGCTGTCAAACGGTCTTAAATAGCCCGTAAAACCGCATTAAACAGCATCTGAGCTATCCTCATCACCCCACAGTGGCTGCGCTTCCGTACCATTCTTCTGCTTTGCTGCACGAGCTCGTTGTTCTGCCAAACGCTGGGCATCGTCTTCTACCATCATCTGTGAGGTTGCTTCGATTTCCGCTTCGCGTTTTTCCAACTCGGCAACGTGCTGGGCAATGGGAATGGCTTTGGAATGGCCCGGTGGAATAACGTGTAACCCGCTGCCCCATGCAATCGCGTTAATTTCGCCCTCTGTCAAGCCGTCGTTTTGTGCATCCTTTTGCGGCCCGTTGTCTTCACTCATTTTGCACTCTCCGTTCTTTTCATTAGAACTTGTCACCCTATAAATCTGTATTGTAACTCACAGAGCAAGTTGGCGGCGCGCTTGGACATACCTCACAAGATAAACATCACCAGCCGGTTAGCCAAAGCCTCTATGCCAATAGCGCAAAGGACTTCGTTCCAATCCTTCACTCCGTCACAAAGCGCGTCCGGTCGCAAACGGGCATGGCAGGCGCCGAAGTGAGGCCGCTTAAAGCCAACCAATCACTACCATCGCAAGTATCAATGGCACGCAACTCATCGCGCAGATGGCATTGCACCAGTTGCACGCCGTGAGTTTGCAGCATCGCATTCCAATCGCTTTTCGGCTCATTGGGGGCACGGTAGGGAAGCAAGCGCGCCACTCTCGTACCGTAACTTTCGAGTGCCGGCGCAAGGGCAGCGGCGGCTTTGTCGCCCGCGCTGTTAGCATCGTTGTCGAAAGCCAGCAAAACGCGGCGAAAGCCTAACGCCGGTGGGAGCCAATCGGGAGCATTGCAACCGCCTAACGCAATGGCCGGCACGCCGCACGCTGCCAAAGATAAGGCGTCTATCGGCGCTTCCACAATGGCGATCTGGGGCAAGGAGAGTACTCCGGGCACGGCGCAAAACACACCTGCGCCGCGCTTGCCCAACGCGCGATGCCCATTGGCTTGTTCGTCGGTGTAGCGCGCTTGAAAGCCTGTCGGCTCACCTTGCCGGTTGCCAAATACGAAAATCGCCGCCGCACGCCGTGCCATGAAATTATCCAAATGCCGGCAGTCAGGCGTTGCCGCGAGTACTTCACCAGGGACGCCGCGCCCAGCCAAGTACTGTGCCGCCGCCGTCGCTTCAATGGGAACGCTCGCCGCCAGATACTCGCGCCAGTCTTGCACCACACCCGAAACTACTTCGCCCGATACCGTTATTTCGCGTTCTGTGGCCTTTTGAGGGGCGATTGCGTCGGGTGGCGGCTCCGGGGCAGGTTCGAGCGCAAAGGCGCTTCGCAGGGCATTTCTCGTGCGTTGAGAGCGGTTGAGTTGCGGGCGCTTTTGCTCCCTGCTTTGCCAGAAGTCAGTGAGCTTGCCGCGCGCGCCGCAACTCGCGCGCTTGCAGTTCCATAAGCCGGTTTCCTGATGGACGTGCAAGGCGCGCTCGTCACTTTGGCACACCGGACAACGGTAAATCTTTTCGCGCCCGCGCCCCTTGCCTTGCGGGTCAAAGGCTTCCAATTCAGCAAGCGACAAAACGGGCGATTGCGGAGTACTCCGGGGGATCATGGCGTGTCCTCTGTGAAGCGTTGCAGCGCGCCGTGAAATTTCAGTTTGATTGGCTTGCCGACAGCGCCGTGCCGATTTTTGGCAAGGCGCAAAATGACTTCGGTTTCGCCGCCGCCGTCCTCTTGTGCGTCGCTCTTGCGGTCAAGGTCTATAACTGTCTCGCCCTGATATTCGATTTTGCGCGTGCCGGCACCGGCGTTCAAACCGCCGCTTTTCATACTGTCACGGTTGCGCTCGCTTATCATTAACAACGGGCTTTTGAGATTGGCCGCGAGTATTTGCAACGCGCGGATGGCTTCATTAAGCGCCTCATACTCGCTCGCGCCCGCGCCGCCGCTGGTCGTTTGCGTCCAGGTATGCAGGCTGTCCACTATAATCAGCAATTGTGGCGCGTCATCTTTCACGATCTGCGCGCATTCGAGCAAGTACTTCGGCGGCGCGGCGGCGCGTGTGGCATCCACAAAAGATAAAAGCGGTGCGGCTTCAATCGCTTGACGCGCCAGAACTTCGGCGGCTTGTCCGCTCATTTCGCCTGATTTCAAACGCCCAAGATATGTACTGGTGGCGCGGGCGGTGTGCCGGCGTAAGAGTTCAGCCGGCGCCATTTCGCACGTCACGAAAAGCGCCGGGAAGCCGCACGTCGCGGCGATCTGCAAAGCGAGTGCGGTCTTACCAGTGCCGGCGTTGCCGTGCAAGATATGTAAGCCGGGCGCAAACGCGCCGGATAATTCGCGGTCGAGAGTACTCAAGCCGGACACGGCGCCGCGCGGCTTGCCGCTCATGCGCGCTTCATGCGCGGCGTTGGCATCGGCGCGAAAGTCGGTTAAAACATCGCCCAATTGCAAAAGGCGGGGCAAAACTTCGGTTGTGGCTTGAAAGTCAATTTTGGTGGGTTCGCTGGTCGAACGCAAAGAAGGGTTGGTATCCATGCGGTGCAGTGAAACGCCGCGAATAGCGCCCGGCAAGGGCGCGCTAATTCGCCGGTTGTTATTGTTATAGTTGCGCTTTTAAGAGTGGATTCCCGCAGTTTTTTATTGGATTCCCGCAGTTTTTTATTGGATTCCCGCAGTTTTTTATTGGCTCTTTGGTCGTTTTGGGGCACGCGGCTTTTTCTTCAGATCGCGCGGTTTGGTTTCGGGTAAGGCTTTGGCGCGCTCTGCGACTTCCGGTTTCAGCTTGGCTAAGGACGGTTCGATGTTCACCATCTGGTCAAGCCAAAGATTTTGCCAGTTCTTGCGTGGCAAGCTGTTTTTCATTTCTTTGGCGCTGATCGCGGCTTCACCGGTGCGTTCGATAAAGCCTTCATTGGCTAAAATCTGCAAACCGCCGCACCAGTAATCAATCGCGCGGGCAGGATCGTTGCTTTCTATGATTTCTTCATAAGGCGCACCTTTGGCGGTGTAGTGGTCGAGCAATTCGCGCCGTGTCGGTTGCAAAGTGCCGGCAATAGTCTCGCGTGGGTTGCGTCGCCAGAAGTTCATCAGCGCCGCGCCGATGACACGCGCCCAAGCGCCCGCCGGTTTACCGCCGGGAATGGCGCCTAAAATTTCGGCGTATCCCAAGTACTGCGCGGTTTTGGGATTGGAAATAAGCGCCGTCAATTCTTTGGAAACCACGATTTCGGCTCGCACCGGGATTTCGAGCGCAGCATACAGTGAAAGCGGATCGGGCGTCTCGGTTTTCATCACGCGCCACGCCGCGCCGTGAATGGTGGTGTCAATCTCATTGCCTTCGCCGTCCTTGTACTTTGCGCCGGTGCGCTTGCCGATGATGTGAGCGCGTTCACCAAACTTTATGAACTCCCATATCCGCGCGTGCATTTTGCGGCGGTCTTTGGTCGTTTGCGGATACCATCCGATTTTCCTGATGACTTCATCGAAATTTATCCATCCGCCGGCATAAGGGCGCGCCGGCAAGTGCGGCGGTGGCGCGAGTACTCGCAGAATGTAGGATGTGGCTATCATGGCATCGGCGTCTTGGGAGCGGACAAGATTTTCAAGATAAGTCAAGGCTAAACCGGCAGTGCGATCTTCTTCTGTAAGCGCCAGTTGGATTTTATGCGACAAGCCTTTTTGCTCGTAAGTAATCGCGCCCGCCTGGTCGTTCATCAGGTATCCGGCGAAGGTCTTGCCGTTGCATTGTGCGCGGCTTAGTGTGTCCATCTCCTGCGAGGTGTGAATTGAAAAGTCGTCGGCATTTGCAATAATTTTTTTGTCCAGCAGCAGTTCCGGCGGCATTACATAGCCCAGCCGGTTATTGCGCTCAACCACTTGATTGTAAATCGTCGGTGCGAGCATTCCACCAATTCCCAGCCGGTAAAAGCGCCCGCGCTGACTTATCGCCAAGCCAATGTTCTTGCCGCCGTTGCCTATGGGATAGAGAAGCACTTTTGCCGAAAACGACATTTTCTGAACGTCAAGAACGGTCTTTTCGCCGCCTTCGGTTGGGATGATGGCTTCTTTAAGTCCTGTTTCATATTGCAGCGTTAGCTCAATAGTGTCGGGGCGCGGCTCGCCGGGCGTTTCCTCTTGCAAGGCTTCAGCAAACTCATGGACTTTTGCGGCCTGCTCCGGGTCATCAGTGACCAAAACTGTATAGGCGAGACTGAAAGTGTCGCGGGGCGCTTCGATTTCTGCGCGGAATTCTTCGCCTAACTTCTGCATATATTCCTCATGCGATAAGTCACCATATTTGGCTTGCCATTCGGCTTGTGCCGCGTGTCGGGCTTCGTCTTGCGCCGCAACTTCACGCTCATGCGATTCCCGATTGATGTGTTTCATGTTGTTAAAGACCTTCCCGGTTTGGGTGCGATGTAATGGCTTCCTTACAGCTTCTTAATATAGCTTTCCAGGTCGGGCCGCTTGATGCGCCACGCCCGCCCGATCTGTCGCGCTTTCAACTCGCCGCTTTCAATCGCCGCCCGGAGTACTCCGCGTGATAACCCGGTCAACGCTTGCGCTTCGGTTAAGGTCAGCAGCAACTTATCGGCAAGCGTTGCGCGGGGGCTTCTGTGGGCTTCTACAGCATCCAAAACCGCCGCAAATTGCATCGCCGCCTCTTTGTTCATTGTGCCGCCAAACGCGCCTTGCAGGGCCGTTAAATCGCTTTTGCGTCGCACCGTCGCGTCCTGCTGTGGAAGCCTCGCCATTGCCGCGCTTGGCGGGGCTTGCGGGACTGGCGGCGGAGCTTCCAACTCTGCTTTGAAGCGTTCCAATTCGGCGCGGTCATAATCCAGTGTCGGGCCGGTCTTGCCCTTCACCTTTTGCGCCGCCACGCGCCCCTCGGACGTGTGGCGTTCAAGACTTCGCACGCCGATTCCCAAGAGTTGAGATGCTTCGATTTTATTCATGGTTAAAGGCCAACTTGGAAGCTCCGCCGCCACCCTCGCCACCCTTACGATGGCGACACTCAAGTTAGATGGCGGAGCTTCAATAATCGCCCACGAAACGCACGCCGGGCAAGGCGGCTGCGGTCGTGCCGTCCGGTTGTCGTCGCACTTGCTTGGCAGCGTTGGCAAAGGTCTTATCGGCTGTCCAAAAGTGGCAGCCGTGCGCTTCGGCAAGGGCCGCATAAGTGGCATCGTAAACACTCGGCTGTTGCAGCATGGCGGCAATATCACGAGCGCGCACCCGCGCCGCGTCCAGTTCGGCGGCATTGAGTATTGTATCGAGCGGCAACGCATCGAGCGCAGCATAAACGGCGGGTAGGGAAGCGGCAGCCAACGCGCCACGATGAACCGTTTGGCGCGCTGTGGTATCCACTTCACCGGCAAAGACCGGCGGCACAATCAAACGCACGCGCAGCGAGTGACACACGGCTAAGAAGCGCGCCGCTTTTGCCCGCCGTGTCGCTTCGCCGGCTATGGCGTCAAAAGCTAAGCAGGCGTCAATCACAACTTGCGTGGTGCCATGCAGCGCGGCGACCATCGGGTCGGGTTTTGCCATCAGCGCCCTTCACCTGACACGCGCGCGGCACGTTCTTCGCGCGCGTGTCGTATCAATTCGGCGCTGTCCACGCCCTTAAAGCCGGCGGCGGATAATTCGCTGCGGAGCGCGTCTACACGCTCAAAAAATGCTTGCCACTGATTCTCGTCCTTTTGAGCTTCGAGCGCCGTGTCATCGTTGTGCCCGTTGCTCAACTCGTTAAGCGCCCTCTCCGGGACGCGCCACTCGCGGCCCAACTTCCCGCCACGCAAGCGCCCGGTCTTGAGC
>MWWK01000244.1_pt1 | contig 10568 bp, 11 predicted proteins | sample 1047241 | NCBI WGS metagenome assembly MWWK01 (sample SAMN06349964, study PRJNA376086) | soil metagenome | isolation source: BG12-3 sample Antarctic (ecotone) soil | place: Antarctica | reverse complement strand
GTTCTTGCCTGTGGTGGTGGGGGCGGAAGTGATTCCTCTTCGTCTGGCAACTATGCGGGGACTTGGGACGTTTCGGCCAGACAAGCGACCAATGATTGTGGGATAGACCTTCCACAAACGCTTTCCGTTCCTGTGGTTGTTAATCAGGATGGGACAAGAATTGTCGTAGACTCAGGTAATGCAGTTCTCACTGGCAACACAACCGATGATGACGGGTTTGCAGTTGACGCCATTAGAGCACCAGATGCCAACGGATGCATCGGAGGCGTGGCGTATAATTTCAAAGATGCCAGTGACGGCGAAGCTAATGTGGGCGCGGCCATTTCGTCTACCTGTCCCAACCGTGGAAATCTTATTTGTACTGTTGGCTACGGCGGGACGGCTGTGCGTCGAGATACCCGAAGTGCCAACAAAGCATCAACTGACGACACTACTATCGCAGAAATCCAATCTGCTTTAGGTGCTGCGGTTATCGGCGGCAAAGGTGATACGAGTCAACAGACGGCTGAAGAGTTGGCTGACCTAGTTGCTCCAGTGCAGTAACGAAGACTACTTTTACTGATTGAGGGAGCTTCGGGCTCCCTCAATCAGTTCAGCGTCTAGGAGCGCGCTCCTATTTTATCGGGCTAGTATACTGGAGTGCCATCTCGATCCAAAGGCATGGCGGGTGGATTAGGGAAATGGCGATTGAGGGTAAAGATATATTTAGGCTTACCGGATTTATCCCAGCTTTTACTTACTTCTAGAAGGAGGGGTAAGCGGGCATGGCTACAAGTCTTAATAGCTCCCTCAATTCCTTCTCTTACTTTCTTTTTCCGCCCTTCCTTCTGATATTTATCTAAGCCGAGAGCGTAAATAAGTTTGTCTTCTCCTATCTCATGTCTTCCAGTTGCTTTGGTTACTGGATCGGTAAGTTGTCGGTGTAAGTAATCACTGAATCTACTGATAGCCTCTGAGGGTTTGTTACTTCCAGAAGCATCTCTAATTCTTTCGTTAATATCGGTAGGCTTAGGAACATACTTCCTGTCGATATCAAGCGCGAAAATAGGATTGCCTGTTAGTAATATCTTTCCTTTCTTAAGTGTTGCTATGGTCGGAGAATTTCTGGTTAAGGTTGCGTCTTCCGCTTCAGTGACTTCTTCGTAGCCTTCTACCAAGTTAATAATTATTCGCGCGTGATCCACCAAGACTGGCCGATTCCCCGACTTATCTTTAGCGCCGCGCATTGTAAACATATGAGTTTTTTCTGAGAGCACTTTTAGGTTTCTGCGTACTTCTAAAATGTCCGAGCCTGAAGGCTTTGTTTTTCCCGTATGTTCTCGAGCTAGTTCTTGGTGGCTGGTTAAATACCGAGGCGCTGTATGCTCTACACCGAATAAGAGAGCTACCGTAGGCTTATAGTTACCGAGGCCGCTTTTACTGCTTTTCTCGAAGAATAATCTTTCTAGCGTGTTCTTTAATGCTCGAGCACCCGCCGGTAAATTTATCCCTAACTCTAAATCTCGCTCTTGAGTGCGTAGTCCTAGATCTTCAAATGTTAGTTGCTTCTTATCGATCTCGTAATTATTATTTAATCCCTGATCTACTATAGAGCCGCTAGCGTTGTAGAAGCGCTGTGGAGGAAGCTTTTCTTCGCTAAAGGATTCACCACCTTTTGCGAGAATAGAATCAATTTTAGCGCAGGCTGTTACTTTTGAGGAAATAGCTACGTGCGCGGAGAGAGAGACTACCCTCTCAGTCTCTAGAGATATCTTCTTACTTCGGGGCATTGTTAATCGCTCCTACGTTAAAGTTATCTAGTAGAATTTCTCTCCATACTTGGTCTATTTCTATTTCGTCATAAGGCTTCCAGAATAGGCTTCGAGTTTGCTCGTCCTCTTTTAGAAGTCTCGAATACCGGCCTTTGTCCTCTTGGCTTTCGCTCGCCTCTATTTTCTTTCTTATTTCTTCAGGGCTAAGAGTAAACGGTAGCGATCTTTCTCTGCGAACTTTCTTTTCTAAGTTATCAAGAAACGTTTTATACGGCCGCACGTTGAAGCTATGCGTCTGCATTACTTCGCGAAGCGTTACTATCCAAGTCTTAATTATTGTTCGTAGCTCCGTAAGCTTGAGGCCGCTTCTCCTGATGAGAATAGAATAGAAGTAGGGGTGATCCTTAGAGATGTCTTCTTCTGAGATGGGAGGTAGGTCGGCCGGAAGCTGAGGGAAGTCACCGCCCTTAAGCCTAAAAAAAGCGAGTTCTTTTCCGTCTTCGTCTACTTCAAGCTCTATCTCTGGTTTTGCTCCGATTGGAAATTCAAAGGGACTCTTCAGAAGCTCTTTCCAGACAGCGATCTGCTTTTCTTTGCCGCATTTCTCCGCTACTAAAAATCCCAAGTAACCTAAAAGCTCTTCTGTTTGTGCTAACTGCCGCCTCGCGTAGTTAAAGTGGAAGATATTGGTCTCTGTAAGATCATGCTCCATGCCGAGCTGAGAGAGGCCAGTAAGTCGGAAGCGGAGTTGCTCATCCAGCGCCTTAAACTTTCTGTATACTCGGATATCAAAGTCAGTCTTGAAAGAATCGTCCAGCGCCTTAAATTCTTCGTCTGTAAGAGCTGCTGTATTATCAGGGCTAATCCATAGGCCTATATGATTAGCTAGAAGCGTAGCTCTTTGGTGGGCTGTGCCTCCTGTTATTACCTTCCTAATTTGGGCTGCGTTGGCCATTTAGTCGCCCCTTAAAATGTTCTGAAGCTCCTGTAGCCTCTCGTTAGTTTCGCTTTCCGCTACAGCCTCTAGGCAGGAGTTAAGAAGATAGGCCTCTTGTCTTGCCTGCTCCGCGTCTATTAGGCCGCGCCTGAAGCGCCGGTATACATCTAACAGAAGCCTTTTAATCTCCGCCGCTGTAATGGGCTTTGCCTCCGCTATCATGGCTTCTTTTGCTTCAGTGGTAACATTCTAGGCTACTTTCCTTTCCGGTCTGCCGCCTGTTAGTCCAGCTAAGAGAGCCTCTAGCTCATTCGCCGTCGCTATCTCGTCTTCGGACAGAAACTTAGGCTGAGGCATCTCGGTCTTGATTGCCGCCTGATACTTAAGACGAAGGTCTAGAAGCTTGTCTGTAGAAACTTCCTTGAGGCTTCTGGTAGCTAGTTCTTGATCTATGCGGCTGAGAAGTCGCCCAAACTGTTCTACCTTCTGGGCTGTAAGGAGAGAGTGCTTCTCTAGAAGAGCCTCTAGCTCGAGTCCTTTAGCTGCCTCTACCTCCGCTTCGTATCGCCTAGCCCATCCGACAAGAGTCTTCTTAGCTATCTTAAGCTGGGTGCTAATCTTATCGAAGCTTAAGCCCTTGGCTCGAAGCTCTATAAACTGAGCTCTTGTTTCTATGCTCTCCATCTCTCTCCTATCTGCTTTGGCTAGTTCTGTAATGTAATGTTTACGGAAGTCGGACTTACTGAGGGAGTATTCTGGTACTCGCTAAGCCGTTCTTAAGATTTCGCTCTACCTGAGGTACTTCGGGGCTGCTACTGCCTGATACGAAGCGCCTTAAGGACTCGCCGGTTATCAAGTACGGTCTCCCTACCCTTTGGGCGCTAAGCTGTCCGCTCTTTATGTAGCTCCGTACTGTCTGGGCTGATACCTCTAAGGCCGCTGCCGCCTCTGGAATGGTATAAAGCCTTACTCCTTCGATCTCCCTCATCTCTATTTACTCCTTGGTATTGGTTTTACTTCGCCGCTGCTCTGCTCGTACTTCTCGAGGTAGCCCTTAATGGCCTCGCTTATGATCTCTTTGATAGGCTGCCGCTCCCAGTACGCTACAGCCTTAATCTTCTCTAGATCCTGCTCGTTCACTATGAAGGTAGCCCTGGTTTCTTCTGCTACGCATCCTTCCTGAGAGCTTTTCTCTACCTCTCGGAAGTTAGTACGGGGTCTACCTCTCTTAGGGTTACTGGTAGGAGCTGGAAGGATAGTGGACTCCTGAGGCTTAGCCGCCTCTTCCGAAACTCGTATTACGCTGCTTAAGCCGCCTACTCCTCTAAAACTCTTTTTACTCATGTCTCTCTAGTACCTCTTTACATAATGAAGCGTAGTCCTCTGCTCCGTTACTCTTTGGCTCATAGCGGAAGATATCTAAGCCCTGAGAGGGACTCTCTGCGAGGGACACGTTATTACGAATCTTTGTAGAGAATAGCTCCGCCCTAAAATGCTCTTGGATCTCTTCTACTATATGCCTGCTTAGTACCTTTCTATTGTCGTACTGAGTAACCAGGATACCGCTTACCTTAAGGTCTTTATTTAGGTACTTCTGTACTTGGGTTATCACCTCGGTAAGCTTCTTAAGGCCGCGTAGTGCGAGGAAGTCGGCCTGTAGTGGAATAAGCAAAGAGTCGGAAGCTACTAGCGCATTTACTACTACCTTACCGATGGAAGGAGAGCAGTCGATTAGTACATAGTCGTAATTTCGCTTTATCCCTTCGAGCTTCTCCTTAAGAGTGAAGTCTCCGCCTGCAGTTGTAAGCTCATTATCCGCCGCCGCTAGATCTAGAGTAGCTGGTACAAGTGCTAAGCCTGCATAGATCTCTATGGGCTGTAATTCTATTTCGCTGCGAAGTACTCGGTAGATGTCTCTTTCCGCTGCTTCGTCTTCCTTCCCTAAGCTCTCGGTAAGGTTTCCCTGAGCATCTAGGTCTACTAGTAAGACTTTCTTACCGCTGTTAGCTAGAGCAGCGCCTAAATTGAGTACCGTCGTACTCTTCCCTACTCCGCCCTTTAGATTACATACGCTTATTATCGTGCTCATAGTCGGATCCTATTGGCTACTTGCCCTGTGAAGTTTGATTGCATCTTAAAATCTTCTAGAAGTCCTAACTGAGGCTTAAAGCTAAGAGAAGCTTTAGCGCTGGGATTCCCGCTTCTAGATTTTAATGCGGCTATCTCTATAGAAACTTGGGCGCTGCTATCGTTTGATTCTACTGCCTCATTCCATACGCGGAGGACTAAGTTAGCATCTTCTTCTAAGTTGCCCGCCTCCTTAAGCGCCTGCAGCGAAGGCTTACTAGCAGTTTGATCTTCGTTCTTTTTCCCTACTCCTTCCCTACCGAATTGAGCGCCAATAAGAAGCGGAAGCCCTGTAGTGACTGCTAGCTTACGTAGCTCGTCTGAGACTCTAACCATAGAAGCCCGAATATCTAAGATCTCTTTAGTCCCTACTCTCTGTATGTAATCAATAAATACCGCGCCGATATTTTCTCTCTTATTTGCTGTCTCAATTATTGCAGTAAGTATTTCTACCTTATGAGGTAGGTCTAGAATCTGGATCCGCCCTGATTCTAGAAGTGCATCTAACTTCTCTTTCCCCTTTTCTATCTCTTTGATGTTCGTATGTTTATCCTTTATGTACTTCTCTATAATATGAAGATTAGTAATAGCGCCTTCGTATACGTGACCGTAAATCTTAAGATCCGCGGCTGTAAGTCTATTGAGTATCTTAAGTAGAATATCTGCTTCGCTTTCCTCGTAAGAGAAGAAGTAGAATTTCTTCTCTGGGTAAATATCCGCCATGGACAGAAGCAAGTTATAGAGTACGGTAGTTTTCCCGTGCCGAGGCCGTCCAGCTATAAGGGTAATTGCCCCTACTGGGATCCGGATATCTTCATCTAGAGATGCGTAGCCTGTTTTTAGCGCGTCCGGTCTATTAAGAAGCCGCGTCTCTAAATCTTGGAAACTGCTACAGCTAGTATCTAAGCCTTTTATCTTACTTGGTTGTATAGGCTCTGCGCTGTTGAGAAGGTTAAAAAGTGCTTCTGCGTTGTAGGTTTTTATATACCGGTCTGGGTCGAAGCCTTCTGGAAGTATCGCTTCCGCGCATGCAAGGCCTTCGCTTAAGAGCTGCTCTTTTATCTTTTCTCTAGCTTCCGCGCCCGCGCTATCGCTATCAAAACATAAGACTACGCTTGTAGGCTTTGCGTTTTTAATAAGCTCTAACTGCTCTGGGGAAAGGCTACTGCTTCCTTTTATTGCCGCAACATTAAAGATCCCATGAGCAGAAGCGAAGAGAGCGTCTAGTTCTCCCTCTACTAAAACTAAATTCCCTTCTACCGCTCCCGCTGGAAGATTAAAGAGGTACTTAGACTTAGAGAAGCCGGTAACATTCATATACTTTGAGTTCTTACTTTCCGCGCTGTGGTTAATATCTCGGAAACCAAAACTAACTATCTTTCCCTTACAGCGAAGAGGAATAACTAGCTGGTGAGTTTCCCCTATTGGTCTGATTAGCTTGAGCTTTGCAGTTTCGTCTGAGGTGAAGCCGATAGTCTTGAGGTGAGTAAATAAAGCATCTTGAGAAGGAATTACTCCTAGCTCCATTCGCTGTATATCGTCCTCTAGATATTTTCGTGAGTTCTGAAGGTAATCTTTTATTGGCTCCGCTGCGCTATTTAGTCGCATCTGCTCTAAGAAATAACTATGGGCAGACTCTAGCAGTTGCTCCGTCGCGTAACTCTCTATTGTCTTTTCTTGTTTTACGTCCTTTGGCACTATAGATATTTTCTCGCTTCTTCGAGGAGATCTCTGAAGCTCGAAGCCTGCAAGACTAGCGAGCTTCTTATAAATTTCTTTAGGCTCTCTAATGCCTTCTCTTCTTCCTATATAATCCCAAAAACTAAGGGTCTCTCCGCCCTGCTCTAAAAGTCGATTGCGTCCAGAAGTGATTACGGTTTTATCTTTGCGGTTGTCGCGAGACGGAGATCCGTCTAACTTCTTCGAGCTTCTCCATCCGCTTTTACAGCGCTCTAGGGATAGCTCTGGGAAAACGCTATCCGCACTCTGAAATATGGCGTTATTTATCTCTTCTAGGCTTACATTCGTGATTCCCATATTACCCTGTTTACTTTGTTTACAAGTATTACTTACCGATAGTTAATGTAACAAGGCGGACAGCTTAGCCTCTGTATTACGTCCTAGCCTTACCTCTTCCGCTACTGAGGCATAATAGATTTGAGTTATCGCTGTGCTGGCATGTCTGAGTACATCCTTTACCTCTTCCGCTGTCGCTCCGTTCTTGATGAGTATCGAAGCTGCGGAGTGTCTTAGAGAGTGAGCCGTAAAAGCTCTATCATCTAATCCGATAGCGCATAATCCAGCCTTGGCTATCTTTGAGATCGTGCGAGTAGTTAAGCTTCCGCCCTTGTTTGTGTTGCTTGTAGAAGAGAAAAGCGGCTCTTTAGCTTTGGCATTAAGCCGAGTGTCTAAGTAAGCTTTGATTGGTTGATATACCGCCTCGCTGAGTATCACGAAGCTATCTTTCTCTAAGCGTCCCTTACCTTGAACAAGTAAAACTCTTTGCGCCTCGCTGCCCTCTTGGCTCTTAAGAGTAATGTCTTCTACGTTCGCTCTAGAGACTTCGATACATCGTAGCCCTGTGCAGATCATTAGGTTTACTAGCGCGTAGTCTCTAAGGCTCTGCTCTTGGAAGTAATGAAGGAGCTTCCTTCCTTGATCCGTTGTTAAGGCCTGCTTCCTATATTGCTGCTTTCTAGTTGGAGTTTTGATTCCCTTCGCTACGTTCGGATAATACTTAAGAGCTTCCGCCCATCCGAAAAACTTCCTAACTACCGTAAGGTAAGAGCCTACGGTTAGCGGACTCATAGCCGCATCTAGAAGCTTGTCTTTGTAGCGTAGGATGTCCGCTCTCGAGACTGCCTTAAGGGGGATCTCCTTCTCCTGAAGGTAAAGGAAAAAGGGTCTGAGCGTTCTCTTGTAGAGCTGCCTAGAGCTTTCCTTAACGTCCTGTGAGGCTAGAAACTCTTCCAGTAGAGAAGTAAGGTTTTGCTCGACTATTGGAGTCTCTGCGCCCTTTCCTACTACTACTAATTCCTTGCTCATTTAATGTTTACCCTACAGTAAGTAATCTCTAGTACTAACAAACCAACTACCTAACAATAGGTAATATATGGAGCTAGTATTACTTTGTAAACATGGTAATCAAGATAAACAGAGTAATTAAAACCGTTGTTAACGCCTTGTTAGCAATAGCGTCCTAAAGTTGAGTAAAACGAGATTTGGAGTATATTCGCGACTCTTCTACCGGAGATTCAATGCGAAAATTGTTATTTGTTCTGCTGTCATTCTTTGCTGTCGGCTTTACTCTCAATGCTGAAGCTCAAACATATAGAGGGACTCTGAGGTTAAGGGAGAATAGTTCTTCTAACTCTGTTCCCGGTGGCATCCCTGTAAACCTTCGTATAACAGCGACTAATCGATCTATTCGTATTCACGATACAACCGGTCGATTACCTCCTAATCTTCCAGTTCGACGTGGACGGGATGGATCGCTAGCAGGAGCGCGCTACCTTACTAGGGATACAGCGGAACATGGTTTATGCACCCTTAGAGTAGGGTTATCCGTGGGTAAGCTTGCTAGAGATAGTAAGCTGGCCGTTGGCTATTCAGCCTCAATCGGTTGTGAAAGTGGGTTGAATGAATATGTCACTTATGGCGGCATTCTTTCCCGGGTTAACCGTTAAGAAATATCTTCGCTTGTTAACGCCTTTTCTCAGTACCTGATATCCACCTGTTCTCAGGTAAGGGGGTGATAGGTAAACAGTGATTACCTCATAGTCTAAGTAATCAGTGTTTACGTGAGGTAGTGCAGTTTCCGTAACCCAAAGTGTGCAGCTGGTTCGTGCTTTCAGTAGTAAATCTATTGTTAACCCCTTGTTACCAGTGAATTGAAGGTAAGGGGGTAGGGCTAGTACGTGAGGTAGTGCAGTAGATTACGTGAGGTAGTGCAGTAAAGTACGTGAGGTAGTGCAGTAAAGTACGTGAGGTAGTGCAGCGCTATGTCTGTAACCATCTGATTACATACGCGAAGAAATGGTGTTCTGCCGAGATAGAATTAATAGATCTAATAGATATATTAGAAGTAAGGGCGGCTACGTTAGGACTCCGCCGCTCCGATACATGTACAGCCTCTAAAGGCTCATCAGCTTCTGTCTTCTGGTCTCAAAGAGAATGCGCATGCTAACGGGTTGCTTGGGTAACTCTCAAAGTGGCAGCTACGGTATGCTCTCTCGGCTCAGACTTGTTTATTTGATGATATCTGTTAGAAGCCTTCGGTAATCAAATACCCAAGGAGACCTATGTTACCAATCAGACAATGCCTTATCCCTGTCCTAGCATGTACTGTTTGAACCGCCCCCGATTTCATTGAGTCAGAGTTAAGCAAGTCACGTCTCCTAAATTGTGATAAAGGAGACAAATGAAGAATCGAAAGGTCCGAAGAACATTCAGTAAAGAGTTCAAGTCTGAATCGGTACGCATGCTCGCGACCCGTTCATTAACGGAAGTGGCGGAGAGCTTAGGAGTGACGCAGTCACTCCTAAGCCGTTGGAAGGCTGCGGCGGCGAGTGAAGGCGGTGATGCGTTCCGTGGGAATGGGAAACGCACGGTGCTTGAGGAGGAAAACCGGCAGCTGCGAAAGCGAGTTGCCGACTTGGAAGAGGAGAAAGACATCCTAAAAAAAGCCGCCGCGTACTTTGCGAGGTATCAAAAGTGAAGTACGCCTTTATTCGCACGCACAGTGAGAAGCACTCCGTCCGAAGATTTTGCGAAGTACTGGAAGTCAGCCAGCAAGGTTACTACGCGTATCTTAAGGCTCCCGAGAGCCGCAGGACGCGAGAGAATCGCTTTCTAGGCGACAAAGTGCAGATAATCTTTGCCGAGCACCGCCGCAGGTACGGAAGTATCAGGATTCGCAGCGAGCTTGTTGACGCTGGCATTCGGTGTAGCAAGAACCGGATAGCGAGGCTGATGAAAGAACGCAATTTACGGGCGAAAGCTGCGCGCAGATTCCGCAGCACCACCAACTCGGATCATGCTCATCCAGTGGCACCCAACACATTGAACCGGGAATTTTCTGTCACAGCTCCCAATCAAGTGTGGGTCGGAGATATCACTTACTTGCAAACCAGTGAAGGATGGATGTACCTGGCAATCTTTCTGGACCTGTTTTCCCGAAAAATTGTTGGCTGGGCACTCTCTCCTCGCCTGACTGGAACAGTAGTGCACATCGCTTTCGAGCGCGCTGTGGCGCGCCGAAAACCACCTCCAGGACTTCTTATTCATACTGACAGAGGTACTCAATATGCAGCCGATGCTTTCCGGAAACGATTATCAGACAAACACTTTCGGCTCAGCATGAGCAGAAAAGGAAACTGTTGGGATAACGCTGTGGCGGAGAGCTTCTTCCATACCCTCAAAGTTGAAGCCGTTCACCGAGAGCCGCTGTTAACAAGACGAGGATTGGAATTAGAGATGTTCGATTACATCGAACAGTACTACAATCGAAAGAGAAAACACTCTACGATTGAGTATCTCTCGCCAGAGTTGTATGAACGGAAGTACGATACGGAAACTGAGGCGCGAGTTGCTTAACTACCCACTAAAGAATATCGGGGTCAGATCAGTTCTTGCCTGTGGTGGTGGGGGCGGAAGTGATTCCTCTTCGTCTGGCAACTATGCGGGGACTTGGGACGTTTCGGCCAGACAAGCGACCAATGATTGTGGGATAGACCTTCCACAAACGCTTTCCG
>MWWK01000243.1_pt1 | contig 10572 bp, 13 predicted proteins | sample 1047241 | NCBI WGS metagenome assembly MWWK01 (sample SAMN06349964, study PRJNA376086) | soil metagenome | isolation source: BG12-3 sample Antarctic (ecotone) soil | place: Antarctica | reverse complement strand
CCCCCCCTCCGACTGTCGGGGGTACAAAAACTACTAACTACCTCTACTTATGAGCTTACCCGAACCGGTTAAAAAGAAAGGCGGACGACCGCCCAGCGAGACCAAGCGCGACCAGCAAATCACGGTTCTGCTGACCAAGCTGGAGAAGTTGGCCCTGAAGAAACGAGCCGAGAAAGCGGGGCTGAATTTGTCGGACTATGGCCGACAGATGGTGCTTACGGGCAAAGCCCAGGTACGATTAACACCAGAGGAGAACGCGACGTTGAACGAGGTGGCCAGGCTGGGGAATAACCTAAACCAGATCGCTCACAAAGCTAACGCCGACGGTATCCGCAGCATCGCTTTTGAAGCCAGCCGACTCCTTCAGCAATTAAGCCAATTGCTTAACAAACCTTCCGATTCATGATTGGCAAAACCAGTATCGGCCGCAGTTTCAAAGGTTGCTGCGCTTACAACATGGAAAAGGTGGAAAGGGGAAAAGGCGAAGTCATTTTGTCACAGGGGGTGCGCGACTACGAGCGGGGGGCGATGGTGGCCGACTTTGTGCGCCAAGCCCAGATGAACCCTGATCTAAGCCGGAGTGTCTGGCATACGGCCGTTAGTTTCGACCCGAAGGACGAGGCTCGGTTACGGGCTGATCCGCAGCTCATGCACAAAGTGGCCAGCGCCTACCTGACGGGCATGGGTTTAGATCAATCGCAGTATGTGGTGATCCGCCATCGAGACACGGCCCACGCTCATTTTCACATCGTGGCCAACCGGGTAGCCAACGATGGGCAGACGGTCAGCGACAGCCACAATTTTAGTCGTTCTGAGAAGCTTTTACGCCAGATCGAGCAGAACTACCAGTTAACGCCGATGCAGGAACAGGCGCAACGGCAGAGCCTTGAAAACCTACCCGACCGCGACCGCAGCCGGATTGAAATGCGTGACCAGGTGCGGGAGAGTTTAAGCCGTTCAGCCAATGACGATGAGTTACGGAAGAACTTAGCTACCCATCACATTACAATGATCGTCAACCAGAACAAAGCGGGCCACTCACGCGGCTACACTTTCGAGCAAGTCAAAGCCCAAGAGAACGGGGAGGAAACCCGAATTGCTTTCAAAGGCTCTAAGCTGCACCAGAATTTGGGCATGAGTCAGATTCAAGAGCAACTTGATTTAAACGCGCAGCTACGCCAGAAACACGCCATAGAGATCGAGAGGGAAAAAGAGCGGGTGAAGGCTCAGGAAGAGGAGAAGTCGCGGCAAATCGAAGATAAATCACTCAAACGCGGCTATGGCCGCAGTATGTAAAATGGACGAGAGCCAATTAATTTCTGAACTCTTGGAGGGGTTAACCAAAGACGTAGCAGCCCTTAAAACCCGCGTCGAGAAGCTACCGACCCAAACCCCAACCGATTACCGAGCCAGCATCGAGGAGTTGACTAAAGCGGTGCAGGAACTGCGAAACGGGTCAAAACAAGCTCCGCCCGCAGTTGACTTCAGCCCGATCACGGGGCGGCTCGACCGCCTGGAGCAGATTGGCCGCCAACGGCCCGAGTACAAAGTAAGCCAGTACGTGCGGTACGGGGGGTATGCGTTTGGGCTGATGGTCGTCCTGGTGGCCGGGTTGACCTGGCTGGCCTTAGATTGGAAAGGGGAGAGAGACCAATTTCGAGCGGCTTACTGGACGGCCGATTGGCGAGTGCGCTACCTCAAGCAGCAAGACCCTGACTTTTACAGCTACATCGAAGGGCTATTTGCCAAAGATCCGGCCGGGGTGAGCAAGTGGGTTGTAGAGCAGGAGCAGGCCGACGAGAAACGGGCTCTAGCGGCTCAAGCTGCCGAGCAAGCTAAAGCCTTATCTGATCAGGCGAATCAATTAGAGGGGAAACCGCGAGTCAAGGGGAAGAAAAAAGGGTGAGCCGATTCACGACGCACTGGTAGCCCTCTTTTTGTCTTTTTCAGCCGCATACGCCAACGTTTCGGCCAGGGTCATAATTGGCCCCTTGCTGTTGAGCCATTCATCATCGAGGGCGTTCATCTGCTCTTTGGTGTGCTCGTTTTTAATCACGGTCACCACTCGCTTGCTGCTTTTGTTTGACGTTTTGAGCATACTCGTTTCTAATTTTAGCTTTGGATGGCCAGCAACTAATAGGGCGAATTTGACCATTTCTGATCACATACACAACGGAACAGACCCGAAACCGGTTCGATAGTCCAATGGCCTGAAATCGCTCTTCGCCATCGGGTCCCAGGCGGGAGAATTTAATGAGCGCATAGGGATCAGCGAAGACGCTTTCGACCTCACTGATTGAATTATCCCGATCAGGGTAATCCTGAATAATGTGCTTAATACTACCCTCATCCCACTGAAATTCAGTCATTTTTCACCCCCTTTGGCTGTTTGAGTCCCAACCGGGTAAGTAGGTAACCCGCCACGTTTTTTTCGACTTTGATTCTTCCGGTCTGCAACTCGTAAGCAAACTTATTGACCTCCTGAATTAATTCGGCTGAGTTCATAATCTGATTGACCACGTCAGCGCGTTTGATGTTCCAATTCTCCAGTAAAAGCCGCACGTTTTGGTATTGAGCGTCAGAAACACTCCCTGGAGTTGTTTGGGTTTTAGCAGCTTCCTCCTTTGTAGGTAGAACGACGGCTAAAGGTTGTGCTTTGACATCAAATGTGACACTATCGAAGCTACGTCCTCGTTTCCCAAGGGTATAACTAATCTCTAAATCAGTACGTTGATTTATCTGCTTGACTGATGCATCTAATACATAGCGCTTGAAATCTGATAGTCGCTCAAACTGCTCATTACCCTTGTCATCGAGTAAGAATAGCATCTTTTTAAACTCATTCAGACTGAACGTTTGGGTCTGCCTTTTATCTTTCCATTGGCTACATATAGCATAAATTCGTTTAGCATATTTGCTGCCTAACCGTAGGGCTGCGTATAGTTCGAAGGAGGTGAAATTGTCCTTTAAATCAAACAGGTAAGGTTTTATGTCATCAGAGAACCTTACTTCGATACGTCCCTCGCCAATAACATACTTTACTCGCTGAAACATCCAGATTTGTTCGTAACTCTTTGATGTTGAGATCTCGAACATTCGGCTCCCCATTTCTTCAGTAGCTTTCCGCAGGTAACCATATTTGTATTCCTTTCCCGTCATTGTTGACAGGTCTTTTACAACAATCTCGTAGATCTCATCCTTTTTATCTCTTTTGAGCATTGATAAAAGGTATAGAAAGATGTCTAACTGCAATTCGGAATACTCGTAACGAGCTGTAGTGATAGCATTATGTTGACGGATTTCTACTGCCTGATTCATTCTAGATGAAGATTTTGAGGATAACTCCGCTAATAACGATAAAAAAAATCTATTATCGTTATATAGACTCGTTTTTGGGGGATCAAAACTCGTTTTTCAAGGGATCAAAACTCGTTTTTGGGGGATCAAAACTCGTTTTTGGGGGATCAAAACTCGTTTTTGGGGGATCAAAACTCGTTTTTCGCCTATATAATAGGATAACAAATAGAACAAAGATTACAAATAACACAAAGATTGTGTTGTCGAAAAAAACGGCTTCTAGGGAGCTGACGCGAAACCCAGAAAGGAGCTGACGCCTGAGAAGGTAACAAAGGGGAGAGAAAAAAAAACAAAAACACCAAAACAGGGTAAGGAGCAGAAGGCGGCAAACTATGAATTTAGTTAGTAATTTCTGGGCACCCTGAGAAGTTAGTAAACGGGGGTCGTTTTGCTAAGTAATAGCCACGGTTTTTATCCCCTTTTTCACCCTTTTTTTGCCCCGCTTTAAATTGTACTATTTTAAGGGGTGTTGTATAAGAGTTCTTATGTTAAGAGTGTGTTGGGAAATTTTATTTGGTTAAATCTACTATCTGCCAAATCAAGACCTAAATGTCATGCAAACGCTACGCGCTACCAAAGAACATACGGAAATCTCCATTATGTGCCAGAGTCTTCCAGCTATCAAAGTCGGTAAAAATTGAGATTTATAAACTCAAACTTCTGATAACCAAACGGTTGAAATTCCCAAACACGCCTTTAGTTTTGAGCAGTGGTAAAATTTCAAGAAATTCACTTGATGTAATGCTACTCTCAGTCAGGCACTACAAAAAACCGCATGGTTGTTAGAGCCATGCGGTTTTGGTGCTTAGGACTTCCGAACCGGCTGCTCGGCAGGGCCACGCCAGGTGATGAACCGACACGACGGGTGCGTCCGCGCCGGCGGCTATGCTAGTACGTTATTTCCCCGACGATGGTCAGCGCACCCGCCGGATTGTTCAGGTCCAGTACATCCCTGCCATAAATGTCGCCTGTGGCCCCCGCAAAGCGGCCGGTCCCGCCGGTGATGGTAACGTGAATGATAACCTGAAATGTGGTGGGGGTCAAAACTTCCAGCGCGATGATTGTGGTTCCTGTCAGCTGGTCGCCGTTGGCGGCCGTCAGGGTGTACATCCCGGTGCCCGACAACGTCGCGAAATTCACGACGGGGTAGTCCACAAAGGTCGATTTCCCGAAGTGGGATATTTGCCCCGTCCCGTTCACGACACGTCCCCCCGGGGCCGTGGACAGCGGAGCGGCCAAGGTTTTAAATGTTCCTTTCACACTCACCGTGTGCTTGGACTCCTGGCGGGCATTGGCGGCCCCGCGCGCTGTGAACTCCGCAGGGGTTACTTCTGTAAGGTCAACTTTTGTGCATCCCGCCAAAGAGAGCGCAACGAGGGGCAGGAGAATGAAGAGCTTATTCATAATGCATAAGGTTAAAGGATGAGCTTATTATTAAATAAACAACATTTATTTGAATTAAACCAATTAAATAATGGTCCTGTGTTGGAACAAGGGTTGCCTCCGAATCGGCGTGCAAGAAATGGTAGCCCTCGCCGCGCGCCCCCAGCATCGGCCCTCAATAAGGCAAGTATTACAACACTGACTACGAAGTATTTAGGTAACGGTAGTTTCTGTTGTATAATCTCAATTATGTATTGTAAGACAGTATGTAAGTCAACACTGGCCGGAGTTTAATCCCGTCAGCCATCTAACGTTTTAGTCCCTGACAGGCGTATCCGAAAGTCAATCAACACCAACCGTAGATGATAGCTGCCTGTTAGCGAAAAAGGCCTATAAAAACGGCAACTCACCCTTACTGTTCACATATAAACGACCGTTTGGTTGTGAACAAAAGAGAGAATAGCCTAGTATTGCCGCCAAGAGAACAAGCGTTATCAGTAGAGCATCAACCAATGGCCAGTAAAGTACCCGACGAAGGCTTGCGCCGGGCCGTGCGCCTGGTGGCCATCCTGAACTTTACCTATTTCGGCATCGAGTTTGCCGTTGCCCGCTCGATTGGTTCGGTCTCGCTCTTTGCCGACAGCATCGACTTTCTGGAAGATGCATCGGTTAATTTCCTAATCATTGTCGCGCTGGGTTGGTCAGCCCGGCATCGGGCGCGGGTCGGTATGGTGCTGGCTGGCATCCTGCTTATTCCCGGTATCGCTACGCTGCTGACGGCATGGGAAAAATTCTACAACCCTCTGCCCCCGGCAGCACTGCCCCTGACGCTGGCCGCGCTGGGCTCATTGGCGGTCAATCTATCCTGTGCGTTCATGCTGGTCCGCTACCGCCATCACAGCGGGAGCCTGACCAAAGCGGCTTTCCTGTCGGCCCGAAATGATACTTTCGCCAACCTGGTCATGCTGCTTGCTGCTTTCATCACGGCCTATATCCCTTCCGCATAGCCTGATCTGGTCGTCGGTTTGGGCATTGCGGCATTCAATGCCGATGCAGCGCGGGAAGTATGGAATGCAGCGCGGGCCGAACGAATGACGGCCGAGTCATGAAATCCGCCGCATACTATCGGGCTTCGACCGGCCAGCAGAGATATTACCGTCTCACGACCGATGTATTTACATTAGGGAAAGCCTATTTTACAAACGTATGATGCTGGTCATACGTTTGTAAAATAGAATCGTTTAGGCTATGTTCAGGGCATGAAACGACCTGTGGCTCCTCTCCCCCCTCAGTACGTAATGTATTACCGCGTTAGTACGAAGCGCCAGGGTGATAGCGGTTTGGGCTTAGATGCTCAACGGGCATACATCGAGCATTTCTACCAAGACAAGCCGATTTTAGCCGAATTTACCGACGTGCAGAGTGGTAAGGACGTATTCAACCGACCCGAACTGATGAAGGCGTTAGCCTTGTGCAAGGATCAACGCGCTATTCTGGTCGTGGCCAAGATCGACCGTTTAAGCCGTAACACTGAACAGGCATTAGCGATCTATCGGGAGTTGGCCGGACGTTTGGAAAGTTGTGACGTACCTAACCTGGATAAATTTACCCTGACCCTGTTTATGGCTATAGCTGATCGAGAGCGGGAGTTAATCAGTATCCGTACAACCGGCGCTCTGATTCAGAAGGTAAAACGTTCTGGCCAATGGCGTAGAGGGAGTCAGGCGTTTACAACAGGTCGAGCCGCCCGCTTAGGTCACGCCACTATCACAGCCCAAGCCGCAAAGAACGACCATAGCCGCCCGGCCAGCGCCATGATTAAACAGCTTAGGCAGCAAAGTTATAATTGGTCAGAGATTGCCCGTCAATTGAACACGAGCGGCTTTAAAACACCCAAAGGAGGTAGTTATCAGGCCGTACAAGTGCAGCGACTCCATCAACGGATGATAGCCGATACTTCTGTAATAGATTAATGATAAAATAACTATCTGATTGTCAATATTTTAGTGAAAATATTGGGTTTTATAAGAGTTGTGGCTGTTACAAAAGTCGATAGGACTATGAACTAGCTTGTTAAATAGGCAGTTGCCAGCCGTTTATTGGGCCATACTTGACTCGTAATTCATGTGCGTCTGACCCATTTCAGACTTTTGCAACAGCCACTACACTTATGTTAAGAGAATATTGGTAGATTGACCCCGTAGTCAGTAGAGAATTCCATTGGCCCAGCTCTAAAATTGTGTAAGCCCGAATACCGACTACTGACAACCTCCTTTATCGAATCACAATGGTAATGGGTCTATTGGACCTATCTATTGTGATAGAGTCTGTTGTCTCCCTTGAAATTTCGTCTTCGGTAATAGGCCCATTCATACTCCTGTTGGTTAAGATGTTTGACTCAAGGTCAAACAATGTCTCCGCACGGCGCGGTTTATCTGCTCCACCCTGAATGGTCTGTGATGAAACGCTTCGTCCCTCAGTCTCTAGAAGCTGACTCTCTCCTGAGAGTGGAAATCCTGGTGAGCTTGGTCTCCAGAAGGTGTATGACCAGCTCATTGCCCAACGATAACTCCAACCGGAAAAGTTACCATTTGCCTTAAGCAGTACCTTGTTTAAACGCACATCGTTGCTAGAGCGTGGAGCCATAACGCCACCTGGATTTGGTCTATATTCAAGACGGTCTATCTCTGCTGTCCCGGTTGAATTAAGTGAAGTGATGGTAAGAGCATCGAGTCTAATGGAGTTGATGCCAGGGTTATACATACGTACATTTAAGCGCATATAGCACTCTTTACCAGTACCAATAAACTCTGGTACTACACTGATCTCATACCAGATACGAGACGCAGCTTCCAATGCACGACGACAATTCATCCTTCCAAAGCCAAACTCTGGGTCACGCCCACCTGGTCCAAGATCATCAGCAGTGTACTTGATAATATCCTCAACTTCCCATGAACGTAGATCTGGATCAACAGAGAGAATCAGCGCCATTAGACCAGCAACGTGTGGTGTGGCTGAGGATGTACCATTAAAGTTTGGAACATAATTTCCTCCTCCATACCCAGCCGCGCCCATGATGTCCGAGGTGTATATATGAACGCCCGGTGCAGCTATGTCTACCTCCGGTCCAAAGGAGGATCCCCACCATGACTCTCCATCAAGACTAGTCTTACTCTTTCTCTGATCCCATTCATTCGTAGCACTGACGGCCATAAAACCTGGAATGGTTGGAGAGAGATTGGCTGGATAGATGACAGGCGGAGTATTGGCATTTCCAGCGGCAGCAGCAATTGGACAACCCTTACCACCTCTACCATTGGTTTGAGCAAACTTAAATGCATTGGTCACAACAGTACTCGGTGATAGCCCGTAAGAATTTGAGAGCACATCGGCACTGCGTGGCGCACTAACGGCCTTTATTATTCCGTCCGCTACCTTGGCATCAGTCGTGCTCCAGAAACCACCACCTATTCCCTGTGCAATTCTTATTGGCATAATCTTGCATCCAGGAGCAACACCCACACCACCCTTACTGTTGTTCATCTTCATGGCAGCAACCCCTCCACAGGCTGTACCATGAGCATCATTGCCATTGGGTTGTGGATTGTCATCCACAGCAAACGCATCATAGCCAGGAAGCTTATAATTAATATCCTCATGGCTCATATCACAGCCTTCATCTACGATTGCAACAGAGATTGCAGGGTTCCCCTGTGATATCTCCCAAGCTTGTGGAGCCTTTACCTTTACTAAGTTCCACTGCGACGCATAACCAGGATCAGTGGGTGGTGCAGTAGGAGCAGCAAGTGGCTCTATAGTTGGAAAGAACCTAGCAACTGCCTCTTTTCCAATTGCAGGTGCCATTTGAGCAAGTCCAACAACCGTATTAGAATCACCTTTTCCATTTCCATCGTGTCCTGCTAAGCGTGCAGCAAGGTGTAGAAAGTTTGGTTGAGCAAACTCTACCTTTTTACTCTCGTGTAGACGGTTGGCAATATCTACCGAATCTTGATCACCCTTAACTTGCAACAGATGTGTACCAGGTTGTGGGTAGTCTGCTTGCTTTATCTCCAAGTTGTCCTTATCTAAAAGCCTTCTCTTGTCCTCCTCAGTTACCTCTGGCTTGAACTTAACTAAGATTTCCCCAATTGGTATAACTCCTTCTTGTGGCGAAGAGTCAGGGGTTTCATAAACAGTTGGCCCTAGGGTTAGGTCTGGTTGAGAGCTTAAAAATAAACGAAAAGCCTCTCCTGAAGCTGGTACTGTTCTAGTGGAAGGGGCTGGAGCAGTAGAATCCGAAACTTTAACAACCACAAGGTTGTATTCTGGGAGTTCAAATACAAGGGTTGGATTCATCGTAGAACTTGCGGCAGTAGCGGCCATTCTTGCTGCAATTCCTGGCCCTTCAGATTGCACAGCAACATACTTATTTGAAGGAATCAAGGGGATTCTCTTACCATCAGCGTAATAGAAACCCGCTCTAGCGTTTTTTGAATTTTCTGTTTCCATGATTTACTTTTTTAGTTAAATTGTTTCTATATGTTAAATAGTGATTTGTGAGCATTAAAATACTACAACTTAGTATTACGATATTTATATGCTTTATTAAACGGTAGATAGGTTTTATTTAACGGTAGGTAAAAAAGCGCCTTAGCTATATACCTTTTTAATAGAAGCGCGACGGTAAATTATTTGAGTAACGGTAGTTTCTGTTGTATAATCAGGGTTATGTTTGGCTCATTGATAAGTTAAACATAATTCGAATTCTGTTAAACACTTCTCTAATCGTTAACTTTCTGTACTTTAGCTGTTAAACAAAACGTTTAACAAAACTCAAATGGCTGAGCAGAACGGTTCAACAGAACCCGAATTAAGTCAAACACATGACCAAGAGGCCCCGAAAACGAAGGGCAAAGGGGGCAGAACCCGACGAGCACCCGATGTAGGCTTATGGGCCGTTCGAGGGGTTGATTTAGAAACCCGCAGTATTATCGAAAAAGGAGCTAACCGAGCTGGTAAAACAATGGGCCAGTACATCAATGAAGACGTTCGCAGCCTAGTACAAGGTCAACTTACCCAAAATCAACTACCAGCCGCCCCGATCGATATTCAAAATCAAATTGACCATCTAACTAAGATGGTTGAGGGCATTGCTAACCGGATGCCTGAGCCAGGTAAACGTTCCTTCTGGCAACGGCTATTTAACTAGCCTTGTAAGCATTGGCAGCTTGCATAAGTCGTTTCAACTGATCATCGGTTAGCTGTTGATTCGGGTGCATAACCTCATTTAGTGTCCTATCCCCATGTTTAATGCTAAATGGTACCCAGTGTCCATGTTGTTGATGGCAGTGTATTTCAACAATTTCTCCCCTCCAATAAGTAAGATTCACTCTGACACCGTTAGGCATGTCTAAATAGGAAATAAAAACACTGTTCACCTGGAGATTGACTACTTCAAGAATTAAGTGGGTCTGAATCTGTAAGTCTGGGTTAGGAATCATTAACAGCTGGGTTTATGTTCAAGTTAAATGATCCTATTTTTATTTTAAACGTTGCACGCTTTTTTATAAAAGGGGAAAAAAGAGCTATCCTAGTTGCGCGGTGCGTGCTGATTCTGTACGTTTGCTGCTATTGAGCAGCCAGCCATGTTTATCCCCTAAAAAACCTCCCTACGGTCTGTTTTTAGCGGGCATAAACGGCTGCCCCCCCTCCGACTGTCGGGGGTACAAAAACTACTAACTACCTCTACTTATGAGCTTACCCGAACCGGTTAAAAAGAAAGGCGGACGACCGCCCAGCGAGACCAAGCGCGACCAGCAAATCACGGTT
>MWWK01000242.1_pt1 | contig 10588 bp, 13 predicted proteins | sample 1047241 | NCBI WGS metagenome assembly MWWK01 (sample SAMN06349964, study PRJNA376086) | soil metagenome | isolation source: BG12-3 sample Antarctic (ecotone) soil | place: Antarctica | reverse complement strand
CAACGCTGGTTTTTTTATGCCTGGAATCTGGGCTAATCCTTACAAAGACGTAACTATACACCTATAACTGGTTGATTCAATTAATTATTTTTGTCTGTAGTAACTGCGTATTTACGTAAATACGTATCTACGTAAATACGCAGTTACCCCGAGTTTTGGTATTCGATAAGTCGTAAAATATAAGTGAGTAAATACGTATTTACGTATTTACTCATATTCTAACTAATTGAAATTACAAAAAGGGCAGAGAGGTAAATACGTAAATACGTATTTACGGACTTACTAACTAGTCAAAGACGTAAATACGTATTTACGTAGATACGTATTTACGTAAATACGTATTTGCTAGAACAGGGGACTCGAGCCCTTCCAAAAAAGAAAGGTTTTTATGACTTTTCATATTGCTCCACAGTCCCCTAAAACCTAAGTTCGAGTAAATGCGGAGTTACTCTTGGAGTAAATACGTATTTACGTAACTGAGATGAGGGTCCATGAGTGCAAAGGTTTTACTCGTTGCGAACGAGAAGGGAGGAGTAGGGAAGTCGACGATTTCGATTAACTTGGCCAGGGCCCTGGTGGATCGAGGTAAGAAGGTACTTGTAGTCGATTTAGACCAAAGCGCCGGGGCCACGACCGCTCTGGGAGTAAAGCTAGGAGGATGGTATTCCATCCTTGATGTCATGGTCGGTGGAGTCACTGCATCGGATGCGGTCATCACTGACGAAGAGGCAGAAATCAATTTGCCCAAAAATCTGCACCTCATTCCTGCTTCACAAAATTTTGAACGTGGAATAGGGGACTTTCTCAGGCAAGAGGAAAACTCTTTAATGCCCCCTAGTACGCTCTTACTTCCAGTATTCGAAGAGCTGCGCCCCATCTACGATTATATCATTCTTGATACCTCGCCCTTAGTCACTGCCACGACTGCTCCGGCATTTGGTGCTGCCGACCACTTAATCATTCCGACACAATTGGAGAAGCTTTCTGTAGAAAGAATTACAGCCGCAATGTTGAGAGCTAAAAGTGCTCGTAAGTATGGAAACCCGAAACTAGACGTTCTTGGAATAGTAGTTTCTATGGCCCCAAAGCCCTTCACTCAACTTGCAAAACACCATGTAAACGTGATGGACAAAAGTTATCGTCTCGATAACGGAAGCCCTTTGAGATTCAATTCAATATTAACTAGAGCGGTAGCTCTTCCTGAGTCGCAAGAAAAAAAACAGACGCTTTTCGATTACGCACCCACTCATACGATGGTTGATGTTTTTCGGGGATTAGCGAAGGAAGTAGAGGAGCGATTGAGCGCTGGAGCTAACTTCTTAGGAAGTGAATCAATAGGACGTGAGGAGAAGGAAGTAGCAAATGGCTAGGAAGAAGGAGTTCCAGGAAGAACCATACGATATCTTTGCTAACACCGGAGCCTCAGAAGAAAGATCCTCTCAATCTGTTGTTCCTTTCCCCTCTAACACCAATTCTTTCAAAGACTCGAAGCCTGAAATGTCTTCCTCTCTGCTGAAAGATCGTGAAAGAAAAGTTCTCAAGGAAGATATAGAGGCGATAAGAATTATCGACGAACCTCGCGTGCGGCATACTCTAGAGCTCGAATCATCTGAGCAAGAGCGAGAATATCAGGCCTTTGAGGCGAGACTTCGCCAACGTTTTGGATCCGGAGTTACATTCAGCGTTCTTGGCCGTGCTTTGTTTACCGCAATGCTGCGAGCCGAAGATCAGGTTTCTAAGACTGGTGAGAAAATGAACGTTCCTTCAGCTTCTGATAGGAAAAATCCCGAAAAAGCAGCTGAGTATCAAGAGGTTTGGAATCGAATAATGACTAATGCACTCGTGGCAGCAGCGCCAATGCCTAGAGATATGAAAAAGAACGGGTAGACAGTCTCTCATTATTTAGAGCTGACACCATTCGGCTGAATTTCATTTAAAAAGGTTAGCTACCGAGAAAAACATTATGCGTACCTCTTTGCTTATTTTTGCCGCTGTGCTTTTCGTCGCCTCCCCAGCATCTGGGTCTGAGGAAGATTTAATAAGTTGGAGTAAAGTCTTCGTGGAATGCGAAGGTACTACTGAAACAGGAAAGGTTAGTGTAAATGTCGAGGCAGCTCCGAACGGATACAAGTATTTTCGTGTCACCGGTTTCGGGAAGAGCTTTGAATTGGACGGACAGCAGCTCGAGACGCTCAAAGGCTTTCCTTTGGATTCTCTCAGGACTACACATTCAGCTGGATATCCTAGGCTCGGTGGCCACACTATAAGTTTTTCGTTAAGGCGGACTTGGTATGACGAGAAGAAAAAACTGAGGCAGGAAAGTGCTTGGGTTTCTATTACTAAGGGCCAAGGGCTCAGAGTGGCTAAAAATGAAGACCTCAAGTAAAACTGCCTGCTTTTACCAAAGGACTCTCGGGAGAGGTCTCCCCTTCGAATAAGAAAGAGTGAAGCTCGGCAACAAGAATTATGGACAACCTCGCGTGCGGCATACTCTAGAGCTCGAATCATCTGAGCAAGAGCGAGAATATCAGGCCTTTGAGGCGAGACTTCGCCAACGCTTTGGATCAGGAGTTACATTCAGTGTTCTTGGACGTGCTTTGTTTACCGCAATGCTTACTGGATTGATGGCACACGCCATTAACTAGGGATGAACATCTTTAGAGAGTTTTTGTTCGATGAAGCTGTTTAAGCTTTTACCTTCTTTTTTTGCTCGAGCAAAAAGCTCTCTATGTAGTTCCGGAGGAATTCTGAGTATGAAGTTGCCGGAAAAAGGTTTCTCTGGTTCTTCTCCACGTTCCTTACAGAAATCCAAGTAATCTTCAACAGAGCCCTCGAAGGCTTTCCGGAGTTCCTCTGTCGAAGAGCCTTGGAAAGTAATTACGTCACGAGTGTTAATTACCTCGCCGTGAAAGATATTAGCTTCTTCGTCAAAGTTAACGATTGCTTCATACCCTTTGTATTTCATAAATTTTCTCCTTCCGGTGAAATTCCTGCTTCAATTAGAAAACGTCTGAGTGAGACGACAGCCCCTTTATCCGTTTCCTTCTGAGGATGAGGCCTATGGAAAACTGCGCGTACTCCTTTAAGTGCAATTCTGACTCTGGAGCCGTTACCTTCAGTAACTTCTGCACCCAAAGCTAAAAGCATCTTCTCTATATCTTTCCACGCGATCCCTGAACGAACTGGAGTCGCAAAGATCGCGTCTAAAGTCTTTTGATGCTTCCCCATGCCTTATAGTATCAGATTATGATACTATCGTCCATTCCTTTCGTAAGCTTAACTTCTTCTCTTTAAGGCTATCTACTAGCAACTTCTTTATGTATGATAATATCCTTTATCATACATAAAGAAGAGTAGGGGGGTCAGTGCCAAAATCCAATTTGCCAGCGGTCGTAAAGAGAGAAGTAGCCGCGAAGGACGCTATCGAGGCTCCGACTCTTGTTTTGGAGGCCGGTTCTAATGCCAAATACGCTTGGGAAGAATTCATCTATGGAGAGATTAGTAACCTTCACACAAGACGCGCCTACAAAAAGGCAGTCTTGGATCTACTTGAGAGAGCTGACCATGCAGGCCTTTCTCTCTCTCAAATATCCCCCAAATTTATAAGAGCTCACTTTGATAAGATGGAGGTCTCGACTCCTACTAAGAAATTAAGACTCTCAGCCGTAAGAAGGTTCTTTGACATCGCAGTTACTCGTCATGCAGTTGCTCTAAACCCGGCTTTGTCAGTTCGTGGTGAGAGGCACGGTGTTACAGAGGGGAGGACTCCTGAGATTACTCCTGCACAAGCGGCTAAGCTTCTAAAGAGCTTGGATGAAGGAACTTTGTTAGGACTTAGGGACAAAACGATACTGGCAATCTTTATATATACAGCTGCCCGAGTGAACGCGGTTTCAATGCTCAAAGTGTCTGACTTTCATACGACAAGCACTCAGTACTTTTTAAGATTCAAAGAGAAGGGTAACAAGCATAGAGAAATTCCTGTCAGAGAAGACCTTGAAAGTCTAATTGTTCGTTATTTGGACTTGAGGGGACCGGTATCAAAGAGTGCACCATTATTTCCTTCTGCTATTGGAAAGACTCAGACCTTTGCAGAGTCTCCCATGCATCCTGACGATATAAGGCGAATGCTTAAGAGGCGGCTAGGGAATGCGGGGCTTTCTGGTGAGTTTTCACCCCATTCTTTTAGGGTTTGCACAATTACTGACTTACTTAATCAGGATGTACCGAGAGAAGATGTTCAATTTTTAGCGGGACATGCTGATGCTCGAACTACGGCGTTGTATGACCGAAGGAGAAGGCGGGTTACTCGGAACATCGTTGAAAGAATTTCAGTGAAACTGCACTAGTACTAGTGCTTCCCTTTCTAGCAGCAACGTTGTTTGCTTAGCATCTCGAAAAAACACACACTACCTACACTTTGAGAACTTGATGAAATTTACAAGTGAAAAAATGCTAAAATGGAAATATCTAATATTTGCGTTCTGCCTAACAGCTACTGACGCGTTCGCCCTTCATGTTGATTCTCGTGATCCGAGCGGATACATCGGAGGAATAGCCCCTGGCCAGGGGGAGATGGTTTATATCGAAGTGACTGTCCGTGATAACGGGCTAAGCCATCTACCGGTAGGCATTGAAATTAGCAATTCTCAAGGGAGGACTTGGGAATTTGACGAAAACGAGACAAAAGTAAAGACCTATTTCTCGAAAAATGGTCACGTCGATTTTAATTGGCGTTGCATTAAGGAGTGTCAATCTTGGAACAGCAAAGGCGACAGCCACTCCGTAATTATTGATATTTGGGCTGTTAAACAAGATATTCAAGTTGACGTTTCTATGGATAAGAGGACCGGAGAGATCTTCTTTAAATACTCCGTAGGCGATCAGCCGTTTGACGTGGGTGGCTACAATATAAACTTTTCTCTCTGGTACGGTGCAAGTGATGTTCCGAAGACTGAAATACTAACACAACAACTCGAACATCTAATTGGAAAAAAGAACTATAGTCGAAGCTACCGCATCAAACCAGCAAATCGCAGAGTGTCTATTCCAATAGGGCAAAACCAACTTATTGGAGTTATTGACTTCAATAACGATATTCACGAGTCGAATGAAGCGAACAACAAAAGTGTATTTACAATCGACGAAACCTTCATGGCGGAGAGGGTTGTTGACATCTTACGGGCTACGAGTCCCGGGGATTCAAGCTACGGGATGCCAAAGGCCGCTGAACTTCTTGACGCGTGGCGGCAAGACACAGCGATGCGGCGGATGGACCCAAGAACTAACAATCTCGATTGGACGGTCGGATCAAAAAATATCCTTAGTATGGCTTGGGCTCTTGACCCAGCTAATTGGTCTAGGACCCATTCAAAGAGAGACCGTGTTAAGAAGGCATATGATTCCCTTCTCAGACCAGATATTTTTGCCAATAGAGCGGCACGGGTAGTGTTAAGGGACCGCCTTCGTCGACGCTTTGCAAGCAGTACTCGCAACACTATTCAACTTTCGAGATTTGATCTAACACCTGAGGAATACCATGCGCAACATATTCAGAGGCGAATGGTGCAAGAAGGCGGCTGGCGCGGCTTGAATGTCCCACTTGATGCTATTACGGCAGCAATAGGAGGTCACAGTATGTACGTCGTTCCATTTGGCACAGCAATTGAGGACAGGCAGGCGAAGAAATACCACGTAACGATAGAGAGTGTAGCCCTTCACATTGCTGACGGCTTTGAGTTTCGTGGTTTTCAACCACTTGGTTGTTTTAAACTACCTAGCTTTATATCTTTGTATACTGGACACCTACCATTTTCTGGATACACCTGTCTTTGGAATTATGACTTCCGGACGTATAGGAGAGTAAAGCGACGAGGGAGCGATTATGTTAACTTTATAGGCCCTAAAATAGAGCGGTTTAGTTCGCCTGTAAGTTTCGATATAAAAATGTAAGGAGACAAGTTGAAAAAAATAGCGTTTTTGTTCTTGGCAATGAATTCAGCCTATCCGGTCTTAGCTGAAAACAAACGTGAAAGTTTGCCTGACCAGAATTATGAGGCACCCAATGATATGATCGAACCGTATCATGATTTCGTACCGGGAAACGTTATAGACCTCACGGACGAACATAAGACTCCAACTCCTATTTCAAATCCAGGGTATAACACTGCCGATTTTGACGTGGCCACTGAAGACACTTCAGATGAGATGAGTGCAACACCAGAGGACAGTTCCGAGGAGGGAAGTGCAACACCAACTGCGATTCCAGGTAAAAGAGGACATTCCCCTGCGTGGTATCGGGAGAATCTAGGCTATAGGAATAGGAAGCAAGCTACGGAGATGGAGCTTGGTGACGAGGACCTTGATCCCAATCGGACCTACGCTGGGCCCACTGATCGGATCGGAACACCAATAGATCCCGAAGTCGAAGGTAAACCCATACCTAAACATCGTGAGGCTACACTTGCTGAATTAGAGAAGTACGCGGGCAGCCCGCCAATGGTTGAGGGCCCGACCGTGTGGGATTATATGAAAAAGACTGCGGCTGAAAAAGCTAAGAACTCTCCTTAGATGTTAGTTATTCTTTAGTAGATAAGGGTTAACAACGGCTACTTCTTTGACTCAACGGCCTTTACACCACCTTTTTTATCTTCATTTTGGGTCAAGACTCTGCTGAGACTTTTGGTCCGTCTTTTTTCGGAATGCGTGGATTAGCCATATTCTTACCGTAGAAAAGTCCTTCAAAGAGACATGACAAGCTTATGAAGTTTCTGCTCGGTCCTAGCAATTTTTATAAAGAGGCTTCTGACCTCCTCCTTACTTAATGCTTCAGAATTTTCCTCATTAGTGAGCCATAGCTTTAGAAGCCCCCCTAAGCGACCGAGCTCAGCATTTGAATCTAAGACCGATTTCGCCACTCCTTGGTCCAACTTGGATTTTGGCCTCTCTGCAAGTGCCAGAACCCTTAAGAGACGGGAAACAGACACTTGAGCATACCGAGCCATTTCTAATATTTGTTCACGCTCTTCTAGAGTCGTTCTCACCTGGACGACTCTAGTTCTTTGTCTTTTTTCGCTTCTAGGTTTCTTCATCGTTGAACACGGAGTGCGAATAAGAACTCTCAAAAAGTAACGGGAATATTGCTGGGCTTGGCCCGGCGGTAGTGCCGTTACCTATCTTGCCAACACAGTTTGCGTTATACGAATGCCATTCCTACTAGATAGTACTGTAAAAAGCTAGAAAACTTTTTAAAAGACGTGATTCGACCAAAACGACTTTAATCCGGTTGATAAAATGCCAACTATGGTTATTATGCTTTATTTTTGTTGATTTATGGCCCAATTACTCGAGCTCTTAAAAGAGTCCGACTCCAAAAAGAAAAGTATTAAGCGTGATGTCTTTCTTGCTCAGGCTGATGAAATTAAAGAGGCTCTAGAGGCTGGATACACTCAGCGGGCAATTTGGACTCTGCTTAGAGATAAGGGACTACTTTCTAGTAGCTACGCATGGTTCTGTCAGAACGTGGCAACTCTAATAAATCCAGAAGCAAGGTCGGTTTCTAAGAAGGCTAAAGCAGGAAGTCCTAAATTTCGGCACTCCCCTTTTCCGGATAAAAATCTTATTTGATGGGGTAAGTACTTTCAGTTGAGGAAGGCCTCTAAGAGACAAACGAAAAGGGCCCCCTAAATACTATAAATTGCCTCTATTTTATTAAAGCCTAAAATCCAAATCTTTCGGAAAGGCCCGAGGCCATCTGTGAGTAATTGAGGGATCGACTCGCGCCAAGTCATTATGTGGTGGACACCCCAACCGCCCCAAAACACAATCAGTTCAGTTGGAGCACCAGTTACATAGGTCTTTACAAGTTTTCGTTGAACTGCGGCAGTAGTTACGTCTGAAGGATCGAAGCTGCCAGCTAAATTAAACGTGGGCTCGTCCGGCTCATAACACCTACCAGCAAACCGAATATGATCTAGAATGTCCGGAAACTTAGCAGCCACCTCTGGAAACCATCCATCTGAAGTTGCTTGCGCATCAAGCAACGTTACGAGAATGGAAGGAATCGCTCTACGCGATCTTATCTGAGAAGCTTCTGCCCGAAAGCCTACAGATATTGCGTTACCAGCGTACCGTTTGCGAAATGCTTCTCTGCTTGGAGGTGGTAGGTTTCGGTATCCTGCTTGCAGATCATCTCCAAACACCTCCGAGTTCTTAATGTAGCGTACATTTGCTTCACTCGATGCCTCAGTAATTTCGTAGGCGATCCATTCCCCAGAAGCCATTTGACAGATTACATCGGGCTCTGGAGGAGATCGAATTTGAAGGGTTTTTAATTTGAGGGGGGCCTTCGCTACCTTAATGAAACGCTTAAATAATGCTTTGACTTCCTCATTGCTCAGTTCGGACACATTTGAGTTCCATGAAGTAAAAAGCGGCAGAAGTGGAATTCAGGGACCTCTCCTTGAGACCACTCCTGCCGCGAACTTATTTAGCGACCACCTGACTTATTCTTCGTTTTATCGACGATTTTATAAGTGGTCCCCTTGGGGCCTGGAGGGAGCGTCTCTCCTTTTACAGATGTGACTTCCTTTCCCTTGCCTCCACGAGGTCCAATTTGTTTGTATTGCCCTGAAAAGGGCGCGTTATTGCCGGGTTTTAATGGCTTAGCCATATTTTCTCTATATAAAAACCAGTGCCATAAATGCTGCTTCGACACCGATTTTTGCACACACGAATCCCGTTCCCCCAGAATGGGGGCCAAAGAATCAACAGCTATGTGTTTGAGCGAAGTTTATTAACCGGGAGGAGATCTTTTCGATTACGTCTTGTAAGACGTGTACAATCGAAATAAGAAAGGATTGGTTACTTTCCTGGGATCTCATCCCTTCAGGCCACAAGAAAGTTACCGCTTTCTTGTGGCCTTGTTTTTAAGCTCACGCTCTATCTAAATAATAAGTACGTACCTGTTTCCATGTAAGCGTTTACCTAAACACTGTGCCTCAAACACATACGAATTAATTAGTCTGTTTATAACTGCTCGTAGCACTATTAAGTAACCCTCTGAATTTACTTTTTTCAATATTTATGCCGCATTTCGAAGCGCCTGGGTTACTAATAAGGCCACGTCATGTCTTACGTTGAGAGTCTTTCCTCTTTCTTCGCGAAATAAGTTCGGTGCTTTCTCTCGATGCCTTTTTAATGCCCTAACTGCCCTGTCTTCTTGTTCTTGCGTGACGTAGTGCCAGAGCTTTTTCCGCACAATTGTGACAAATATGCCGACCGAATCCCCGCCTTTTACGGTCTTCGCCCTAATTGCGGCCCCTATCCAGTTAAGAGCATTTGCCTCCGAGGGTACTAACCACCCTGCCCTCACGGCCTTTCGATAAAGAGCTTCAGTCCTAGTGATATTTTCCAGATCTTCTCGGGCAATATTTTTTAAGTTTGGGTCCTTCTCGTTTGTAAAAACACCAGAAGAAGTTTCCTGGTATTTAGATCCGTAAGGAGTTTTAAGTCTTTCCTTAGGGGGTGCAAATTTAGGGGTATTTTTAGGGCTAGGGGGTGCAAATTCGGTAGGAGAAGAATCCCTCTTCTCTTCCCTACCCCACGAGAGATTAATCTCAAAATAGGCACCGTCACGGTTTAGCTTTCTCTGAAAAGAGCCACTATCTTTTGAGATCCAACCCATAGCTATTAGCTCTCTCCTCGCTCCCTTTACGGCCCGAATAGAGAGATTAAATACTTCTGCAATCCACGAAGCCTTTACTGACCCTTTGTTCTTAATAGTTCTATCCCTTGGGGAAAGAGAAAGTCCTCGTATGCAGTAAGCAAGGGCTGAGATGAGAACCGAACGCTTAGTACAGCGAGAAAGATAAAGGAGGAGCTTTCGAGGAATTGGAATTAAACGTGTGGCACTTCTCTTCTCTGTAAGAAGTGAAAGAACTCTAGAGGATGATGGAAGAGGAACTTCACTAAGCGTAATTTCCTTAGAGGAAAAAGAGAGAAGCCCTACTTTTTTAAGCCGCCTTAGTCCGCGACAAACAACCTCCTTAGAGGCGTCTAGAAGCTCCGCTAATTCGTTAATGTTATAATTAGTCTTAGTCCCTACCCTCCCCCTCTTTCTGGTTCCACAACGCTCAGCAGCGTCTCTAATCGCCATTATAGAGAGACATCCGAAGTACACTCGAGTTGTCTCGGTAGAGATGATCCCCTTCTCTACCGACCCTAGAATATTGGAAAGCTCAATTAGTGATATTGTTTTATAGCCGTCTTGTGGTTGCACCTGTCCCCTTACCCTCTAAACAGGAGAAGCCAGATCTCAGGACGCAATTATCCTAGAGGCCAAAAAAATTGACCTTGCAATTGTCAGGAGGGTAAAGAAGAATAAGAAAGTTACATGTTTCTTGTTCTGTTCTTTTCTCTACCTTCCTTCTAGGAAAGTACGACCCCTAAAAACCAGCGCGTCAACGCTGGTTTTTTTATGCCTGGAATCTGGGCTAATCCTTACAAAGACGTAACTATACACCTATAACTGGTTGATTCAATTAATTATTTTTGTCTGTAGTAACTGCGTATTTACGTAAATACGTAT